>VFSW01005119.1_pt1 | contig 19458 bp, 14 predicted proteins | sample 5358111 | NCBI WGS metagenome assembly VFSW01 (sample SAMN11554181, study PRJNA540505) | mine drainage metagenome | isolation source: sediment from site ElyBrook_90M | place: USA: Ely Copper Mine, Vershire, VT | collected 2017 | reverse complement strand
CGTGCGCGACTGCGCCGTGCAGCGGCGTCTTCTGAAGGTGATCGAGGAGACCCCCGCCGCGGGATTGGCCGCCGCGGCGCGCGACGCCCTGCACGCAACCGCCGCGCGCCTGGGCAGCACCGTCAACTACAAATCCGCCGGCACCGTGGAATTCGTGTACGACGCGCAGCGGCTGGAGTTTTATTTCCTCGAGGTCAACACGCGGCTGCAGGTCGAGCATTGCATCACCGAGGAGGTTACCGGCGCGGACCTGGTGGAATGGATGATTCGAGTCGCGGCGGGCGACGCGTTCGAGCCGGCCGCGCCCGCCCGGCACGGCGCCTCGATCCAGGTACGCATCTATGCGGAGGATCCAGCACGACATTTCCGGCCCTCGACCGGGCTCTTGACGCAGGTCCGCTTCGCCCCCGGCACCCGGATCGAAACATGGATCGAGGACGGCACCACGGTGACTCCCCACTACGATCCGCTGCTCGCCAAGCTCATCGTGTCCGGGGGCGATCGGCCGGCCGCCGTGGCGGCGCTGCGCCGAGCGCTGAACGACACGCGCATCGACGGGATCGAAAGCAACCTCGAGTATCTGCGCAGCTTCGTCGCCGCCGAGGCGTTCGCGGCCGGAGGCATGACCACGCGGGTACTGGAGGACTTCGCGTACGCGCCAAGCACCATCGAGGTGCTGAGCGCGGGGACTCAGACCACGGTGCAGGACCACCCGGGGCGGCTCGGCCGCTGGTGCGTGGGGGTGCCGCCGTCCGGGCCGATGGATGATCGGTCGTTCCGCCTGGCCAATCGTGCGGTGGGCAATTCCGCCGATGCCGCGGCGCTCGAGATCACCATGTCCGGTCCGACCCTGAAATTCAACACCGCCGCGGTGATCTGCCTCGCCGGCGCCGAAGGTGCGGCCGACCTCGACGGCGAACCGCTTGCCTACTGGATGCCGATCGAAGTGCCGGCCGGTGCGACTCTGCGAGTCGGTGCGCCGCGCGGCGGCGGCTGCCGTTCCTATCTGGCGGTTCGCGGCGGCTTCGACGTGCCGCTCTACCTGGGCAGCCGCTCCACCTTCACTCTGGGCAGGTTCGGCGGTCACGGCGGACGCGCCCTGCTCGCGGGGGATGTGCTGCATCTGGGGACCGCGTCGCGTGAAACGGCCGCGATTCCGCGCGCACTGATCCCGGCGATCAGCGGGGATTGGGAGCTGGGAGTTCTGGATGGCCCGCATGGTGCGCCGGACTTCTTCACCGCCGGCGATATCGAGACTTTCTACGCGAGCACCTGGACGGTGCACTACAACTCCAACCGTACCGGGGTGCGGCTGATCGGACCGAAGCCCCTCTGGGCGCGGAGCGACGGCGGAGAGGCGGGGCTCCACCCATCGAACATTCACGACACGGCGTACGCCGTGGGCGCCGTCGATTTCACCGGCGACATGCCCGTCATCCTGGGTCCCGACGGACCCTCGCTCGGCGGCTTCGTATGTCCGGTGACCGTGGTCGCCGCCGAACTGTGGAAGCTCGGACAGCTGCGGCCGGACGATCGCGTGCGCTTCAAGCGGCTGACCCCCGAGGAGGCGGCAACCCTGCGCGCGGCGCAGGACCTGGCCGTCGACACCCTCCGGGCCCCAGAGTACGCGCCCCGCGCGGCGCCGGCGCGGGCCGCTGCCGCGCCGGCTTCGCCAATCCTCGGGGAGGTGCCCGAGCGTGCAGGCTGTCCGCGAATGGTCTACCGCCGCTCGGGCGATTCCTGCCTGCTGGTCGAATTCGGCCCGATGGTTCTCGATTTCGAGCTGCGCCTGCACGCGCACACGCTGATGTCGTGGCTCGAACGCCAGAGCCTCGCGGGCATCGTCGATCTGACGCCGGGAATTCGCTCCCTGCAGGTGCATTACGACCCGCGCGTTCTACCCGAGGAGCGGCTGCTGTCGCTGCTGACGGCCGCGTCCGGCTCGTTCCCCGCGCTCGATGACCTCGAGATCCCCTCGCGCATCGTCAATCTGCCGCTGTCATGGGACGACGATGCCACCCGGCTCGCCATCGCCAAGTACATGCAATCCGTGCGCGCGGAGGCCCCCTGGTGCCCGAGCAACATCGAGTTCATCCGCCGGATCAACGGTCTCGACAGCGTCGAGGATGTGAAGCGCATCGTGTTCGAGGCGAGCTATCTGGTGCTCGGGCTGGGCGATGTGTATCTGGGCGCACCGGTCGCAACGCCGCTCGACCCCCGGCATCGCCTGGTGACCACCAAGTACAATCCGGCGCGCACCTGGACGCCCGAGAACGCCGTGGGGATCGGCGGCGCTTACCTGTGCGTGTACGGCATGGAAGGGCCGGGCGGCTATCAATTCGTCGGCCGCACCTGCCAGATGTGGAATACCTTCAAGGTCACGGGGGAGTTTCGCAGCGGCGCGCCGTGGCTGCTGCGATTCTTCGATCAGCTGCGCTTCTATCCGGCCGGGGCCCGGGAGCTGCTCGACTTCCGCGAGGACTTTCTGCACGGCCGCGCGCCCCTCAAGATCGAACAGAGCGCGTTTCGATTGCGCGATTACCGCGACTTCCTAAAGACCCATCGGGACAGCATCGGCCTGCACAAGGCGCGCCAGCAAGCAGCCTTCGAAGCCGAGCGCGAGCGCTGGCGGGCCGGCGGACACAGCGGCTATTCGGCGGAAATTCCCGATGCTCCGCGCGAGCCCGGATCAGAGGATCTGCCGGAGGACTGCGTGGCGGTCACCAGTCCGGTGACCGGCAGCGTCTGGCGCGTGTCCTGCGCGGAAGGACAGCGCGTCAAGGCGGGCGACACCTTGATTCTGGTGGAATCCATGAAGATGGAGATTCCGGTGTCTGCGCCGGTGGACGGCGTCGTGGCGCAATTGCGCTCCGCGGCGGGGCGCCCGGTGCTGTTCGGACAAACCCTCGCGGTGCTGTCGCACGGCGAGCGGCTCGCCGTCGCGTGACGGATCGATCGAGGAGACCGAGGAATGCTGCAACGTAATGAACTTTCCCGCGGCTGGGCTTCCCCGCGCCGCAGTTCTGCGGCAAGGCTGCCGGCGCTCATCGCGGCGCTCGCGGTGCTCATGCTGAACGGCTTCGCGCCGCCCGTCCGTGCCGCCGAGCGCACGTCCTTCAAAGTCGCCTGGAGCATCTATGTGGGCTGGATGCCGTGGGATTACGCCGACCGCAGCGGCATCCTGAAGAAATGGGCCGACAAGTACGGCATCAGCATCAATCTCACGCAGCTCAACGATTACGTCGAATCGATCAATCAGTACACCGCGGGCCAATTCGACGCCTGCGCCATGACCAACATGGACATGCTCACGATCCCCTCGGCCGGCGGCGTCGATTCGACGGCGCTGATCGTCGGCGATTTCTCCGACGGTAACGACGGCGTCGTGCTGAAGGGCCGCGGCAAGCAGCTCGCCGACATCAAAGGGCAGAAGATCAACCTGGTCGAGCTCTCCGTGTCGCATTATCTCCTGGTGCGTGCGCTCGCAACCGTGGGCCTGCGGGAGCGCGACATCAAGGTGGTCAATACCTCGGACGCCGACATCGTCGCCGCCTTCAGTGCCGCCGCCACCACCTCCGTGGTTGCCTGGAAACCGCAGCTCAGTGCAATTCTCGCCGCACCGCAGGCGCAACTGGTGTTCGACTCGAGCAGGATCCCGGGAGAAATCCTCGACTTGATGGTGGTGAACAGCGCCGCGCTTGCGGCCAGTCCGAAGTTGGGCAAGGCGCTGATCGGCGCCTGGTACGAGACCCTGGCGCTGATGCTCAAGGGGGATCCCGCCTCGAAGACCGCCCGAGCGGCCATGGCCAAGGCATCCGGCACCGACTCGGCAGGCTTCGATTCGCAGCTTGCGACCACGCATCTGTTCGCCACGCCGGCGCAAGCGGTCGCCTTCGCCACGGGCGACGGCCTCATCAAGACCATGGACCTGGTACGCCGGTTTTCGTTCGACCATGGCTTGCTGGGTCAGGGTGCAGGCTCCCCCGACGCCGTCGGCATCCGGTTTCCGGGCGGCAAGGTGCTCGGCGATGCCAGCAACGTGAAAATGCGCTTCGATGCCCGATTCACCAAGCTGGCCGAGGACGGCCAGCTGTAGCGAGGAGATGTCGGTGCGGCGTTTCGTCAATCAGCGGCCCACCCGCAGCGGCGTGCTCCTGCTGAGCATGATGCCATTCTTGCTGTTGATTGCGGCGTACCTGGTGTGCTCCGGCGCCCGGCTGGCCGCGAACCCCGGCGACAAGCTGCTGCCGTCGCCTGCGGCCCTGGCCGGGACCATTCACCGCTACGCGCTGGAAGCGGACGAGCGCACCGGCGACATCCTGTTGTGGACGGACACGGCGGCCAGCCTCAAGCGGCTCCTCAGCGCCCTTGCCGTCAGCGCGTTGCTGGGCGTGATGCTCGGAGTCGCCATCGGGGTCATTCCCCATGTGCGCGCGACGCTTGCGCCTTTCGTCGCGGTGCTCTCCATGATACCGCCCCTCGCCATCCTGCCGATTCTGTTCATCGTCGCCGGGCTCGGCGAGCTTTCCAAGGTGCTGCTGATCATCATCGGCGTCGCGCCGGTGATCGTGCGCGATCTCGCCCTGCGCACCCAGGAATTGCCCGCGGAGCAAATGATCAAGGCGCAGACGCTGGGCGCCTCGACCTGGCAATTGATTCTGCGGGTGGTGCTGCCGCAAACCTGGCCGCGGCTCATCGATGCGCTGCGCCTGTCGCTCGGCGCTGCGTGGCTCTTCCTGATCGCATCGGAGGCCATCGCCTCGACCGATGGGCTGGGGTACCGAATCTTTCTGGTGCGCCGCTATCTCGCCATGGACGTGATCCTGCCTTACGTCGCGTGGATCACGCTGCTCGCCTTCGCCATGGACGCGCTGCTGCGGCTGCTGCGCTCGAAGGCGTTTCCCTGGGCGTGAAGGCCCATCCTCCATGACACAAATCACCGTCAAGCGTCTGTGGAAGGAATTCGATACGCAGGTCGTGCTGGAGAATGTGAATCTGCATGTCGGCGATCACGAATTCATCACCGTCATCGGCGCCTCCGGCTGCGGCAAGACGACATTTCTGCGCATGCTGCTGGGCGTCGAGACGCCGAGCCGCGGTGAATTCCTGATCGACGGCGCGCCGCTGCCGCGCGAGCCCGGGCCGGACCGTGGCATAGTCTTTCAGCGTTACTCGCTGTTCCCCCACTTGACGGTCATGCAGAATCTGCTGCTCGGTCCGGAGCTGCACGGCGCTCCGGTCATCGCTCGCCTGCTCGGCGCAAGGCGCAGGGCGGCCATCGCGCGCGCCGAGGAACTCCTCGAGGCGGTGGGGCTCGGCGCATCGCGCGGCAAGTATCCCGCGCAGCTCTCCGGCGGAATGCAGCAGCGTCTCTCAATCGCGCAGTCGGTGATCTGCCAGCCGAAGATTCTGCTGCTGGACGAGCCGTTCGGCGCGCTCGATCCAGGCGTCACCGCCGACATGCACGAGCTAATTCTCAAGCTCTGGAACCTCAACAAGATGACCGTTTTCATGGTCACCCACGACGTGCGGGAGAGCTTCTATCTCGGCACGCGTTTGCTGGTGTTCGACAAGTTGCGGCTCGATCCGCAAGCGCCGGATCGATACGGCGCGACGATTACCTACGACATACCGCTCAAAGGACATCGACGACCGGAATTGCCGCCGCTCATCGCCCGCTGATTTCATCGGTGCGCTCGCGCCGATCTCATGGCCGAAGCGCCTTCGCGGCGTTCGCGCTCTGCCGTTTTTCATTTGCTTTTCGCTGCGGTTCCTTGTCATGCTCGGCGCCGCCCGCGGCTGCGCCGAATATCGCGCGCAGTTGCGCATCACCACGGATGATTCGCGCACCAAAGGCGTGAGTGACCCGGTTGCGCCCGGCGACCCCGCGGGCCGGCGTCCGCCGCCTGCGCACGAAAATGTCGCGCCATCGCGCACCATCAGCGTTCGTGGCCGCCCACGACGTGCGTTGGCGGAAGGCGTCGCGCGCGTGCGAGCGCGCGGTTGACGCGCCATCTCGCGAAATCGCCGCATCGCGCAGATACCCTATTAAATAAGCACTTTTATGGCGCACCGAGTTGTTTTGCACGCGCCGTGCGCACCAACGACGTGCAACCGTCGGCCGCATGAAAAATATTTTTTCTTTTGAAAAATGTGTGTCATAAGAGATTCATCGACGTCCATTGCAAACGCATCGCAGACATGCGCGGCAGCACCGAATTCCATAACTCTAAGAGGGATGATTGATGCCAAGAGTCTCGCTCGAGCAAAGACGATTGCCCGGCATGGATCGGCGGCTGCGCCGCCCGATCGGAACGGCCGGCACGCTGAGCGCCGCCGTGATGACCGCTCTGTACGGAGCGCGGGCGTTCGGTGTCGATGCGGCCGCACCTACGGACGAGAATGCTCTGCAGGAGGTGGTCGTGACCGCCAGCCGGCGTGCGGTATCCGCTCAGGATCTGCCGATCAGCATCACCGCGGTGACGGGCATCGCGCTCGACCAGGCGGGTGTTCAGGACATGGCCGGACTCGCGCATATGATGGCGGGCGTCAACTTCACCGACAAGGGTCCGTTCGGCGGCGTCAACGGCAGCACGCTCATCATCCGCGGACTGAACAGCGAGGCGACCGCAGGGCAGCTCGCGCTGGCGTCTCCGGTGGTGCCCCCGGTGGCAACCTACGTCGATGAGACGCCGCTGTTCGTGAATCTGCGACTGCAGGATCTCGATCACGTGGAGATTCTGCGCGGCCCGCAGGGAACGCTCTACGGTTCCGGATCGCTCGGCGGCACGATTCGCTTCGTGCAGAACGCGCCGGACCCCGGCGGCTTCGATGCGAAGGTCGAGACGGGGCTCAGCAAGACCGCTCACACCCACACGGTCAACGACGATGTCAGCGGCATGTTGAACCTGCCGGTAAGCGAGACCTTCGCCGTGCGCCTGAACGCGAGCTACACGGACGATGCCGGCTTCATCAACCAGCCGAATCTGTACCAACTGAACTCCGCCGGCGTGCCGGTGGCCGCGAACCCCGCCAATCCGCTCACCAGTGCGCCTGCGAAGTACGCCCAGGACGGGGTCAATTCCTACGAATACCGCACCGCCCGGGTGGCGGCGCTGTGGAAACCCAATGAGGATTTCCGCGCGCAGCTCTCGTATTACTACCAGGTGTCCAGCGCCGGCGGATTTCCCTATGTCGCGACCACTCCGCTCGCCTACAACCAGCCGATCCGCGCGGCCAACCAGCCCGCCGGCACGACGCCGCCGCTGCTTTCGCAGCTGTACTCCGCCCCGGTGCCATCAGGGGTCGACTCGCTGTCGTCCGCGACCAACAGCCTCGAGACCACGCGCGACAAGGTCGATCTGGTGGCGCTGACGCTCGAGTACGACCTGGGCTTCGCCACCTTGACCTCGGCGAGTTCCTACGCGCATCACAACAACCAGACCAGCGACGATCTGACCGCGCTCTACACCAATTTTTTCTTTTATCAGAATTTCTACGGTCAGAACCCGCGATCCTTCGTCCAGGGCAAGGATCAGCTCGACGACAAGAACTGGTCGCAGGAAGTTCGCCTCGCCTCGAAGACCGGCGGCCTGTTCGATTGGGTGGCGGGCGCGTTCTTCAAGAATCAGCAGACCTACATCCAGGAGCACGAGTTCTATCCGGGGTACAACGACTTCTACAATGCCTGCACCGCCGCCGGCGGCACTCAGCCCGACAATTCCGGCGTCAATCCGTCGCAATGCGGATTCGGCGAGTACGGACCGCAGACCGGCTCGACCTCGGTCGACGGCATTCCGTTGACCAAGGACCAGGCCTACATCGGCGACTTCGAAACGACGTTCAAGGACCTGGCGATTTTCGGCGAGCTCACCTGGCATTTTACCGATGCCTGGAGCCTCACCGGCGGCACGCGCCTTTTCAAGCAGACATTGACTCAGTCGCAACAAACCGGACTGCTGTTCGACGGTCCGGCATTCGCCGCCAACGAGTCGCTCAGCGACGAATGGCGTCGGGCCTTGTGGAAGATCAACACCTCATATCAGCTCGACAAGAACAACCTCGTATACGCGACCTGGTCGCAGGGCTTTCGCCGCGGCGGCGTGAACGCTCTGCCGCCGACCGAGGCGGTCATCGATCCGACCACTGGGAAGAACTACGTCACGCCGCCGGCGCTGACCCGGTTGCAACCCGATACGGCGGATAATTACGAAATCGGCGTGAAGGGCACGATCGAGAACCGGGTGCGCTACTCGGCGGCCATCTACGACATCCAGTGGCACAACATCCAGGAGGGCGTCCAGCTGACCCCGTTGGTGCTGCCCGCATCGCTCAACATCGGCGAGGCCTTCAGCCGCGGCGTCGAGACCGAGGTGTTCGCCAGCATCACCGAACACCTGGCGACGCAGGTCGACTACACGTACGACCAGACCAAATTGACCTCGCTGAACCCCCTGTTCGTCAGTCCCAACGTGTCGGTCCCTCCGCCCGCCATCGGCTCGCCGCTCCCCGGCACGCCGAAGTCCAGTTTGGCGGTGGGTGTGGAGTACGGACACATGCCGTTCGCCGGCGGCCAGTTCCTGTATGCCGTCAATGCGCACTACCAGAGCGTGGTCATTCCGGCGCTGTCGGCGACGGTGCCGACCGTTGCGGGATACACGATGCTCGACACGCGGTTGACCTACAACCACGCGCATTGGATGGGTTCGGTGTACGTGAACAACGTCACCAATAATCTCGGCATCTCCGCGTATTCGGATCCGGCCATCTTCGGCAACCGCTACCAGGCGGTGGTGTCGCAGCCGCGCACCGTGGGGTTCACCGTGGGCTATTCGTTCAAGGAGTGGTGATCTCTAATCGCCCTCCGGCGATGCCGATGGCACCATGGCATCGACATCCGCGGCGATTTTCGCCGGGTCCGCCGCCGCAAGCGGATACGCTCGCGTCCAGACGACGGCGCCGTCTTCGGTCTTGGCGACCGTCACCGACAGCGCTTGGACGCCCTCCCGGGATGCGACCTGGCCGTACAGCACGTAGGTGGAATGCGCCGAGCGGGCGAGGGCAAGCGCGGCGCCCGGGTCCTTCGAGGCCGCGGAGTCCTTGTCGAGGCCGACTTGTCCGCGATGGGAGACCGACAGCCTGCCGTAGGTTTGCGCGAACACGGCGTCGGCGAGCTTTTCCGCCGCCGTATCGCGCGCGGGCGCGGCAAACGGTATCGCCAGCACCGCGCGGCCGCCCGCCGCACCCGTGGCACTGCCGGAGAATTCGCTCGCGATTTGCAGGCCGAGCTTGGCGACATCCGCGGGATTCGTGCTGCCGCGGTACTGATCGGCGATCGCCTTGAGCTTTTTCGCGTCCGCGTGCGACATCTCGTGCCTATCCTGCGACCCCGGCGTGCAGCCGCGCGACAGGAGAACGATTCCCACCCAGACGTAGATGACAAGCCGCAACCACCGCGGCAGCCGCTGCAGCGAAACCCACCCCGAGTGGCCCAGCCAGCCGAGCACATGTGCCCAGAAGCGCACGCGCTGACCGGGCTCCTCCCGAGGGAACGGCGGATAAGGGAACCCCTTCGGGCGCTTCGGCGCGGCGGCGGCCGGCTGACGCGCCGCCGGGGCCTTGGCAGCTTGCGGCTCCGCCGCACCGCCGGCGAGGATACGGCGGCATAATGCCTCGAGCGCCGGCGTGGGCTGTCCGCCGGGAACCCGCAGCCACTGCACCGCGAGGAATTTCTCCGGAACGCGCGCACGCATTTGATCGGTGTCGTCGATGACCACCGGCAGCAGGAAGAGATGGTCGTCCGCCATGTCCAAGGTTCGTTCGACGGCCAGGCGCCACTCGCGGCGGAAATACCCCTCGTGCCGCGCCTCGGTGCGCGCGGACACGATGGGCATGAAGTAATCGCATTCGCGAATCTGCCTGCGAATCTTCTGATCCCAGGCATCGCCCCCGCCGAGCTCGCTTTCGTCCAACCAGACGTCGATGCCGAGCTTCGCGAGCACATCGCCGATCGAGCGCGCAGGCTGGCGATCCTCGGATGCGTAGCTAAGAAATATCGATGCCGGCAAGTGCGAATCCCGTGAGCCCTCGCCATTGTAACCGGCCTCGCCGTGCGGCGCTCGCGCTAGAATCGAGTCTTTGCGCATACCGCCGACTGAAGGAGCTTTTGCCGATGACCAGCCTGTTTGACCGTATCAGCTTCGGTGCAATCGATGCACCCAATCGCATTCTGATGGCGCCTCTCACCCGCGGGCGGGCGACGCGCGACCACGTTCCGACGCCTCTGATGGCGGAATATTACCGTCAGCGCGCATCGGCCGGATTGATCATCACCGAGGCCACGGGAATCAGCCGGCAAGGCCTGGGCTGGCCGAGCGCGCCGGGACTCTGGTCCGAGGAACAAGTGACTGCTTGGAAGCCCATCGTACGGGCGGTCCATGAGGCGGGCGGCCGCATCGTCGCACAGCTGTGGCACATGGGACGGCTCGTACACCCCGATTTTCTCGGCGGCGCGCGACCGGTCTCCGCCTCCGCGACCACCGCCCCCGGACATGCCCACACCTACGAGGGCCCCAAACCTTACGCAGAAGCGCGTGCGCTCGACCTTGCGCAGATCGGGCAGATCATCGAGGACTACCGCCGCGCCGCCGAGAACGCCATGGCGGCAGGTTTCGACGGGGTGCAGCTGCACGCCGCGAACGGCTACCTCATCGATCAATTCCTGCGCGACGGCACCAACCGCCGCGCGGACGGCTACGGTGGTTCCATCGAGAACCGCATCCGCTTGCTGGTCGAGGTGACGACGACGCTCATCGGAGTTGCCGGCGCCGATCGGACCGGGGTGCGCCTGTCCCCGAACGATGACCCGCAAGGGTGCGGCGACAGCAATTCCGAGCCCCTGTTCGTGCAAGCCGCCGCCGCGTTGAGCGGCCTGCGGATAGCCTTCCTGGAAATGCGCGCATCGCGGCCGGAAAGCACTTTCCGGCCTGCAACCCGGCAACTCGTGCCGGCGATTCGCCGCGCGTTCCGCGGCACAATGATCCTGAATTCGGATTATTCGCTGGATGACGCCATGCAGGCACTGCAGCTGGGGGAGGCGGACGCGATAGCCTTTGGCCGGCCGTTTCTGGCGAATCCTGATTTGCCGGCACGGCTCGCGAAGCGCGCTGCGCTCAATGCGCCGAATGCGGCGACCTTCTACTCGCCCGGGGCCGCGGGATATACCGATTATCCGCCGCTGACCTAGCAGATCCCAGGCTTCGCGCGGACCGCCGCACGAGCGCCGACGGCAGGGCCGGCTGCCGACGGCACATCCCGCGCCGCGGGGTGTGCGGGTCGACCGGCTAAAACTCCTTCCATTCGCTGTCGTTGCCGTTGGTGACCGCGGCCTTTACCGGCCGCGCGCCGTGGGCGGCCGGTGCCCTGGCATCGCTCGCGGACCACGGGCGTCCGTTGGTGCGCCGCTCGGGGCTCGCCTGCGCGCCCGCAGCCCGGGCGGACTCAGGCCGCAGCGTGTCGGCCGCCGCGGCCATGGCTGCGGCCGCATTGTTCGCGGCCTCTTCGGTGACCTGATAGCGCCTCATCATCTGGTTGAGCGCCTTGGCCTGGCCGGCCATCGACTGACTCGCGGCCGAAGCCTCCTCGACCAGCGCCGCATTCTGCTGCGTCATCGCATCGAGCCGCATGACGGCCTTGTTGACCTGTTCTATGCCGGCGGACTGCTCCTGGCTGGCACCGGCGATTTCGCCGATGATGTCGCTCACCTTCTTCACGGACGTGACGATGTGCTCGAGCGTCTGACCGGATTGGGTGACGAGCGACGATCCTTCCTCGACCCGCTTGACGCTGTCCTGGATCAGGCCCTTGATCTCCTTCGCGGCCGTGGCGCTGCGGCCGGCGAGGCTGCGCACCTCGCTCGCCACCACCGCGAACCCGCGGCCCTGCTCGCCGGCGCGCGCCGCCTCGACCGCGGCGTTGAGCGCGAGCAGATTGGTCTGAAACGCGATCTCGTCGATGACGCCGATGATGTCGACGATCTTCTTCGACGCGTCATTGATCTCGGTCATGGCGCGAATCGCCTGATTCACCACGCTGCCGCCCTTATCGGCCTGCTCGCGTGCCGCGGTCGCGAGCTGGCTCGCCTTGCTGGCGTTGTCGGCGTTCTGCCGCACGGTCGAGGTCATCTGCTCCATGGAGGAAGCCGTCTCCTCGAGGCTCGATGCCTGCTCCTCGGTGCGCTGGCTGAGATCGGTATTGCCTTGAGAAATCTCGTCCGCGCCCCGGGAAACCTCGTTGGCCGCCGCCTTCACACGGCTGACCACTTCGCTCATGTTGTCGGTGAGCTGATTGATGCCGCGGCCGATTTCGGCGAACACCCCGGACTTGCCCGCGAGATTCATCCGCTGCATCAGATCGCCGGCAGCCGCCGCCGCCACCAAATCCTTGATTTCCGCCTCGACCGCGAGCTCCACCGTGCGATCCGTCCACTCGACCACCGTGCCGAGGCGCTTGCCGCTCCCATCGAGCATCGGATTGGCCACGGTCCGCAGGGTGCGCCCGCCGATCTTGTTCTCGGTGCTGAGAGTGGTCGTCAGCGCACTCAGCAGGCTCCGCTGGTGCGCCGGCTCCTTGTGGAACATGTCGAGGCTGGCGCCGACTATCCGCGTCGAGTCGAAATTCGGCAGTTCCTTGCGCATCTCCGCCTGCGCGGCGTCCATCAGCTGACGCAGCGCCGTATTGGCGTAAATGATGTCGAAGTTCGTGTCCGCGACCATGACGTTGGAGCCGAGATTGTCGAGCGCGCCCTTGAACGCCGCGTTCAGCTCATCCTGGTGTCTCTGCGCCGTGATGTCGGTCGCGAATTCGACCACCTTGAAGGGTTTGCCCTCCATGTCGAGGATCGGGTTGTACGTCGCCTGGATCCAAACCTCGCGGCCGGCCTTGCCGATGCGGCGGTAGAGGCCCGAATCGTAGTCGCCGCGGGCGAGCTTGTCCCAGAAGCTGCGATACTCGGGGCTTGCGCGAGCCACCGTGTCGACGAACATGCTGTGATGCTTTCCGAGGATTTCCTCCAGCGTGTAACCCATCGTATTCAGGAAATTCTCGTTGGCAGACAGGACGGCGCCGTCGAGCGTGAACTCGATGACCGCCTGCGCCTTGCTGACGGCCTTCAGCTGTCCTTCGTAGTCGGCCGACTTGCGGATGGTTTCGGTGATGTCCGCGGCATACCCGACCACCTTCATGGGCTTGCCCTTCGCGTCCATGATGGGGTTGTAGCTCACCCGCATCCAGACGACGCGGCCGCCCTTGTTCAGAAACTTCTTGCGGCCTGCATCGAATTCGCCGCGTGCGAGCTTGCCCCAGAATTCTCCATACTCCGCGCTGTCGCGGTACTCGGGCAGCACCAGCATGCGGTGATGCTGTCCGTCGAGCTCCTCCCACGAGTAGCCGAGAATCTTCAGAAAGTTCGGATTGGCGTGCAGAATCGTGCCATCCAGAGCGAGCTCGATCACCGCCTGGGAACGATTGATGGCTGCCAGCTGTCCGGCCATGTCCAGCCGCGAGAGAGTGCGGGGGGCGACGGCCTTGCGGACGGGCTTGCCGCGGGGTTTACGTTTACTGGTCGCCATGAGGGACGTTCCTTCTGAAAGCCATGGGTCAAGATGTAGCGCGGGAGTGCTCGATGTCGCTTAGCGGCCATCGAACCCTCAACTGAAGGGAACTGCGTCTCACTTGCTCATGACGGGCGGCCGGCACGGCTGATCGCGGCCGGAATACCGGCTTTGCCGCATCCGTGCCGGGGTTTTCCCCTAAAGCACTGCGCCCGCGGGCCGGAGCGCTCATCCTGCGCAAATGACGCAAAGAACGCCCGAGCCGTACTTGGCGATGTCGATCTGTAGGTCGACTCGGCGCTTGGCCGAGCCGAGGAGGGCGGCGGCGTCGGCCGGCAGGGCGGCCACTGCGCAAACCTCGCGCAAGCGGACGTGCGGGGAGTCTTCCCGCAAAATGAGCCGGGTGCAGATATTCATCACCTCGTGAAGATTCGCGAGCATCACCGGCGTCAGGTTCTTGCTCTTGACGGATTCCTTCGCAGCACCGGGTGGAAGCATCGAGAGCGCCGAGGCCGTATTGGCGGCAAACTGCAGATCGCAGCCGCACAAGGCCGCGGGCGCGCCATCGTCCGTCACATACACTCCAAAATAGCTGTCCGCCTTGGCCGCCACATCGAGCTTTGCGCCCGGCTTGACCGACACGCCGTCGAAAATCAGGCCGAGCAAGTCCTTGGCGCACGCGGCGTCCGGCAGGGGATGGGCGGCGCTCATTTGATGTACGCTCCGAGAGTTTCCTTGAAAGACTCGGGCGTGAACGGTTTCGCGATGAGGAAGCTCGCACCCGCCGCCGCTGCGCGCTGCCGCATGTCCGGAGTAGCCTCCGTGGTGATGAAGCCGAATTTGACCCTGACTCCGTCTTTCGCGAGCGCCTCGATCAACTGGATGCCCGTCATGTTCGGCATGTTCCAATCGGACAGAATCAGATCCGGGGGTGCGCTCTTGATCGCGGCAAACGCCTTCTGGGCGTCGTCGAATTCCGCATAGTCGTGCCCTTCGAATCCGGCGATACGCAAGGTCTTGCGCACGATCATGCGCATGGCGGTCGAATCGTCGATGATCATGATTTTCATTGCCGCTCCGTTACCCATCGCGCTACGCTAGTCGAACAGTTCGACGTCATCGCGGGCGCGCTCCTTTTTGACCAGTTGTTCGCTGTACCGGGTTTCCTCCGACGCGATCACCGTGGCGCTGAGCGCCTGCAAATGCTTGAGCATCACCCGCCCGGTCGCGGGAAAATAGTCCACGTGCCGCGGGCAGGTATCGCCCACGTCCTGCGCCAGGATGGTGAAGCGCTCGAGCTCGAGAAATTCGTGGACGAAGCGGATGTTCTTCGCTCCCACGTCGGTCATGGAACTGAGGATACGCGCTCCGCCGAACAATTTGACCTCGAGCCGGTCACGCACGGCGCCCAATTTCATCAGCTCGTTGATGAGGCTTTCCATGGCGTACGAGCCGTAGCGCGTCGCCAGACCCCCGGGACCCTGCAGCCAGGAGTTCCCGCCGGCCGAACGGTCCTCCGGCAGCATGAAATGATTCATGCCGCCGACCCGCAGCCGCGGATCGCGCATGCACACGGAGATGCAGGACCCCAGCACGGTCGTGACTACTTCGTCGCAGCGCGTCACGAAGTACTCGCCGGGGAGTATCTTCGCAGTCCAGGTGCCGTTTCTGGGACTCCAGAAGCGCCGGATATGCTCGAAGCCCTTGATTGCCGGGGGCATCGTGGGGCGCTCAGTGCTCAGTGGGAACGAGTTCATGGTCAGGTACGCCGATAGACGGTCTTGCCCATCAGCGCGTAGTCGGTGGAAACCTTGAACAGGGTCTCGGAATGCCCCAAGAACAACAGATCGTCGGGTCGCTGCAGCTGCGCCATGCGCGCGAATAATTGCGTTTGAGTCTCCTTGTCGAAATAGATGACCACATTGCGGCACACGATGGCATCGAACGGTCCGTTCATCGGCCAGTCATGCATCAGATTCAGTTGCTTGAAGGTCACGAGCTCGGCGATCTCACGCGAGGCCGTATACAGCCGCTGACCGCCCTCCGTGCGCTCGCGGAAAAACCGGCCAAGCCGGCGCGAAGCCAGGCCCTTCACCCGATCGTGGGCGTAAGTGCCCTGTTTGGCGACCGCCAGCATCTGCGAGTCGATATCGGTGGCGAGGATCTTGATGTCCCAGGCGCTGCGGTCCGCAATGGCCTCGCAAACCGTCATGGCGATCGAGTAGGCCTCTTCGCCCGAGGAGCAGGCGGCCGACCAGATTCTGATGCGCCGCGAGCCGCGCGAGCCGTCCCGCCGCGGGGCCAGCAAGTGGTCGCGCATATAGTCGAAATGATGACCCTCGCGAAAGAACGCCGTGAGGTTCGTGGTCATCGCGTTGCAGAATTCCGCGAGCTCGGACGGGTCGCCGGATTCCAGCAGCTCGCAATACTCGCCGAAGGTGCGCAAGCCCAGCACTCGCAAGCGCCGCGAGAGCCGGCTGTACACCATGTCTTCCTTGGAATCGGCCAAGTTGATTCCGGCGAGCCTCTTCACCAGCGCGCGCAGCGCCAGAAAATCCGCGGTGCGGAACTCGAACTCGCGCGCCTGCGTACCCTGATCGCCGGCCACCGGCGGGTTGGCTCTGTGACGTTTGGGCGGCGCGAGGGTCGATTCGCTCATCGGCCCGCGTGTCCGGTGAGTGCGCCGCTCAAGCCGAGGAGTTTCAGGGCATCGTGCAACGCCTGAGCTGCACCAAAAAAATGCACATCAATGCCCAGTCGAGCGGCCTCGCGGCAATATGCAACCAGGAGTTGAACGCCGGCGGAATCAATGTCGATCAGCTGGCTGAGGTCGATCCGGATGGGCGCCGAGCCGCGCAGGCTCTGCTCCAGCCATCGGTGGCCGGCCGCCACGTCCTGAATGCGCAGGCTGGCGCCGAACGCCATGGCGGTGTCGCCCGGCACCGCAGGCTCCCGCTCGGGGTCTGTTTGCGGGCTCATGCCTCACCGATGGCGGCATTGATCAGCAGGTCGATGTTGAGCAGGATGATCATCCGCTCGTTGAGCGTGGCGATGCCCGTGATGAAGGCCTGATCGACGCAGCCGCCCGCCAGGGGCGGCGGCGGCTGAATCTGTTCGTGCTCGATATCGTGAACCTCGTTGACCCCGTCGACCACGACCCCGACGGTCCGTTCGCCGCGCTCTCCGGGCACGCGCACGACGACCACGACGGTGGTTGATTCGTACGGCGCCCGTGCGAGGCCGAAGCGCATCCGCAGATCGAGCACGGGCACTATCGCCCCGCGTAGATTCAAGACGCCCAAGAGGTACTTGGGCTGGTGGGGAACGCGGGTCACACCATCCCAGACCTTGATTTCCTGAACCCGCGTAATGTCGGCCCCGTACTCCTCGCTCCCCACCATGAAGCTCACGTAGCGCCGCGGCCGCTCGCTGCCCGTCTTGGATGCGGTGCCACCCGCGGTTGGTTCAAGGTTCAGCAAGTGCGCTCTCCGGTCAGGCGGCCATCTGCGGCGCGCGTTTGCCGAGGAACAGGCCGATCAGGCCCGGCACATCGAGGATCAGCGCGACGGTTCCGTCGCCATGGATGGTGGCTCCCGCCAAACCTGGAATCTGCCGGAAGTTCGCATCCAAGCTCTTGATCACCACCTGTTGCTGCGCCAGCAGTTCATCGACGAGGATCGCGACCCGTTGGCCGTCCGATTCGACGACCACCAGCAGGCCGTCGTTGATTTCCCGGGCATCGGGCTCGATGTCGAGCAGATCATGCAAGCGGATGATGGGCAGGTAGCTGTCCCGGTGCTTGAATACCTCGGATCCTCCGGTGATGGAATGTGTGTGCTTGCCTCGCGGCTGCACGGTCTCGATGATCGAGACCAGCGAGATCACGTAGATCTCCTTGCCCACCCGCAGCATCTGTCCTTCCAGAATGGCGAGCGTCAAGGGCAGCCGGATGCGGATGGTGCTGCCCTGACCGGTCAGGCTGCTGATATGCACGTGACCGCCCAGATCGTTGATGTTGCGGCGCACGACGTCCATCCCCACGCCGCGCCCGGACACGTCGCTGACCGCATCGGCGGTGGAAAATCCGGGGAGGAAGATCAGATTGTGAATCTGCTCGTCGGTCAGGACCGCGCCCGCGTCGACCAACCCGCGCTCCTGCGCCTTGGCGAGGATCCGCGCCTTGTTCAGGCCGGCCCCGTCATCCTTGACTTCGATGATCACGCTGCCCCCTTCATGGAACGCGTTGAGCTCGAGAATCCCGGTATCGCCTTTGCCGGCCGCCAGCCGGACTTGCGGCGTTTCCAGGCCATGATCCAGAGAATTACGCACCAGGTGCACCAGCGGATCGCCGATTTTCTCCAACACGATCTTGTCGATCTCGGTATTCTCGCCGCTCAATCGAAGCTCCACCTTCTTGCCGAGCTTGCGGGAGAGCTCGTGCACCAAGCGCGGGAAGCGGTTGAAGGAGAAGCTGATCGGCAGCATGCGGATCTTCAGCACGCTTTCCTGCAGCTCCCGGGTATTTCGCGAAAGTTGCGCAAGACCCCGCCTGAGCGAGTCGATGCTCGCCGGGCCCCAGTGTTCCGAGAAGCCATTGAGCATCGACTGCGTGATGACCAATTCGCCGACCAGATTGATGAGGGCATCGACTTTCTCCGTTGCAACCCGGATCGAGCCGGCATCGGCGCCGGCCTTTGCAGGGCGGGAGGTCACGGAGGCTGCCGCGGAGGGCGCCGCGGCGGATGTTGCAGAGGACGCGGCGGAGGGCGCTGCGGTCGGCGTTGGGTCGGACATCGCTGCGGCCGTCGCGAACCCGGTCTCCGAACGAACGGCCACAGGCACCTGCTCGGGCGGCCTCTCGCCGGCCTCCGCGCCGGGCCGGGAGTCGGCTTGCAGCGGGTGGTAGAGGATGGTCGAGTTCGCATCGACCCAGTCGAATACCTCGGTCAGCTGCGCGCGCGCGACCGCCGCGCGCAGGGTCAGGGTCCAGCTGAGATAGCATTGCGTGGGATCCATCGCCGATAGTGCGGGGAGGCCGTTGGTCTCGGCCTGTACGGCCAGATCCCCGAAAGCCGCGAGCTCCCGGAAGAGTCGCAGCGGATCGTTGCAGGTGCTGAAGAGGCTCGGATCGGGCTTGAATTCGATCCGCCAGCCGCTGTCACCGGTCTCGGTGACGGCCACGGAGGCGCCGGCCTCGGCCGGTGGGCGCGTGGCGGGAGATGCAATCGCCCCGATGCTAGGGCTCGGGGGCGCGGCGGAAGTCGGCGCGAGCGCGGCGCGCGCCGATTGTGGCGCCGCAGGCGCGGCCGATTCGCTCAGCAACTCGGACAGCCTGCGCGTCAACGCGTCGGCATTGGGCGAGACGATCGGTTGCTTGGACTGCGCGAGTTGGATCATTTCCCGCATGACATCGACCGCTTGCAAGAGCAGCTGCACGGCCGCAGAGGTCACCGCCCGGCTGCCGTCGCGCATTTGATCGAGCAGTGTTTCCACGCCGTGGGTAAACCCGGCGATTTCCGCGAATCCGAATGTGGCCGCGCCCCCCTTGATGGAGTGCGCGGCGCGGAATATGGTATTGATCGCTTCGCGGTCGGCGGCGGCCTCCAGCCCGAGCAAGCCCGACTCCATGGCGTCGAGCCCCTCGTCGCTCTCCTGGAAGAAGATGCTGAGGATCTCCTCCATTTCGAGGTCGATGGGCATTGCCTTACAGGACCTTTGCGATGGTCGCCAGGAGCCGCTCGGGGTCGAATGGCTTCACCAGCCAGCCGGTGGCGCCGGCCTGCTTGCCTTCCATCTTCTTGTCCTGGCCCGCCTCGGTCGTCAGCATGAGCATGGGAACGAACTTGTA
>VFSW01005118.1_pt1 | contig 19460 bp, 21 predicted proteins | sample 5358111 | NCBI WGS metagenome assembly VFSW01 (sample SAMN11554181, study PRJNA540505) | mine drainage metagenome | isolation source: sediment from site ElyBrook_90M | place: USA: Ely Copper Mine, Vershire, VT | collected 2017 | reverse complement strand
CGGGCGCAGTTGAATCGGGCGCGCAACAAGGGGGTAAGGATCGAGGAGGCGGGGGGCGCGGAGCGGCGTCCGGAATTAAGGCGGTGCGTGGAGGAGTGGTTGAAAACGCGCCGTCTGCCCCCGCTGCATTTTCTAACCGAACCGCAGACGCTCGAAGGGGTGATGGCGGACCGGGTGATTCTGGCGGCGCGGCGGCAGGGCAAAACCGTGGCGTTTTTGCTCGCCTCGCCGGTAGGGCCACGGAACGGCTATCTGCTGGAGCAGATCGCGCGCAGGCCGGAGGCGCCGAACGGAACCAGCGAATTGTTGATCGACGCGGCCATGCGCCGGTTCGCGGCGGAAGGGCGCGGCTATGCGACGTTGGGCCTGGTGGCGCTGGCATGGGAGAAAACGGAGGAGATGCGCGCGAATCCGTGGTGGGTGAGGGCGACGATGCGTCTGGCGCGGGCGCATGCGGGGCGGTTCTATAATTTTCGGGGATTGTTGCGGTTCCGGACCAAGCTGGACCCCGACGGATGGGAGAGCGTATTCGCGATCGCCAACGATCGGCGGTTTACGGCGACGGCGATGTATGCGATGGGTGGTGCGTTCTCAGACATTTCGCCGGCCTTGGCAGTGGCGATCGGGGTGGGAAAGGCGGCGCGCCAGGAATGGAATTGGTTGGAAAAACGGTTGCGGAAGGATGGGAAGGAGTAAACTGAAGGTGACCAAAGAACAACTGGAGGATTCCTATGGCCAGAGGATGGGAAAGTAAGTCGGTGGAAATGCAAGTGGAATCCGCCACCGAGACCCGGCACCGGAGGGTGGAACAAGGCCCGACGCCGGAGCAGATGGCGAAAGTGCGGGAGATCGATGGCTTGGAGCTGTCGCGAACGCGAATTCTAAACGATTTAGGGCGGGCGGAAAATCCGCGGTACAAGATGGTATTGCGGGCTTCGCTCGATTTTCTCGACGAGAAACTGAAACGGCTGCAGTAGGACATTGCGTCCAAGAGGGCACATGAGAGCGCTCACTTTCGGACTGGCGGCGATGACAATCGCCTCGATCGCGTTGGAAGGGCAGGTTTATCCCGGAGGATATCCGCCGGGCGGGTATCCTCCGGGCGGCTACCCACCGGGGGCTTATCCTCCGGGGGCTTATCCACCCGGAGCGGGTGGGACCGTGCCGGGCATTCCCATGCCGCACAGGAAAAAGAAAGACGCGAAGAAGGACGACGCGCAGGCCGACGACAGTCCCAAGCAGAGCGGGACGGTCTCCGAGAAGCAGGATAAGACGATTTCGGTGGAGCTCACGGACAAGCGGGTGATCGAATACCAGCTTCAACCGGATACGAAATACCTGAACGCGGGCGGGACCGCGATCGAGTCCAGCGGGATCGCGGTGGGCGACCAAGTCGAGGTGGCCTACAGCCAGGACGACAAAGGAGCGTTCTCGGCGCTGCGGGTGAAGCTGGTGAAGACGGGGCATCACGACGCGCCGGTGACGGCGATGGCGGGGGCGGGGGCGGGAAAGGATTCCGCGCCGCCGGCCAACGCGCCCGCGGAGTCGGAAGCTTCGCCGGCTCCGGCGCCGGTGACCGCGGCGAACTCGGACGAAGAAGCGCCGACGCTGAAGCGTGGGATTCCGAAAAAACGGTCCGACGAGGACGATTTGGAAAAGCAGATCGAGCGGGACGCCGCGGGCAACCCGATCGCGCCGAAGAGTGTCGCGATGGCCAAGGCATCCGCCGCGCCAATGCCAACGAGGCTGGTGACGAACGGACCGCCGCCGGCGCCCAATCCGAACGCGCCGTTGATCGAGCGGGCCAGGGACGTGGCGAACGAGTGGGTGGGCAAGCTGCCGAATTTTCTTTGCGAGCAGTTCACCACGCGCTATATGAGCGACACCAGGCCGGCGGATTGGCACGCGCAGGACGTGGTGTCGGCGAAGGTCATCTACGAGGACGGGCGGGAGCGTTACGAGAACATCTCGATCAATGGACGGCCGTCGAAGGTGGACCCGGCGAAAGGCGGCGAGGGAGCGTGGTCGCAGGGCGAGTTCGGGACCATGCTGGCGGATCTTTTTTCGCCGGCGACGGCGGCGAACTTCCGGGCGAGCGGCGACGGACAGGTGTCGGGGTTGTCTTCGAAAATCTACGATTTCGCGGTGGATCAGCCGCATTCGCACTGGAGAATCATTCCGGGCGGCCAGTATTACGACCCGGCCTACCGCGGTTCCATCTGGGTGGATAAGAAGGAAGCGCGGACGCTCCGGATCGAGGAAGAGGCGTTGGATCTTCCGAAGGATTTTCCCGTCGACCACGCCGAGATGACGATCGACTACGATTTCGTCGCGATCGGAACGCAGCGGGTCCTACTGCCGGTGAAGGCGGAAGTGCTAATGTGCCAGCGCGGCACTCCCAATTGCAACCGGAACATCATCGAGTTCCGCAACTATCACAAATACGGAGCCGAATCGACGGTTAAATTCGGGCCGTAAGACTACGGGTGCTTCGACGTCTCGCCGGAAGGAGATTCCTTGGCCAGGCGGACGCGGGCGTTTTCGAGTTTCTTCTGGACCTTGGCCAATTCCTCCGGGTCCTGGTCGCCCGGCGCGCTGTTCTGCCACTGCTTCACGGAGTTCTGCCATTGCGCGATGGCGTCGCGGATTTTTCCCTGGCGGAAGAGCACGTCGCCCAGATGATCGTGAACGGTGGGGTCGGTGGACATGTGCTCCAGAGCGCGGCGGAGATTGGATTCGGCCGCGGTGAGATCGTTGAGCCGGTAATCGACCCAGCCGAGGCTGTCGAGATAGGCTCCGTTATTGGGGTCGAGCTGAAGGGCCTTGTTGATAAAGTCGCGGGCCTCGGTAAGGCGGATGTCGCGTTCGGCCAGCATGTAGCCGATGTAGTTGGCGGCCGAAGCGTTGGTGGGATCGAGATCGAGCACTTTGCGGAACTCGGCTTCTGCCGGCTCGTATTTCTTCAGCTTCTCGTACATGGCGCCGCGGATGAAATGGACGTTGATCTGGTCTTCCTTGGAGGGATTGGCTTTTTCGGCGGCGTCGAGGGCTTGCGCCATGTCGTCGTAGCGCTTCGCTTTGTCGTAGAGTTGGGCGAGGTCGATATCGACGGCGGCGTCGTTTTTGCCGTCCATTAATTTCTTCGTGGCGGCGATGGCTTCGTCATAGCGGCCGACGTCGCCCAGGACCGATGCGCGCATTTCGGCGACGATGCGGCTGGTGGGATATTTCACCAGAGCGGCGTTGGCCTCGTCGACGGCCTTATCGAAGCTGCGCGCGGCGCGGTACGTATCGACGATCTGCGCTTCGGCGCGGGGCGCGGAATCGGGATCGAGCTGAGCAACCTGGCGGAAGGCGTCGACGGCTTTCTCGTACTGCTCGTTGGAGCGGTAAAGGAAGCCCAGATGATCGACGAGGATCGCTCGGTTGGAGCGCTCCGGATCGGTATATTCTTTCTTGGCGGTGTTGGAAAGGATCTCGCTGAGCGTGGCGATCGCCTCGGGGAGCTTGCCTTCGGCCTCCAGCAGGTTGACGTCGTTGTAGCGGATTTGGAGATCGGTGGGGTCGATGTCGTGGGCCTTCGCGGCGGCCTCGCGCGCTTTGGGGAAATCGCGCTTCTCGCGGTAGATCTGGGAAATACGGAGATAGGATTGGGCGTCGCGGGGGTCGTCGGCGATGAGGCCCTCGTAGATTTTCAGCGCTTCGTCTTCCTTCCCGGCCAGGAGCAGATCCTGGGCGAGGGCGCGCTTGAGATCGGGATTGGCGTCGGGATTGCGGTCGATGGCGTGGCGCAGCGTTTCGGCGGCGAGCGAGTATTCCTTCATCCGCTCATAGGTGTCGGCGAGGGCGGCGAGCGTGCGCGGGGAGGGATCTTTCTGGGCGACCTTGTTCAGCAGATCGGCCGCTTTCATGTTCTCGCCAAGATCGGAGTAGACGAGGGCGAGTCCGGTGAGGGCGTCCTGATTGTCGGGATCGAGCGCGAGGGCTTTTTGATACGCGGCCATGGCGTCGTTGGAGTCGCCGGTTAATTTTTCCAACTGTCCCAGCAGTATCCAGGATTCGAGATCCTTGGGGTTGGCGGCGACGATTTTTTGAAACTGTTCGAGCGCCTTCTTGACCATCGTCTCGTCGATCTGGTTGTGCTGGCGGTCTCCGATCAGCCGCATGTAAACGCGGGCGAGAACGCGGCGGGCGTTCAGGTTGGAGGGATCTTTTTTAAGCAGATCCTCGGCCTGGGTGACGCCGTCGCGAAGGCGGCCCGATTGGATGAAGAAGTCGGAAAGCTCCTCGGCGATGAAGCCGGCGCTCGGGTCTTCCTTCATCGCCTGCCAGTAATTATCGACCGCTTTGTCGAAGTAGTCGCCGCGGCTGCCGTAGGAGCCGGCGAGCTCGGCGTAGAGATGGCCGAGGGAGTAGTGATAGTAGGAATCGGCTTTGCCGGAGTTGCCCGTTTGGGCGGGCGCGGAGACGGCGGCGAGGGCGAGGACGGCGATGGCCGCCGGGTAAGATCGCATCGAAATACTCACTTTCCTGGTTCCTGCGGCGCGTGAGGGACGCGCGAGGACGAATCGACATTTCCAGTATAGCGGCTTGCGTTTGGCTGAAGCGAGGAGGCGCTCGTAACGAAGTGTGTGGATCGAGGGAGGTCGATGTGATGTAAGATATTGTTGACATTTAGATTGTTTTGTATTACTCTAAGAATGTTTTTGATTACAGGGCGAAAGCGAGATTTGGGATGTCCTATCGAGAGAAAAGCGTCTGGGGATCGTTGATTGGAGTGGTGGCGGTTTACGGTTGGTATTTCGCGATGCCTCCGGCAGTGGGGCGTCTGATTCTGGCCGTGGTTCTGTTGATCGGGATCGAAGGGATCTATCACATTGCGCTGGCGCTGAGAACGAGGCCGGAGGCGATGGACGAGCGGGACCGCGCCATCGAAGCGAAGGGGTACCGGAACGCCTATTTGGCGCTGGTGAGCGGGGTGATCGCGCCGATCTTTTTACCGCTCCCGCCGGCGATGGCGGCGCAGATGGTTCTGTTGGCGTTGGTGGTGTCGGAGGTCGTGAAGTCGGCCACGCAACTGTACTGCTACCGGAGGGGCGTTTAAGATGAAGAAGACCGGCATCCGGAACAAGATCCGCACGCTGCGTTTTCACGCCTCCGAAATGACGCAGCAGTCGCTGGCCGAGCGGGTGGGTGTGACGCGGCAAACGGTGATCGCGATCGAACAGGGGAAATACTCGCCTTCGCTCGAAGTGGCGTTCCGGATGGCGAGGGTCTTCGATGCGCCGTTAGAGGAAGTGTTTCAGTACGAGCCGGAAGAGGAATAGGGAACTGTGAGATGACGGAGCTTTGGCCGCTGTTGGCGATCGCTGGGCCGACGGGGTCGGGCAAGAGCGGACTGGCGGTGCGGGCGGCGATTGAGTGCGGCGGGGAGGTGGTGAACTGCGATTCGATCCAGGTTTACCGGCACTTCGACATCGGGGCGGCGAAACTCACGATCGAGGAACGGAGAGGCGTCCCGCATCATTTGATCGACGCCGTGGAGCCGGACGAACTGTTCACGGCGGGGGATTATGCGCGGGCGGCGCGGAAGGCGCTCGATGAGATTCGCGAGCGGGGGCGGGTGCCGATCGTGTGCGGAGGCACCGGGTTCTATTTGCGCGCGCTGCTGGATGGGCTGTTCGTGGGACCGGTGCGGGACGACGGGCTGCGGGGGCGGTTGATGGAGCGCGAAGGACGCCGGCGGGGCGCGTTGCACCGGATTCTGCGGCGGCTGGATGGAGCGGCCGCGGCGGGGATTCATCCCAACGATGTGCAGAAGACGCTGCGGGCGCTGGAGGTTTGCCTGAGCGGGAAGACGATGAGCGAACATTGGGCCGGAGGGCGCGAGGCCTTGGAGGGGTTCGAAGTTCGGCGGGTGATTCTGGAGCCGCCGCGGGCCGACTTGTACCGGCGCATCGAGGAGCGCCTGGAGAGGATGTTCGAGGGAGGGCTGATCGAGGAGACGGAGCGGATTCTCGCGATGGGGTATGCGGCGGAGTCCAAGCCGTTCGATTCGCTTGGGTATAAGCAGGCGCTGGGAGTGGTGAGTGGGACGTTGACGCGTGCGGAGGCGATCGAAGAAGCCCGGCGCGAGACGCGGCATTACGCCAAGCGGCAGGCGACGTGGTTCCGGCGCGGGCCGGGGGAGCGCTTGCCGGGGTTTGGAGACGAGCGGGCGGTGGAAGAAAAAGCTTTGTCTATGGCGCGGGCGAATCGGAGATAATCGAAGTATGCGTTTTTGGGCGATTGCGATTTTCGGGACGGGTGCGTTCGGCGGAGCGGCGTTTGGGGCTACGGCTCCAAAGGCGCCGGCGGCGGCGGTGGAGAACCCGCCGCTGGTGATCGAGGAGATCATCGCGAAGGTGAACGGCGAGATCGTGACCAAGGGCGATATCGCCAAGGCGGACCGGGACATCGAAGCGGGGCTGCGCAAGGAGGGCCTGGACGGCCCCAAGCTCGACGAAGAGTTGAAAAACCGCGAACAGAACGTGCTGCGGGACAAGATCGACCAGTTGCTATTGGTGCAGCAGGGCAAGGATCTGAGCATCAACGTCGATTCGGAGTTCAGCAAGTACATGGCGGAGTTGCAGAAGAATTCCAAGATCGCCGATCCGGACAAGTTTCACGAATACGTGCGGGAACAGACGGGGATGAGCTACGAGGATTTCGCGCAACAGGCCAAGGACGGGATTATGACGCAGCGGGTGATCCGCCAGGAGGTGGGGAGCCGGATCAGCGTGAAGCGCGAGGACGTGGAAGCCTATTACAACGCGCACAAGACGGAGTTCGTGCGGAAGGAGCAGATTTTCCTGCAGGAGATTCTGGTTTCGACCGAAGGCAAGGACGCGGCGGGCGTTGCGGCGGGCGAGGCGAAGGCGAAGGATCTGGCGGCGCGGGGCAAGAAGGGCGAGAAGTTCGCCGAGATGGCGCGGGACAATTCCGACGCGGTGACGGCGCAGCAGGGAGGCGACCTCGGCGGATGGCAAAAGGGGCAACTGGCGCCGGAGATCGAGGCGGCGACGTGGGCGCAGCCGAAGGGATTCGTAACCGATCCGCTGAAGGTGGCGAACGGATTTCTGATCCTGAAAGTGGTCGATCACCAAAAGGAGGGGCAGGCCTCGCTTGAGGACGTGTACAACGACATCATGGAGAAACTGTACTCGCCGAAGATGCAGCCGGCGGTGCGCGAATACCTGACGAAGCTGCGCACGGCGGCGTTTTTGGAGATCAAGCCGGGGTATGTGGATTCGGGCGCGGCTCCGGGAGTAAGCACGGCGTGGGTGGCGACGGCGGAATTGAAACCGGAAACGGTGACGAAGGAAGAAGTGGCGAACAAGAAGCGGCGCAAGAGGTTGTTGGGCGCGCTGCCGATTCCCGGAACGACGGCTTCGGGAACTTCGAAGAGCTCGACGAAGTGACCCGATGAAATCGCCTTATGTGAGCGATCTGGAAGCGAACCAACTTATCACCGCGACGTTCCTGGTTCTTTCGAAAGATATCCGGCAGAAGAAAACGGGAGAACCGTTTTTGTCGTTGGTGCTGGGCGACAGGACGGGCGACATCGAAGCGAAGATGTGGGACAACGTGGGCGAGGTGATCGACACCTTCGACCGCGACGATTTCATAAAGGTGAAGGGGGCGCTGCAGGTTTACCAGAACCGTCCGCAATTGACCATCCACAAGATGGTGAAGGTGGAGGAAAGCGCGGTCGAGTTCGAGGATTACTTTCCGGTTTCCAAGCGCGATCCGGGGGAGATGTACGCGGAGTTGACGGGGATCGTGGCCGGGATCGGCAATCCGCACCTGCGCGCGCTGTTGGAGGCGTTCTTCGCCGACGAGGCGTTCGCGAAAGCGTACCGCACGGCGCCGGCGGCCAAGAGCGTGCATCATGCGTTTCTGGGCGGCTTGATCGAGCATGTATTATCGCTTTGTGAGTTGAGTAAGTTCACGGCCGCGCACTACGGGAATATCGACCTCGACTTACTATTGACGGGCGTGGTGCTGCACGACGCGGGGAAGCTCAGCGAACTGACTTACGAGCGCAGCTTCGGCTATAGCGACGAGGGGCAGTTGTTGGGGCACATCGTGATCGGGCTGCGGATGCTGGAGGCGAAGATGGCGAAGCTGCCGGACTTCCCCGCCCCGCTGCGCACGCTGGTGGAGCATATGGTGGTGAGCCATCACGGGGAGCTGGCGTTCGGTTCGCCGAAGCTGCCGCAGTTTCCCGAGGCGATGCTGCTTCACCAACTGGACAATCTGGATTCGAAGATGGAGTGCATGCGGGCGATGCTCGAAAAAGACGCCAACGCCGAGAAGATGTGGACCCCCTACTTCCCACCAATGGAGCGGTCCGTCTTGAAAAAGGACCGTTTTTTGGGGGCGAAGGCGCCGGAGAAGCCGCTGAAAGCCGCGCCCGCGCCGGTGGCGGCGCCAGTTCCCGCGCCGAAGCAGGGCGGGTTGTTCGGATCGAAATTGCAGGACGCCCTGGCGCGGGAGAAGTAGGCACGTGGCCGTCACTTGCTGGGGATTCCGGCGAAGCCGAACGCTAAATCCGGGATGAATCCGAACGGCATTCCGGGATGATTCCGAACACCATCGGAGCGTAGCGACGCTGGTATCTCGATTGTGCAAGAAGTGTTCGGCTTCGTCAAGGGAAACTTGTCCGGAGCGTAGCGGAGGCAGAGCGCCGCTAGCGGAGAAAGGGGAGCGGGGAAAGGGGCGGCAGCCCTTGTCCCCGCCTCGGCACACAGAAAACCGGAGCGCGTAAGCGCTCCGAACATCAGTTCGTTCCGGCTGTTATTCGCGGAGACTTTCGGCAGCTGTAGATTGCGTCCTAGCGCACAAGATCCACCGTCCAGAGTCGGGCCTTTGGCGGTATCGGTGTAGCGGCATCGACTCGGTCAAAAACTAGGTGTTCGTTATCCAGCCAGCGTAAGTCGTAGGTTAAATCGGACGTGGGTCCTACCAAACGACGCGGTTGGCTCGATTCTTGCAGTCCCACGATCCAGATGCCGCTGCAACTCCAGACTGGTTGATTCCGAGTTCCCGCAGTTCGGGGTCTGGTCGCAAATGTAGCGTAGGCGATCATTCGGCCGTCCGGCGAGGGTACAGCCAGACCAGCCGGCTCTTTTATACGAGCAACGACGCTCTTTCGCTTACCGTCGGGAGAAAGCACTACTAGCCCCTCATCGTTGAAAAATGCGATCTGAGAAGCGTCCGCGAACCACGGACTCCAACTTGGCTCCATCCAGTTCCAACCTGGGTCCGGATGTATGATTGCATTGCCGAGTTCAATCCAAGCTTTTTCGCGTAGATCGTAAATGGCAAGCGATCTTCCGAGACGGCCCGGGCCAACGGCTATATACCGTTCATCTGGCGAGGTAACGAGCAACTCACAAATTTTTTTATTGTTATGTTGAGATGAGAGATATACACCCGGGGTCATCAAAACTGAATCGCCGAACTTCTGAAAGACCCAAACAAAACTATTGATCGTGGACAGGTACGCGGCTCGCTCTGTGCAACTGGGAGGAGGCCCAGCCATTGATCTTCCAGGGCAGACACGTCCCTTTTGAACAGGTGACCCATCCGCAGAAATGAGTGAATAGGACCAGTCTCGAAAAACCACGATCCCAGCCTTAACCCAATCGGCTACAAAGCCGTCCGCAAGGGGTTTCGATGAGAGTGTGTGCCCTTCCCGGTCTAGAAGAATAAGGTCGGATACGAGGTTCGACCTCCCCAGGCCGCCGCTCCCGTCTGGCCGGTACCAGCCTGTCCGAACAGCGGCGATCTTCTTGCCATCCGGGCTCGGAACAGGGTTGTAGGCGTTTTCATCAGACCACCGGGTTTGCGCGGTAACAGTTATTGAGAACGCCAGCGTGGTAACAAGAATGTGGTGGGGAGCTATCACGCTGCTTCGCATCTACATTTTCAGCGTAGCCTAATTACGAGTTGCGCAAATCCGAGGTTGACGTGAGTCTAAGCAGCCGGCTTCCCCCGGTTCTTGCGCATCGAATCCCCGCGCATCTCGATGCGACGGGCGTTGTGCACCAACCGGTCCAGGATGCCATCGGCCAGGGTCGGATCGCCGATCTGTTCACGCCAGCGCGAGACCGGTAGCTGCGATGTGAGGACGGTCGAGCGCACTTGGTAGCGGTCCTCGCAGATCTCCCAAAAGCCCCGGCGTTCGGGTTCGGCATGCGGGGCCATGACCCAATCGTCGATCACCAAAACGTCGATGCGGCTAAGCCGGGCCAGTAGACTACGGAGGCTGCCATCAGCACGCGCCATCGCCAAGTCCCGACATAGCGATTGGGCGCGCGTGTAGAGAGCCGAATAACCGTCGCGGCACGCCTTCTACGCCGGAGCTCAAGCCACGAAACTTTTGCCCACACCTGTTGGTCCGAGCACGAACACATTTTCGTGCGTTCCGACCCAGGCCGACTCTTGCACCAGCGCACGGATCACGCTTTCATCCAGACCACGTGTGCCGCGATAGTCAATGTCTTCGACAGAAGCGTTGGTACGAAGTTTAGCATTCTTCAAGCGCCGCCCGAGGGCCTGATTCTCGCGCCAGTTCCACTGATGATCCACCAACAGGCCCAAGCGTTCCAGGAAGCTCAGTTCGCGCGCCGCTGGGCCCGCTTCCTGCATTTTCAGGGACTCGGCCATGCCGTGGAGTCGCATGGCGAGCAGTTTTTCGAAAATCGGTTGTTTGAGCATCGCTGTTTCTCCTCAGTCGAAGTACTCCTAGTGCTGCGCCAGGAGTAAAAGGCCGGCGAGAAACGGTTTGTCGATTGGGCGGGTACCATTGCGCACGGACAATCTCCTGGCTGGCAAGCGATCCTCCCTTTCTTTGGGAAGGCTGCCTGCCATTGTGTTGTCCAGCGCCCTTAGCCTGTGGAAATTAATCCGGCGAAGCCGAACGCGGTTCCGGGATCGGCCTAAAACTGTTCGGCTTCATCCCGGAATCAGTGTTCACCTTCATCCCGGATCACTGTTCGGAATCATCCCGGATTGCCGTTCGGAATCATCCCGGAATCGCGTTCACGTTCCCCCGGAATCCCCACTTACCGGCGGCGTTATAAAGCGTCTGCCTTCCAGCTACCCCACCGAGATTCAACGACAGGGCGGTCGTATTGTTGGCGGGGACATTCGGCACGACAATATTAACTTGATAAAGCCCTGTGAACGACGGCGCCAGCCCTTGATACTCAATCGCCGCCGGTGTCGAGCCGAAGAGCACCTCGAGTTTGGTGGCCGGCAAGGATCTCGCGCACGACATTTCCCACACTATCCTCTTCTATACCGTCGCGAACACCGTCCGCACTCTGATTCCCCGCCAGGTTCCGTACCCCGATCGCTATGGCGTATGGAACCGAGGCTGGACCCGCTACCACGAACCGCTCGTCGGCAATCTCTGACCCAGACCAGGCAGTAACGCACAAAACCGTCCAGATCTTTCAGGCCGCCAAACGGCACGGCGGCGCGGGACCTTACGAGCGTCCTGGCGCGTTCGACAGCGGCGAATCCTTTTCCGGACCGAGTGTCGATTTTGGTGATCGCCGTTCGACATAAATATGCGGGGACGCAATGGGAAAAAAGATCTTGACGAGCGGCCGGAGGCGGCGTATAGTTAACTCTGTGGTTAATTAACCGATTGGTTTATTACAGATGACCTCCGACCCGCTCAGCGCTACTTTCGCCGCACTCGCCGATCCAACCCGGCGGGCGATTTTGGCGCGGCTCGTTACCGGCGAGGCGTCGGTGACGGAGTTGGCGGAGCCGTTCGAGATGAGTATGCCGGCGATCTCCAAGCACTTGAAGGTGCTGGAGCGGGCGGGGCTGATCGCGCGCGGGAAGGAAGCGCAGTGGCGGCCTTGCCGGCTGGAGGCGCGGCCGCTCAAAGAGGTCGCCGATTGGGCGGACCACTACCGGCAATTCTGGGAAGAGAGTTTCGATCGCCTGGACGAATATTTGCGGGTATTGAAGAACGAGGAGAAAAAACATGGACGCAAGCCAGGGAAGCGTTAGCACCGCGCTAGCGCCGGATTTCACGATGACGCGGGTGTTCGACGCACCACGGAGCCTGGTTTTCGAGGCGTGGACGAAGCCGGAGCACCTGGTTCATTGGTGGGGCCGGAGAGCGTCGACGATGCCTTTTTGCGAAATGGACGCGCAGACGGGCGGAGGGTTTCGCCTCTGCATGCGGTCGCCGGAGGGCGGCGAATACTGGGTGAAGGGCGTCTATTACGAAATGATTGAACCGGAACGGATCGTCTTCGCATATGCTCTGGAGAATGAGGAAATAAACCACGAGGCGCTGATGACGGCGACGTTCGAAGAACACGACGGGAAGACGACGCTGCGGCTGGTGCAGGAGTTGTTCGACGTGGCCAAGGCGCGCAAGGGAGCGCAGGGGGGTTGGATCGAGGGAATGGAGCGGCTGGCGGAGTACGTAGCGGCCAGAGAGAAGGAGCATGCGTCATGACATTTCTCAACGATTTGAAATTCGCGGCGCGCTCGCTGGCGCGGAGCAAGGGGTTGACGGCGACGGTGGCGCTGACATTGGCGCTGGGAATTGGGGCGAATGCGGCGATCTTCAGCCTGGTGCGCGGGGTGTTGCTGCGGCCACTGGCGAACCGCGACGAGAACCGGCTGATTTACATTCACCAGAGCGCGCGCGGTATTGGCGTCGAAAACGCGGGGTTCTCCGTGCCGGAGATCCGCGACTTGGAGGCGCGAGTGAAGACGATCGGCGAGTTCGGCGATTTCTCCACCATCGGCTTCACGATGTCGGGACTCGGTGAGCCGCGCGAGGTGCGCGCCGGGGTCGTGAGCGGATCGTACTTCAAGGTGATGGGGCTGAATCCGGTGCTGGGGCGGCTGCTGGACATGCGCGACGACGGGCCGAACGCGGCGGGGGCGGCGGTGCTGACGTACCGTTTCTGGACGACGGGACTGAAGAGCGACCCGAAGGTGATCGGCAAGACCGTCCGGCTGGGATCCCGCACGGCCACGATCGTCGGCGTATTGGAGCCGTCGGTGCCGTATCCGGCGGAGACCGAAATCGTCGCGAACATCGTGACCAGCCCGCATCACCTGTCGGCGACGATGGTGACGGGGCGGGTGCATCGGAGGACGGAGCTGTTCGGGCGGCTGGCGCCGGGCGCCACGCTCGAGCAGGCGCGGGCGGAGCTGCGGGCGGTTTACGGCACGATGACGAGAGAACATCCGGAGGCGTATTCGGCGAAAGCGGACTCGCGCATCGACGCGGTGCGGCTGCGCGAACAGATCACGTCGCGGGCGAGGACGGTGCTGCTGGTATTGATGGCGGCGGCGGGACTGGTGTTCCTGATCGCGTGCTCGAACGTGGCCAATCTGATTCTGGCGCGGACGGTGCGGCGCGAAGGGGAGTTGGGGATTCGCGCGGCGCTGGGGGCGAGCACGGGTGCGCTGCGGCGCACGCTGTTGGCCGAGAGCCTGCTGCTGTGCGGCGCAGGGGCGGCGCTGGGAGTGCTGAGCGCGCGGCCGATGGTGGCGGTCCTGGCGCGGTACGCTTCGCGATTCTCGGTTCGCGCGATCGATCTGAAGGTCGATTCGAGCGTGCTTTTGGTGGGAGCGTTGCTGGCGATCGCGGCGGCGGCGCTGCTGGCCTTCGTGCCACGCCTGCCGGCGAGCGGCGCCTCGAGCGGCGGAGCGCTTGCGGGCGGAGGCGTGCGGATCACGGGCGGGACGCGCCGCCGGCTGAGGATCTTCGCCGTGACGCAGATCGCTGCGTCGTTCGTGCTGCTGGCGGGAGCGGCGATGCTCGTGAAGACTTTGCTCACGCTCCAATCGGCGGAGACGGGATTCGACATGCACCATGTGCTGGCGTTGAACGTGCCGGTAGTGGCCTACGGCCGGACGCCGCCGCAGATCGTGAGTTTTTACAAGGAAGCGATCCGGCGCGTGCCTGCGCTGCCGGGCGTGGATCAAGTGGCGGTGGGCACGGTGGTGCCGTGGCGCGATGCGGGCACGTTTGGCCCCGGGTTTGAGTTCTCCGCCGACGGATACGTGAAGGGACCGGGTGAAGACTATCCACGCGGACGGTTCCGGACGATTTCACCGGGGTTTTTCGCGGCGTTGGGCGTTCCGATTCTCGCCGGACGCGACTTCAACGCGGGCGACGGCCAGGGAGCGGAGCCGGTGGTGATCGTGAGCCAGAGCGTGGCGCGCCGGATGTTTCCCGGCCGCGATCCGATCAACCGCCATGTCATCTGGACCGATCCGATCATGAAGTTCATCGACATCAGCGCGGCGCCGAGGCGCATCGTGGGCGTGGCGGCCGATGTGGACGACGAGAACGTCGTGCCGGGGCCGGCCCTGACGATCTATCATCCGTTCGACCAGCAGGAGATTTGGGGCGGGCGATTGTTCGTACACACGCACGGCGATCCGTATGCGCTGGCGGCGGGGATCACGCGCACGATTCGCGACGTATCGGCGGACCAACCGGTGGAGCGGGCGGCGACGCTGGCCGATGTGCGAACGGAGGTGCTGACGCCGGACCGGCTGAACGCGCTGGTGTTCGGCGGGTTCGCGGCGGTGGCGCTTCTGATCGCGGTGGTGGGCGTGGCAGGCGTGCTGGCGTTTTCGGTGAGCGCGCGGACGCGGGAGTTCGGCATCCGGCTGGCGCTCGGTTCCCAGCGGCGGCAATTGCTGGCCGGCGTCGTCGCCGAAGGGGCGGCGATGGCGGCGGCGGGAGTGGCGGCGGGCGCCGCGGCCGGGTTCGCGCTGGCGCAAATGGCGACGGGCTATTTCCAGGAGGTGCGGATGCCGGGCGCGGGAACGCTGGCGGGCGCGGCGGCGGTGCTGGTAGTGGCGGCGGGGGTGGCCTCCGCGCTTCCGGCCGCGCGGGCGGCGCGCGTGGACGTGATGCAGGCGCTGAGGGCGGACTGATGACGGCGGCGCGGGAGGATCGCGAGCTCGTTTTCGCGCGGGGGTTCGAGGCGCCGCGCGAGGTTGTGTTCGAGGCGTGGACCGAGCCGAGGCATGTCCAGGAGTGGCATCGGCCGAGGGCGTTTACGAATTCGATTTGCGAGAGGGACGTGCGGACGGGCGGCGTGGACCAACCGATTCGGATCGTCTACGAGGAGGTGGCGATGAGCGCGGGACCAGGCGCTGGACCAAATGGCGGAGCGGGTGGTGAAAATGGGCGCTAAAGAACCACCGGCGCGCGAAGTAAGGTTGACGCGGATGTTCGACGCGCCGCGCGAAGCGGTGTTCGAGGCATGGACCGATGTGGAGCGGTTGAAGCGTTGGTGGGGGCCGAAGGGGTTCACAAATCCGGTTTGCGAATTCGACGCGCGGCCGGGCGGGGCGATTCGCATTCACATGCGCGCGCCGGATGGGGTGGTTTATCCGATGACGGGCGTGGTTCGGGAGATCGTCCCGCCGGAACGGCTGGTGTTCGCGAGCGCGGCGCTCGATGAGAAGGGCGATGCGCTTTTCGAAATATTGAACACGGTGACGTTCGCGGATGCCGGCGGCAAAACGCGGTTGACGGTTCACGCGAGGGTCACGATGGAGACGGCGGAAGCGGCACGGTATTTGGTGGGGATGGAAATGGGCTGGAGCTTATCGCTCGATCGGCTCGGCGCGGAGGTGGAAAAAAGGCGGCATTAGACGATGACCAGGCCGCGGCGGATGCCGCGCATGACGGCTTCGGTGCGGCTGCCGGCTTCGAGTTTGCCCATGATCGAAGAGATGTGAAACTTGACCGTGTGATCGGAGATGTGCAAGGCGGCGGCGATTTGCTTGTTGCTCAGACCGTCGGCCATACGGCGCAGGACGTCGATTTCGCGGGGAGTGAGCGTTTCGGGGAGCGTCTCCTGAGAGGGGCGGGGACCGGCGAGAATGGCGGGAAGGTCGTCGGGCGAAAGGACGGCCAGGCCTGCGGCTACGGCGGCGATTGCGGCGGCGCTTTGTTCCGGGGGCGCGTCGCCGGGCAGGACGGCGCGGACGCCGGCGCGCAAAGCTTCGGCGAGGGCGCCGGGGTCGCGGCCGCCGGTGAGAAGCACGCAGGGCGGCAGGTGAAGTAGGGCGTCTTCGAAGTCCGGGGGCTGCGGATCGGCCTGGAGGAGCAGGACGTCGATCTCCGGTCCAGCGAGGCCGTCGATCACCGACGCATCGGCGAAGGCTCCGACGATTCGGAGGGCGGGTTCGGAGGCGAGCAGCGATTGGAGGCCGGCGCGCCAGACGGCGCGCGCGGCGACGATTGCGACTCGGGTCAAGCGGCCACCGATAGGCGGACCTCCAGCAGGGCCCCGACTTGGCGCGCGGCTCCGCCGTTGCGAAGGAACCGCAGCGGCAAGGGGCCGGGCGCAGCCTTCTCCACGGCATCGCTCAGATCGTCCGGTGAATGGAAGGGATGGCCGTTGGCGGCGATCAGGAGATCCCCGGGAAGCAGGGACGCGGTTTCGGCGGCGCTGCCGCGCGCGACTTCGAGCACCTTCCAAGCGAACGCGCGGCCGTTTCCGGCGGAAAGAGGCGTGGGCCGGACTGTGACTCCGAGCATGGGGGCGGAGGATTGGCGGCGCAGGAACGCGGCCACCACGTTGGCCGGAATAGCAAGGCCGAGGCCGCTCGCGATCATGGTGTTGACGCCGACAACGCGGCCTTGGGCGTCGGCCAGCGGACCACCGGAGTTGCCGGGCGCAAGACGCACGTTGGCTTGCACCCACGGCCGGCGTCCCAGACCCGGAAGCGGTCCCAGTGCGTGAACGACGCCTGTGGTGAGCGCTCCCGTGAAGCCCAGCGGGTTGCCGACGGCGATCACCAATTCTCCGGCGCGCAGACGATCGGAATCGGCGATCTCGGCCTCGGAGAGGGCGTTGGCGGCGATGGTCAGCGCGGCAAGATCGAGCGCATCGTCGACGGAAGACACGCTGGCGGAGTACGCGCGCCGGTCCCACAGCTCGACGGTGGGATTCGTGGCGGCGCGGGCTACGTGGGCATTGGTCACAATCACGCCCTTTGCGCTCCAGACGATTCCCGAGCCGGAATCGGGACGGCCGCGGGCCCGAATCGTTACTGTGCTTCGCCGGAGTTTTTCGGCGATCTCTCCGAATCCGGGTAAGGTCATTTTACTCGCTCCCAACGCGCTCGCCGAGGATCACTTTCACCTGACGCCGCGCGCCCTTGCTTAGGAATACGACATCGAGCGTGGTACCGGCGGGTTCGGTTGCCAATACGCCGAGCACGTCGCCGGGATCGGTGGCGGCCACTCCGCCGATTTCGAGCAGGACGTCTCCGATGGTCAAGCCGGCGGCGTGGGCCGGACTGCCGTGCTCCACGCTCATCAGCAGGAGGCCGAAGGCGCGGTCTCCCGCCGCTTTGCGCCAGTCCTCCGGCAAGGCCACCGATTGGAGGCCGACCCCGAGATAGGCGCGGCGCATGTGGCCCGATTCGAGCAGAACGCCGACCACGCGATCGATGGTGGAGACGGGGACGGCGACGGGCGCCAGACGAGTGAGGCCTCCGGTGGCCATGCCGATCAGGGCGCCTTCTGCATCGACGACCGCACCGCCGGCCGAGGCGGGATGCAGATCGATATCGAGGCGGACGAGGCGATCGAGACGCCCGCCGCGCCATGTGTTCCATGGTCCCGCCGAAGCGCCGATCACGCCGAACTGCGCGGTGAGGCCGGGGGTTCTCGCGCGGCCCACCACCAGGGCGAATCGCCCGGCGGCGAGTCGATCCGCGTCGACTCTTGGAGGCGGCGCGGCGGCGCTTTCGATTCGCAGCACGGCCAAGTCGGTGCCCGGATCGCGGCCGGCCAACTCCGCCGTTGCCGCCGCGCTATCGGGCAAAATCACTTGAATTTCGGCTTGATTCCGAATCGTATGGAGAGCCGTTACGACAACGCCGGGCTGCCAGAGGATGCCGCTCGATCCGATGCGGGGACGTGCTTCGACGGCGGCGGCGAACCGTCCGGCCCGCGCCACCGTTTCGGCCAGCCGGTCCGACAAAGCCATCAATGGATTTTCCATTTCTCATTCACCTCTTCCTCCAGCATGCGACGGGGAACGAGGAGGCGCATCGGTCGTTTGGGCGGGTCCGGCCTGGAAATTCTTCCGGGGCGATTTTTTTTTGAGGGGATTCCGGCTTCGGTGTCGCTTATACGGGTGAGAGCGCAATACCCAGCCTGAAAACGGATGCGCGATCCAACAAAAAAAGGAGACAGTACAATGAACCGCTATTTCAAATCTCACCGGACCGCAGCCTTCCTGGGTTGCGTCGCCGCATCGCTCACGCTGGCCACCGGACTGCAAGCGTCCGACTATGAGCCATTTCTTCCCAGCCCGGTGCAAGTGGTATCGACGATTCCGCCCAACGGCGACGTGAATCCTTATGGCGTGGCTTTCGTGCCCCCCGGGTTCCCCGCGGGCGGACTGCTGCACGTGGGAGACATTCTGGTATCGAACTTCAACAACAGCGCAAACTTGCAGGGTACGGGGACGACGATCGTACAGTTCCGGCCCAACGGCCACAAGACCGTGTTCTTTCAGGGCACGCCGCCGATGGGGCTTTCGACGGCGCTGAAGGTGGTGAAGGCCGGATACGTTCTGGTGGGTAATTTCCCAACCGCCGACGGAACGTGCGCCACGGCGCAGCCTGGGTCGCTACTGATCATCGATAAGAACGGCAACCTGGTGTTTAACTGGTCCGATCCGTTGATGGTGCAAGGTCCTTGGGATATGACGGTGACCGACGGCGGCAACAACGTGCAGGTGTATATCTCGAACGCGCTAACGGGCACCATCAGCCGGCTCAACATCCAGTTGGTCCCGTCGATCCAGGTGAACAGCGCCACGCTGATCGCCAACAACTACATGCACCGCTGCGATCCGGCGGCCCTGGTTGTGGCGCCGACCGGCTCGGTGTATAACGCGGCGATCGACACACTGTATGTGGCCTCGACCGAAGACAACGCGGTGTTCGCGGTGCCGCACGCCAGCGTGGCGACCAGCCCGAACGGCACGGGGACGATCCTCTATCAGGACAACACCCACCTGCACGGCGCGCTGGCGATGGCCGCGGCTCCGAACGGCGATCTGTTGGTAACCAACAGCGACGTGATCAACCCGGATCCCAACCAGCCGAGCGAGATCGTCGAATTCACTTTGGACGGAGTATTCGTGAAGGAGATCCCGGTGGACCCAAACCAGGGCGGATCGTTCGGGCTGCGGGCCACGGGCGGCCCGGGTTCCTCGATGGCAAAGTTGGCGGCGGTTGACGATAATCAATCCACGCTGATCATCTGGACTCTGCCAGTGGACTAATCCAAAGATCCGATTCCGCCCCTCTCAACCGCCCGGCTCCTCGGAGCCGGGCGGTTTTTTCGTGTGCGCGGATTATGGGAGCGAGGTGCAGAA
>VFSW01005117.1_pt1 | contig 19461 bp, 27 predicted proteins | sample 5358111 | NCBI WGS metagenome assembly VFSW01 (sample SAMN11554181, study PRJNA540505) | mine drainage metagenome | isolation source: sediment from site ElyBrook_90M | place: USA: Ely Copper Mine, Vershire, VT | collected 2017 | reverse complement strand
CGCGAGCAAATCACCGCCGCTAACTGGTACGATAAAACAGCGTGACAGGCTCAGAACGGCAGGGGCTTGACACCGTAAAGCGCATAGGCGCAACATGACAACCATGACAGCCCCGAACCAGTACCAAGGCGCAGCGCTGCCCAATACCCCAGAGACAGCTAAATCCCTGATAGCCTGCTACCTCGACGGCGAGACCATGCAAGACCTCGCCTGCCTCCACGGCGTAACAAGACCACGGCTCTACCAAATCTTGCTAGGCCAAGCACCCGAAGAATGGCGCGATGCGCAAGTATCGCATGCCATTGATCGGCTGGAACAGGCCAAGGAACGCATAGATGCCGCCGAGAACGCGTTAATGCTCGCGCAGGCGCGTGAGGGTGCCAAGATCGCCCAATTCGAGCTAGAAAGGCTGTTTAAGCGATTCTATGGCCCATCCGCCGAGCTTACCGGCAAGGACGGCGCCCCGATCACCGTCGAAGTTGTGCGGTACGGCCGCACCATCGAAGGCGAAACAGGGGTAGATATGGGGGTATCTACACTCACGCTTCCGAACAAATAACTGTGTAATCAGGGCGTTAGCTATGCGATTGGGTTCCCTGTACGGGCACCGAATAGAACTAAATCTGTTTTTCCCTCCCTCACTCCCCAAAATCCTGGAAAGGGTGGTCAAGTCGGCAGCGACCATCCCGTTCCTCGGCGTTCGCGGCTACGATATCTCTCCCCCGCGCCTTTTCCTCCCTAAAAACGCTACTTGACATTTTCGCCATGTCGATTTTTCGGCAGGCAGGTCTGAAAAAGGGTATTGACATTTACGCTAGTTACGATTAATACTTGCGTATGGCTACCGAACCGTTCACTGTCCTGCTCGCCAAGTCAGGTCTCACGAAGGCCGAGTTGTCGCGGCGCCTGGGCATCACGGCGCATCAGGTGAGCGTGTGGGGGCCGAATGCGCCGCGCTACGCGATGGCGTATCTTGAACTGCTGGTGAAGCTGAAGGAGGTACAGAAATGACACCGTTTCAGATCACGATAGCGCTGCATTACATCTTCGCAACCACCGATTTTAACAATGGCGATTTTTCCGCGCCGGTGGTGCAGAACACGATTAACCAACTGACCGCAGGAGGCTTGCTTGTGCCGAACACGAGCGGCACCAAGGCGACGCTGATGGCAACGGCTGGGTTGCAGATGTACGCCACCATATTGAGCGCGATCAAGTTGCCGTCTCGAGTGTGGCAGATGTGAGTACGCTGCTGGCGATGCTGTTCGCAGTCTGGGGTGCGAAGTTCGGTGCGTTGGGTGCCGGGATTTTCGCCATGATCGGGTATGCGCTGGGGCATGTGCACGAGAGGCCGGAGGAATGAGCGCGACGTGGCTATCGGCGCTGCGCGTGGCCGAGCGAAAGATTCCGCGCGGGGCTGGGGAGAAGAATGCGGCGGCGAAGCTGAGCGCGGACGAGGTGCGTGAGATTCGGCGGTTGGCAAAGCGCGGCGTGGATCAGTACGAACTGGCGCGCAGGTTCGGGATCAACCAGTCGCATGTGAATCATATCGTGAGGCGGCTGAACTGGGCGCACTTGGAATGACGGGCGAAGCCGAGGAGCGCGAGGCGCCGCTGGAGTTCGAGGCGTGGTACGCGCTGGTGTGTGCAATGCGCGGCACGAAGCCGAACCTGATCGAGAAGTGGATTGCCAAATCGGCGTGGGAGCGCGGGCGCGAGGAGTTGCGAAAGTGCTTGCCTACAGGGTGATTGCGCGGCTGGACATCAAGGGGGCGAATCTGGTGAAGCCGATGCAGTTCGACGGGTTGCGGGTACTCGGGAACCCGGCGGCGTTTGCAAAGAAGTACGCGGACGAGGGTGCGGACGAATTGCTGTACCTGGACACGGTGGCGAGTTTATACGGGAGGAATCAGCTTGAAAGCCTCATCGAAGAAACAACCGAGCAGGTATTCATCCCGATCACGGTGGGAGGCGGCATCGCAGGCAACGAAGGCGCTCGAAGCCTCTTTGACTGTGGCGCAGATAAACTGGCTGTCAATACTTCTGGAATCAATAGACCGGAAATCGTGTCTGCTATGGCCGCAAGGTTTGGTGGACAAGCTGTCACCGTCTCTATCGAAGCCAAGCGCAGGAACGGCGCTTGGGAAGCCTACACCGACGGCGGCAGGAACCCGAGCGGGCGTGACGCGATCCGCTGGGCCGAAGAAGCCGTAGCGCTCGGCGCGGGTGAAATCCTCCTGACCAGCATAGACCGGGATGGAACGCGGCGCGGCCCGGACATGGATTTGCTGCGCGCAATCGACGTGGATGTGCCGCTGGTGTATTCGGGCGGAATCCGGCTTTGCGACGTGGCCGAGGTTGCCGAACATTCTGACGGCATGGCGATAGGTGCGAGTCTGCACTATGGCGATTGCACCATCGCGCAGGTGAAGGATGAACTGCGAAAAGCGGGAAAGGAAGTTCGGTGAGCGCACCCTCCATCTTTGGCATCATCCCGGCGCGCGGCGGATCGAAACGGCTGCCCGGAAAAAACATGATGAAATTGGGGCGCATCACGCTTCTTGAGCGCACGATACGGCAGGCGAAGAAAGCCCTTCCCGTTTCGATTGTCAGCACGGAAAATCCCGCAATCCTCGAGGAGGCGATTCGCTGCGGCATCAGCACGCTCCTGCGCCCGGATTCGCTTGCTACGGACGATGCAACGACTGCGGACGTGGTGCTGCACGCCTGCCGCGTGTATCCCGGCTTCGAGCGTTTCTGCCTGCTGCAAGTCACAAGCCCGCTTCGCACCGTGGAGGACATCGAGAACTGCATCGAACTTGCGCTATCGACTGCGCGCCCGGTGGTCAGCACGCTGAACGGAAAGCCGAACGGCGCAATCTACATCAACGATGCGCTGCGATTCAAGGGCGATTTTCTCAAGGACGCCGTGCATTACGAAATGCCGGCGGAACGCTCCGTGGACATCGACACGCTGGAGGATTTCCGGCGCGCGGAGGCCCTGATTGAAAGCTAAGTATGGGCTGCCAGAGGAGGTGCGATTCTGCACGCGCTGCGTGATTTCCAATCAGCGTCCGAACAGCGTTGCGGAGTTCGCCAATTCCGGGCAGGATAAGCAGACGATCCATTTCGATGACGGGGGGGTGTGCGATGCCTGTAGGGTTGCAGAGGAGAAAGAAAAGACGGATTGGAAAGCGCGCGAAAAAGAACTCCTTGCGCTCTGCGAAGAACACCGTTCGGGAGACGGCGCCTACGATTGCATCGTGCCTGGCTCTGGCGGCAAGGACTCCTATTTTGCAGCAGATACTCTCAAACACAAATACGGAATGCACCCGCTTACCGTCACTTGGGCGCCGCATATCTACACCGATTGGGGGCGCCGGAACTTCGACCGCTGGTGCGAAACCCAAGACAACTTTACCTGCACTCCTTCGCGCAAAACGCACCGGCTCCTGACGCGCTTGGCGGTGGAGAACCTGTTTCATCCGTTTCAGCCGTTTATACTCGGGCAGAAAAACCTAGCGCCGAAAATGGCACTACTGCACAAAATCCCGCTGGTGTTCTACGGCGAAAACGAGGCGGAGTACGGAAATCCGAAAGCAGATGCGGACAGCGCGAATCGAAAATCCTATTACCATGCGCCCGCGCCGGAAATGCGTCTAGGCGGCGTCACATTGCGCGCGCTTAGAGAAAAATATCTGCTGACCGAAGCGGACCTGTCGCTATACCTGCCAAGCGCCGAGGCAGCGGCATACGCCGATGTGCGCTATCTTGGCTACTATCTGAAGTGGAAACCGCAGGAAGCGTATTACTACGCGGCGGAACACGGCGGATTCGAGCCAAGTCCTGAACGCACGCCGGGAACCTACTCGAAGTACAATTCCATCGACGATAAAATTGATGACTTCCACTACTACTGCACCTACATCAAGTTCGGCATCGGGCGCGCGACCTACGACGCGGCGCAGGAAATTCGTTCAGGCGACATTGCCCGCGCTGAGGGTGTTAGCCTTGTGCGCCGTTTTGATGGGGAGTTTCCTGGACGGTTTTTTGCCGATGTATGTGATTACCTGTCTATATCGGGATTCCCGCCCATGGACGCAGAGCGTTTCAAATTTCTGGCCCACGGTTTCAGGAGTCCTCACTTGTGGGATGGCGATGTGCTGCGCCATACCGTAGCATGAAAATTACCATCGTCACCGGCTCGCGCGCCGATTACGGTCTCCTCGAATGGCCGATCAAGACGCTTGGGGAGGATGCGTTTTTCCAGATTCAGGTGCTGAAACTGTGGGGCTATTCGCATTCCAAGGCGTTCGATAGGATAAGCGAAATCGAGCGCGCCGACCTGCTGATGGTGCTCGGAGACAGGTTCGAGGTCCTGGGTGCGGCTACGGCGGCTCACCTGCAACGCATCCCCATAGCCCACATCGCCGGCGGGGATGTCACGGAGGGCTCCTACGATGACGCGATGCGCGATTGCATTTCCCGGATGGCGGCGATCCACTTCGTCACCTCGTCGTCCGCGATGGCTCGTCTCACGCAGATGGGACTCAAGAACATTCATCTGGTGGGCTCGCCGGGCGTGGACTATATCAAAAAGGCCAAGTGGCGTTCTGAGCGTCCAATATCGAAGCCCTATGTCGTGGTTTCCTACCAGCCGGAGACGATTGACGGGACGAACGACATTGCGGAGATTCTTCTCTACATAGCCTGGAAAAACCCTGTTTTCATCATGCCCAATCAGGACCGGGGGAGCGATGCGATTCGGAAAGCTATCCTCGAATCGGGACACCCCTATCATGAATTCCTGCCTCACGCCGAGTTCCTGAATCTGATCGCGCATTGCGGCGAGTTCATCGGCAACAGTTCCGCGATGCTCTATGAGGCGCCTGAGTTGGGCATCAAGACGCGCATGATTGGGAAACGGCAGAGAGGTAGGACGATTCCGTTCGGAGACGGCAACGCCTCTGAGCGCATCGTCCATCAATTAAAATATGGTGCGCTGTGACCTACATCATCGCAGAGGCCGGGGTCAATCATAACGGCGATATGAGCCTCGCCAAGCGCTTGATCGACGCTGCCGTGGACGCGAAGGCCGATGCCGTAAAGTTTCAGCTATTTCACCGCGAATCCCTGAAGTGGTGTCAGCTTACCGAGGCGCAAATGGGCATTCTGCGGCGCTACTGCGGCGACAGGATTACTTTCCTCTGCACGCCGTTTGACAAGGAGGCTGTCGATTTCCTAGCAGACATCGTGTCGGCGTTTAAGATCGGCAGCGGTCAGGCAAAAGACCTGGACTTTTTGGATTATGTAGCAAAAAAGGGTAAGCCAATCATCCTATCGACCGGCATGATGGATGTGTCGGAAATTCGGCACTCGTTAACCGTCATGGACGTTCCAGTCACTTTGTTGCACTGCGTCAGCCTATATCCGACGCCGCCGGAAAAGGCCGATTTGCAGCGATTTTTATCTATGAAAAGGGGATTCGCGCTTCCAGTAGGCTATTCCGACCATACCGAGGGCATCGACATTGCACTTGCTGCGGTTGCGCTCGGCGCGGAAATGATCGAAAAGCACCTGACTTTGGACAAAACGATGGACGGACCGGATCACAAGGCGTCCATTACGCCAGAGGAACTGGCGGCGCTTGTTTCTGGAACCAAACGGATCAATTCGGCACTGTCCTAGTGTCGATATATTGACAAACCTTGGAAAAGGGCATTCAATGTCGAAAATTTGACATTGGGGTGCCCCTATGGACGTTTGCGATGTTCTAAAAACAGACAGGACAGTCGCAATTGTCCACTACCAGCCCCAAACCGATCAGAATCTCTACAATGGCGGAAACGCGCCGCAAAATCCAGCTTGCCTCCTCCAAATCACCCTCCTGCAAGACAAACTTTCTCCCTCCAAAAAACTGATTCGCTTGGGCGATACAGCCGGTGACGAAATCACCGGCTGGACGAAGATCGACGCGCTGGAAGTGGTGGAAACACTCGGTGTTCTGAGTGACGACAATTCAACAGTGGTTCCTATCCAGCGATTCAGTGTCTCCGAAATCGAACGGCAGATGGAAGCCGCGTGATGCCCTGGAACCCTGCGCAGCACCGGCTTTTCGAGGCTGCGGCCCATAACCCCGCAATTGCGCGGCAGCGAGGTATTCCCCAACAAAAAGCCGCACGCTTGGCTCACGAGGGGATCAAGAAAAGCGCCGTTCTTGCGAGAGCCATTCGGATGAACCCGCTGAAATGAAAATCCAGATACCGGCGAACGGATGGAAGCCACGCACCTACCAACTTCCGCTGTGGTCCTATCTAGAAAACGGCGGTCTGTACGCTTCCGCAGTGTGGCATCGGCGCTCCGGCAAGGATGAAGTGGCGCTGCATCGCACCTGCGTCGCCATGCACGAACGGCCCGCTAGTTACTGGCACATGCTGCCGCAGGCGAACCAAGCGCGCAAAGCCATCTGGGAAGCCGTTGACCCGCACACCGGCAAGCGCCGCATAGACCAAGCGTTCCCCAAGGAATTGCGCGAAAGCACCCGCGAGAACGAAATGTTCATCCGCATGAAGTGCGGCTCGACGTGGCAGGTGCTTGGGTCTGATAACTTCAACCAATTGGTCGGATCACCGCCTGCGGGTATCGTCTATTCGGAATGGCCGCTTGCCAATCCTGCCGCTGCCGCGTATCTGCGCCCGATCTTGGCGGAAAACCACGGCTGGCAGCTTTTCATCTATACGCCGCGCGGACGCAACCACGGACTGACCACCTACGAGAGCGCGAAGAAGGACAAGAATGCGTTTGCGCAGCGCCTGACTGTCGATGACACGCACGCAATCAGCGCGGAAGTGCTGGAAAAGGAACTCGCGTGGTACATATCCGAGTACGGGCGCGAGGACGGAGAGGCGTTCTACCGACAGGAGTTTTTCTGCGACTTCAACGCGCCGTTGATCGGCGCAATCCTCGGACGCTACATCGAACGCGCTGAACGCGCGAATCGCGTTTCGGACGACATCAAATGGGACCCGGAAGGCGCTCCTATCGAAATATCCTCGGACATTGGTTTTAGAGACACAGCGTCATGGTGGTTCTGGCAGCCAAAAATCGGCGGCTATACCATCGTGGATTACGACGCGGACCGAGGGCTTGACGCGGACGACTGGATTGACCGAATCAACGCCAAAAACCACCCGATTGGGCATATTTGGCTGCCAAAAGACGCAAAGGCCAAGACATTTCAATCAAAGCATTCCGCGATGGAGCGGTTCTTGAAAGCCTTTGGGTCGTCCATCGTCCGCGTCACACCCACCGAGTCCATAACGAACCGCATCAACGCTGCGCGCCGCGTGATTGAGCGCTGCGAATTTTCGCATTCTGCCTGCGAGGAAGGACTGGAAGGGCTGCGCGCGTGGTGCTATGAGTGGGACGACGAAGCCAAAGTCTATAGCAAGGAACCCAAGCACGATTGGGCCTCGCACCCCGGAGATGCGTTCTCCTACGGTGCGCAGGTCATGGAACAATCCGAAGCGAAAGCGCCGAAGGAGGATGACATTCCTGTCGGCATCACCCTCAACGATATGTGGAAAGACAACGAACGCTATCTAAGGCGAGTGCAAAGGATTTAATCATGCAAATGCAACAGTCAGGAACGCCAATCAACCTAACCGCGAGCGGTTCTGTCGGAAAGTGTGCAGGATCGCTTTTAGGCTTCTACGTCAACTCCACGACTGCCGGCACAATCCAGATTCTTAACGGCGGAAGTGCGGGAACGGCGCTTGGCGGAACGATTACGCCGTCAGTCGGTTGGAACACCTACCCAGCGGCAATCACTAGCGCACTCGGCGCTTACGCGACCATTGGTGGCATCCTTGACGTAACCTTCTTCTTCGCTGCGGGCGGCTAATGACGATTGCTGGTACATGGGATGTGGGCAGCGGATTTAGTCCGTCGTTTTCGCTTCCGTTGTTGGATGCAGGCGCAGGAGCCGTCAATACCGCTGCGCTTATGTCTATGGGAAGCGGGACGCCAACCTTCACTCGCGCCACGACCGCATGGACGAAGCTCTCGACCGGCCTGTGGGTGTCTGTTGCAAGCGGTACAGCGCGCTCACGTTACCTTGGCTTTGATACGACTGTCGGCGCTTATGGCGGCTATCTTGCCGAGGGCGCGAGAACGAACGATGCGTTATGGTGCCGTGACCTGACCAACGTAGCGTGGGGCAAGGGTGCGACGATCACGGTTGCAAAGACCGCTACCGGCATCGACGGCGTGGCGAACTCGGCTACGACGGTGACGGGCGGCGTAACCGCTGCGACCAACATCGTCACGCAGGCGATCACCCTCGCGTCGCAGGCCGATACGTTCTCCTGCTTTGTGAAGCGGATCACGGGTACTGGCGCGGTGTCCCTCACGCTGGATAACGTCACCTACACCGACATTTCCAGCAAGATCAACGCCTCGACCTACACGCAGGTTCAGATCACGCAGACCGTTCTGAATCCTACCATCGGCATCAAGGTGACGGCGAACGGCGATTCTGTTGCTGTCGATATGTGCCAGATGGAGCCGGGCGGATTTGCTTCAAGCCCAATCCCGACAACGACTGTTGCGGTGACGCGGAATGCGGATGTACTGTTGTACCCGACAAGCGGGAATATCAAAGGAACAGCGGGAAGCGCCTATGCGGAGATAATGAGCAATAATATTGCGGCGGGACAAACATTTGCATTTTTATCAAGTTACAACGGCGGTGCAGACCCTATCTTTTTACGGTCGAACAGCCTCTTCCTGGGCATCTATGACGGGACTGGAAATAATAATGGTAATGCAATCGCTGCTTCCCCCTCTATCCAGAAAATTGCTTCACGTTGGAGTGGAACTGCGGCGAACACGTTTCTTGCCGGGGCAGCCAGTAGCAATTTTACATTGGCCCAAACGATGGTGCCAACTACCAACATTGGTATCGGCAATTCCCCTGACGGTTTTACGAATGCCTCTTTTAGCACCATCCGCAACGTGAAAATCTACCCCGCCGCGCTCTCGGCGGCGCAGTTGCAGGCGATGACGACATGAAAGAACAAACGGAACCCGACGATCCCGTCCTTTACTACGACCAGATCATAGCGGCCTACGAACGCGCCTATAAAGCGTGGGAAGGTCGCGGGGAAAAGATCGTCCAGCGCTACCGGGATGAACAACGCGCGAAGCAGGACAACGACCAGACGAAGTTCAATATCCTGTGGTCTAACGTAAATACGCTGGTTCCAGCGACCTATTCGCGCATCCCGCAGCCGGACGTTGCGCGTCGCTTCCGCGACCAGGACCCCGTTGGGCGCGTCGCATCGCTGATTCTTGAACGTGCGCTGACGTTCGAGATTGAGCATTCGCCGGATTTTCGCACCACCATGCGCCAAGCGGTGCAGGATCGATTCCTGCCGGGACGCGGAACGGCGTGGGCGCGCTACGAACCTCATTTCAAGCCGGGCGAGCAAATCCCAGAGGATGGTCTGGAAATCTCGGAGGACATCGAATCAGAAGAGCCGCCGGAGCAGATCGACTACGAGTGCGCGCCGACAGATTACGTGAACTGGAAAGACTTTGGACACAATATCGCGCGGACGTGGGAGGAAGTGTTCTGCGTGTGGCGCATCGTGTATATGTGCGAGGAAGGAGTAAAAGAGCGCTTTGGCGAGGAGATAGCCTCGACACTTTCTTACGACGCGACGCCGGAAAAGAAAAAAGAGGTCGTGCAGGAAATCAAACGTCAAGCCAAGATTTACGAGATTTGGGACAAGCAGAAGAAAACGGTTTGCTGGCTGTCGCGGTCGAAAAAGCAAATGCTCGACGAGCGCGACGACCCGCTGGGCCTGAACGAGTTTTTCCCGTGCCCGCGTCCGCTGTACGCGACGATGACGAACGAGTCGCTGATTCCGATTCCAGACTTCACGTTGTACCAAGATCAGGCGCGCGAACTTGACATCATTGCCGACAGGATTGACGGCCTTGTGCGGATGCTGCAAGTCAAAGGGTGCTACGACGCCGCAACGCCGGAACTCTCGCGCCTATTTACCGAAGGCGTGAACGGAACCCTCATACCTATAAAGAATTACGCGGCGTTCGCTGAAAAGCAGGGCTTCCGTGGCTCCCTTGACATCGTTGATCTGAAGCCGATCTATGAGGCGATCCGCGTGTGCTTCGAGTCCTCTACGCAGATCATCAACTTCATCTACCAGATTACCGGCATTTCGGACATTATTCGCGGCGTAACGGAAGCCTCGGAGACGCTCGGCGCGCAGCAGATGAAGGTGAACTTCGCCGGGATGCGGCTTGGCGAAATGAAACGTGACGTGGCGCAGTTCGCCACTGATTTACTCCAATTGAAAGCGCAAATTATCTGCCAGCATTTTTCTCCAGAGACGATTTGCTCTATGGCGGCAGTAGAACAGCTTGCGCCGGTTGACCAGCAGCTTGTTTATACGATGGCGCCTCCGATGTCTGGACCGAACGGCCAACCAATGCCGCCACAGCCGGCAGTCGGGCCGGATGGCAAACCGCAATGCGGGGGTCCAGCGATGATCCTGCTGCTTGGTGCGGCGCGCATCCAAGACCCGGAAGCCGACACGCCAAATCCGCTACGAGCGTTTCGCGTAGAAGTCAATGCGGACTCCTTAGTGCAGATGGACGAGCAGGCGGAACAGGCAGCGGCGAAGGACTTGCTCGGCGGTCTGTCGCGCTTCTTCGAGAGTACCGCACAGGTCGCAGGCGGAGCGCCGCAGATGGTTCCGGTATTTATCGAATTGCTCAAGTGGGCGCTGGTGCGCTTCAAGGTCGGCAAGAACGTGGAGGGCACGATAGATCAGGCGCTGGAGCAGATGAAAGCCGCAGCGATGCAGCCAAAGCCGCAGCAACAAGACCCGAAGATACTTGCGATTCAAGCGAACGCACAAGCGCAGGCTGCTGATAGGCAACAGGACGCGCAGCAACATGCGGCAGAACTACAGCAGGAAGCGCAACTTGAGAAGCAAAAGAACTTCATGGAAGGCCAACGCGAGCAGAACAAGCAAATGATGGACGGTGTTCTGGCTAGATTCGAGGCGCTTCTAAAGGCGCACACCGCTATCGACGTTGCTGAGATAACCGCGAAATCTTCGTTGCAGGCGGCGCAGGCTGGCGCAGCGCAACAGGTCAATCAATAGGAGGCGAACATGGCAGAACATTGGATACAAGGCGCTATAAGGCACCCCGGCGCATTGCATAAGGAACTTGGCGTACCGCAAGGGCAGAAGATTCCTCCTGCAAAACTTAACGCCGCCGCGCATTCTAGCAATCCAACGGAACGCAAACGCGCGGCGCTCGCCAAGGTGCTGAAGGGTATGCACAAGTGATGGCGCTGCAATACAAACTGATGGGCGCCGGGATGAACATTCTCGCGCTTGCGTCCATGTTCGATGTCGGAGCGGGACTTACTGCTGCCGGCACGAATCAGGGAACGGCGCTCGCGCTGAAGAATGCGGACAACGAGGTGACGACGGTTGCATCCGGCACCGGCGTGATCCTGTACGCCGGCTCGCCCGGCGATACGCAGACAGTCTATAACGCAGGCACGAACGTGCTTACCGTATATCCGCCTAGCGGGTCGAAGATTAACAGCTTGCCTACAAATCAAGGCGTCTTGATACAGACCAATACCGCGTGTGAGTTCAAATGCCTGACCTCGACGCGTTGGATGGCGATACTTTCACAATGAGAACACGCTACATCTATAGCCACGTTGACGGACATCTGGTTGCCAAGATCATCGACGGCAATTGCGTATTTATGGACCAAACCTATTTCGCGCCGATCAACGAAGCGCCACAAGTGATGCCGGACATACAGCCATACAAATCCATGATCGACGGAAGCGAAATTACCTCCCGTTCGCGTCATAGGGAACATCTGAAGGCACACGGTTGCATAGAGGTAGGTAACGACTCTAGCCTTCGGAGACCTCGCCAGCCAATCGCTTCACCGCCAGGGCTGAAAGAGAAAATCGTTCGAGCGGTGAATGAAGTCGAACAACGCGAAAGGAGCAAGAAATGGCACTAGCTAAAAATGTAATGGGTGGTGGGCATCTGTCCGCGATTACCGCGCAAGCGATCAACGGAAACAACGTCAATAGCGCGGTGACGGCAGCGGGAACAACTCTGGGTACGGCAACTACGCTAACTGCGGACGTTAACGTGGTGACTACTGCATCTGTCGGGCAGGGCGTCGCTGTCTATAACGGGATGATAGGTGATTCGCAAATCATCTATAACGGAACCAATGTGCAAATTTTGGTTTATCCGCCTATCGCGACAGCCCAGATCAACCAACTTGCCGTCGGGGTAGCTTTCGTTCTAGCGCCGTACACCGCAGCTGAAGTAGTCAGCATTACGGCAACCAAAGATGTAGCGTTCTTGTCGGCCTAACACGGAGAAACCATGTCACTGCGCGATACCATAGAAGCGGCGGTCAACACCGTCGAAGAAGCCCAACCCGTCGCAACGCCGGAGCCGGTACAGGCGCCAGCGGTTACGCAAACAGCCGAACCAGAAAAGGCGCAACCCGAGGCAGAAAAGCCGGGGCGCACCGATGGGCGGCAACGGGACGAACACGGCAGGCTTTTGCCCGGTAAGGCGCAAAGACAGGAGCCGGCGCAGCGCACGCAGCAACAGTCCGTGCAGACGCCGCCTCCTCCGTCAAGCTGGAAAAAGGATCATTGGGAGTCGTGGAACAAGATTGCGGCAGAGAACCCGCAACTTGCCGATTACCTGAACCAGCGCGAGGGCGAGTTTGCCAAGGGCGTATCGACCTACAAGCAGGAATACGAGAACGTAAAACCGCTCGCAGAGGCGATGCAGCCATTCATGCCTGCGCTACAACAAAACGGGATCAATCCCGCGCAGTGGATAACCAATCTCGGGAACGCGCACACCCAACTCGTGTACGGGAGCCCGCAGCAAAAGCTACAAATGTTCGCGCAGCTTGCGAGGGATTATCAAGTGCCTCTACAGGCGCTCTATGACCAGCAAGCGCAGCAACAGTTCTTGATGCAGCAACAAATGCAACCGCAACCTCAACAAGACGTGCGGGCTTTAGTAAGGGAACAAATCGTTGAAACACAGGCGATGACAGAAGTGGAGCAGTTCATGGCAGCAAGGGACGCAAGCGGAAACCCGCTGTATCCGCATTACAGTACGGTCAAAGACGACATGGCTCTATTACTAGAACGTGGACGAGTTAACGACCTTAAAGGCGCTTATGACATGGCGATTCGGTTGCATGACGACATTTGGGCGAGAGAGCAAGAGGCGCAACAAGCCGCCGCTCGGCAAGCCGCCCAGGATACGCAACAGCGCGTAGTCAACAAAGCGAAGCACGCGGCAGGTTCGGTGCGCTCGGCAACACCGGCAGCACAATCTGTACCGGCGACTAAAGGCATCCGCGCGGCAATCGAGGCAGCGGCAGAAACGCACCTCGCCAGCGGCGGAAGGGTTTAACTCATACATAGGAGCCAACCATGGCTTTTGCAAATACTGCGGTCAGTGACATCATCGCCACGACTATCCAAAGTCGAAGCGAAGAACTGGCCGACAACGTAACGAACAACAACGCGCTCCTCCGGCGCCTCAAGGCAAAGGGGAACGTCCGCACCGTCTCAGGCGGTAACGTGATTTTGGAAGAAATCATGTACATCGACCCGACGATGATTAACGCCAATAGCTACAGCGGCTATGAGGTGTTGAACATCGCCCCGAACAGCCCGATTAGCGCCGCGCAGTTTAGCTTCACGCAATACGCTGCGGCAATCTCGATTTCGGGCCTCGAAGTGCTGCAAAACAGCGGCAAGGAAGCCCTGATCGACATGCTCGAAGGCCGTCAAAAGGTCGCGGAAGCGAATCTGATGAACCGGATGGACTACGACGCCTATCAGGACGGAACCGGCAATAGCGGAAAGAACCTGACCGGCCTTGCGCTGGCGGTTCCTGACACGCCGACTACGGGAACGTATGGCGGCATCAGTCGTTCAACATGGACATTCTGGCAATCGCAATCCTATTCCGGTGCTACCAACGGAGGTGCGGCGGTTTCGGCTGCGAACATCCAGCAGTACATGACGACCTTGGCGCTGAAATGCGTTCGCGGTTCCGACAAACCCGATCTGTGGGTCGCGGATTCGACCTATTATGGCTTCTACGTCAACTCTCTGCAAGCGATCCAGCGCATCACCGATGCGACGGGTTCTGGCAGCGCTGGCGCAGGCTTCGGGCCGGAACTGAAGTTCTACGGCGGCGGGATGGCCTCGGACGTTGTGCTGGGCGGTGGTATCTCTGGAGCGATCAGTTCCACCCAAACCACGTCAGGCGCGACTGCGGCGCACATGTGGGCGCTCAATACGGATTATTTCTTCTTCCGCCCGCACAAAGACCGCAACTTCGTTCCCATCGGTGGCGAACGGCAAAGCGTCAACCAAGACGCCATTGTCAAGCTGATCGGGTGGGCAGGCAATATCACTTCTTCAGGCCCGCAGTTTAGCGGCGTCCTGATCGCTTAAAGGAAATCATCATGGCAAATTATGTAAATAGTTCGGTAATTGGCGTCAACTTCGCCAACGTCGATGCTGTCGGCGCCCCGACATTCAACCAAGGAACGGTGGTCAACGGTTCGCAGGACAGTCTGTTTGTGTACTGCGAAACGACGGGCACGTTCACTACGGGGATGCTTGGAACCATCAGCACCGGCGGCACTGCGACCCCTGCGGTAGTGTCAGCAGGGCAAAGCGCGGCAAATGGTGTGTTGGGCTTCATCCAGAGCGCGACGACAAGCGGCCAATTCGCCTGGTTCTGCCAGCGCGGGCTGAACGTCTATATCGCCGTGTCCGGCACCGTCAGCGCGAGTGCACAGATGTACGTCAGCACCGTGCTTAACGGCGTATTGAGCAGCACTTCTGCGTCTAGCACCATGGGCGGCGTTCAAATGCTTGCGAGCGTCAGTTCTACCGCGACGCAGATTGCTGTGCTTGCCAACCTGACGTGGCCGCGCTTCCTGACCGTCACGATGTAATGCAAGACGGCACGATACTGCTCGAACAAGGAATCGAGCTTGGGAAAAAGTGGGGTGCAGAAGCCCCGCTTTTTCCACTTATTCTGCATTACGATGTTTGCGAGACGCACGAAAACATCAAACGCAACCTGCGTCAGACGATGGAGAGTGAGTACACGCCGTTCAATTCGTTGCTAGCGCCTCCGCACGATGGAGAGATTTCCATCGTAGGCTTCGGCCCGTCACTCAAAAAAACATGGAAACAACTCAAGGGAGACATATTCGCAACGAACGGCGCGCATGATTGGCTGATTGAGCGCGGCATCATTCCGAAATACGCCATGTTCTTCGACGCCAGCGGCGTAATGACATCGTTCGTCCATCCGCATCCAGACGTTACCTATCTGGTTGCGTCGCGCTGTCACCGAGACATTTTCGACATCCTGAAAGACAACAGGGTGTACGTGTGGCACTCGATGGGCGATGAATATCTAGACGACATGCTATGCGAGTTTCGCAAGGCAGAGCCGATGTTGGGCGGAGGAACGGCTGCCGTGACGCGCGGCATGATGGTTGCGACGAACATGGGATACAGAAAGATAAACCTATTCGGTGCGGATAGTTCATTCGAAGGAGAATTTACGCATGTCAAGCAAAGCCTCGTTCCTGAAAAGGTCGTATCTGTGTGGTGCGATGGGCGCGAGTTCAAGGCTACAAGCTGGATGTGCGGGCAGGTGGAGGACTTCAAGGTCCTGCACCCGCTGATGACAAAGATGGGATGCAAGGTGGAAATCTATGGCGACGGTTTGCTACCGCACGTTGCCAAGATTCATGGCTTCGCGGTACACACTCAACCACTTGAGGAAACAAATGGCTAATCTGGCATCAGATGTGAACAACACGCAATTTGCAGGTGCAATGGACCCGGATTCTGTCATGGTGGCGCGATTCTACAAGCGCGCGATTCACCAGACGTTTGAGTCGGAAAAACAAGGCAGGCCGATCTACAAGGACGTTATTTTCTGCGAATACTATCCAGCGGGCAATACGCTCATGCGGATGGATGTTCCGGCATACGATCATCACAAGCAACGCTTTGCGAAGCAATGGGCGTACTACCAGACGACGCAGAACGAGGACGGCGGTCAACTCGGAACGCCGCTTTCGCAATGGGCGATCCTTTCGCCTGCGGACGTGGAAAACCTGCGCGGCATGAAGATTCATACCATTGAGCAGGTCGCAAGCATGTCGGACGCTGGGCTGCAAACGATGGGCATGGGCGTCGCCGGAATGGGAGCGCATGTGCTTCGCGCTAGGGCGCAGGCGTACTTGGGCGCCGCCCAAGACAGCGCGCTTCCGCAAAAGCAGGCGCAGGAAATTGAAGAACTGCGTAAGGCGCTCGCTGAAATGAAGGCGATGATCGCGGAAGGCTCCGCGCCAAAGAAAAAGGGTAAGCGCACCCTGTCGCCGGAACATCTTGCTGCGCTCAAAGCTGGACGAGAGGCTAAACAAAAGGCGACGTAATGGCGAACTCCACCCTGCTACAGATAATCGACCGCACAGCGAATGAACTTTCGCTTTCCGCACCTGCCAGCGTCATAGGAAATACGACGCAGGAAACGGTGCAGATGCTTGGGCTGCTGAATGCGGTTGGCTACGAACTGTCGCGGGAACACGACTGGCAGGGACTGGACAAGGAATATCGCACGACTACGGTGTTCTATACCTATACGGGGAACGTCGCCAGTGGGAGTACAAGCGTCACGGCAATGTCATCCATCGTCGGCCTGTCCGCGCGTTTCATGGTTACGGGTACGGGAATCAATCAGGATACCTATGTTGTCAGCGCGGTAGGAGCGACTGTCACGCTGTCACAGGCGGCGAGTGCGAGCGGAACCGGCATCAGTCTAACGTTCAGCCAAACGCAGTACCCGATGCCGTCAGACTACGACCGCATTTCGGACAACACGCAGTGGGACAAGTCGCGGCATTGGGAAATGCTAGGACCGGCGACCGGCCAGCAATGGCAATGGCTGAAATCTGGCTACATTTCCACCGGCCCGCGTATGCGCTTTCGTATCCTCGGCGGCTACTTCCAGATTTGGCCTCCGTCGGGTATCGCTGATTACATCGGATTCGAGTATCTGAGCAATCAGTGGGTATTGTCCGCTGCTGCGCAAGCCGCAGGGCCGACGCCGGATAAGTCAAGCTTCACCGTTGACACCGATACCTGCATCTACAACGACACGTTGATGGTTCTCGGCCTGAAATCCAAGTACATGCAGGCGAAGCAATGGGCCGATCCTTATGGGCCATTGTTCTTTGCGCAGAAGTCTATCGCCATTGCGAACGACGCCGGAAGCCTGAAACTGTCGATGGCTCCGAGGCTGTCAGAAGTTTTGATTGGACAGATGAACATTCCTGACAGCGGCTACGGCACATGAGCGTAACAAACATCCGCGCTCGCACCAAGGCCGTGTCGGTCCCCGCGCCTGTGGGCGGCTGGAACGCACGCGATTCCTATGCGGACATGGCGCTCGATGATGCGGTCGTCATGCAAAACTATTGGCCTAAAACAACCAGCGTTGCGCTGCGCTTCGGTTACACGCAGTTTGCTACCGGAATGACAGGGCAATCAGAGACGGTAATGGCGTATGCTGGCGGCAGCAGTAACAAGTTATTCTCCGCTAACACGGGCGCGACGGCGAGCATATTTAATGTGACGGCTGGAGGCGCTATCGGTGCGGCCGATGTTACGGGACTTACGAATGCGCGTTTCCAGTATGTCAACGTCTCGACCTCTGGCGGGAACTTCATGCTCTGCGTCAATGGGGCCGACAAATTACGCGGATACAACGGTACGTCGTGGTGGACAGATGGCGACGGGGCGCACGACATTACCGGTGTCGATACGTCAACCTGCATCAGCACCAACCTTTTCAAGAATCGCGTTTGGCTGATAAAGAAAAATACGCTTACCGCCTGGTATCTTCCGGTCGAATCCATAGCAGGTGCAGCAAATTCGCTAGATTTGTCTGCATTCTGTCCACATGGCGGATCGTTAGTGGCTATGGGAACGTGGACCATCGACTCGGGCTACGGTGTGGACGACTATGCCGTTTTCATCACGAACAAGGGGGATGTAGTTGTCTATCGAGGCACCGACCCGTCCAGTGCATCGACGTGGGCCATGATCGGGGTGTGGTGGCTCGGGTCTCCGGTTGGAATCAGGCCGTTTATCAAGTGGAAGGGCGATCTACTCCTAATATGTCAAGACGGACTGCTGCCCCTCTCCGCGGCGCTGCAATCGTCACGCCTGAATCCACGAGTAGCACTGACGAATAAGATTCAGTCTGCTATATCGGACGCAGTTACGAACTATGGCTCTAATTTCGGATGGCAGGTTTTGCCGTTCCCGAAGCAAAATATGCTTGTCCTGAATGTTCCTGTCCAGACCGGGAACAATCAAGAACAGTATGTGATGAACACGATTACGGGCGCATGGGCAGATTTCCAAGGGTGGAACGCCAACTGTTTTGAACTCTACAACGACAACCTATATTTCGGCGGAAATACGTTCGTAGGACAAGCATGGAATACAAATGCAGATGCAGGTAGCGCAATAAACGGATTCGTACTGCAATCGTTCAACGAATACGGAGATAGAGGCGAGCGCAAACGCGCAACCTCAATGCGTCCGTTGATGCTGACGAACGGCAATCCGGTTATCTACGGCGGCGTTAATTGGGATTACAACCTATCAAACCCCACTTCCCCCCTGACCACCGCAGCGACCGTATTCGGTCTATGGGATAGCGGCGTATGGGATGCGGCGATATGGGGAGGCGGTCTTAATCCTACCAATCTGTTGCAGGCTACTACCGGGTCAGGATATGCAGGTGCACCTGTATTCAAGTCCGCCACCTTGGGGCTACAGGTAGAACTCGTTTCTACGCTTTTGAGCCTAGAAGTTGGAGGCCCGCTGTGATTGTTTGCGACCGCCAAGACGAGTTGGGAAAATGGCTATGCGAACGCACTGGAGGAACCTACATACCCGGCACAGAAACATACATCGGGTTGGAGACAAACGGAAAGATCGTCGCGGTAGCCGCCTATGCGGACTACAACGGCGCGTCAATCCGCGTGCATTTAGCGGTGGACGGAAAGATAACGCCAGAGTTCCTGCGTTACGGGTTTTATTACCCGTTCGAGCAATTGAAGGTAAAGAAATTGATCGGCTTGGTTTCAAGTGCAAACTACAAGGCGTTGCGGCTAGACAAGCATTTCGGATATGTTGAAGAAGGTGTCATAAAGGATGCGTCGCCGGATGGCGATTTGCACATCCTGACGATGACGAAGGAACAATGCAGATTTTTGAACGGAGCGCACCATGGGC
>VFSW01005116.1_pt1 | contig 19461 bp, 15 predicted proteins | sample 5358111 | NCBI WGS metagenome assembly VFSW01 (sample SAMN11554181, study PRJNA540505) | mine drainage metagenome | isolation source: sediment from site ElyBrook_90M | place: USA: Ely Copper Mine, Vershire, VT | collected 2017 | reverse complement strand
GGCGCGTGCTCCTCCAGGTCGAAGATCACGCGCACCGACTCCTGTTTCGCGTCGATGTACGCGGCCAGCAGCTCTACCAGGCGTTGTTTGGCCTCCAGCGCGGTCAGCACCTCTCGCAGTCGGGCCATCTCCTCCGCGCTGCCCACGCCGCGCCCGCCCAGCAGGTTGGCGACGCCTTCGACGACCACCGTCTGCGCGCCTGCATCACCCTCTGGCACCGCACCGGCCCACAGCTCCTCCACCGACGCCAACAGCCGCTGATATTCGCTGCGTTCCCGCTCCACCAGGCGGCCAATCTCCGCCCGTACCCGCGCGATGCCCCATCCGCGAAAGTGTTCGTTCAGAAAGTTCGCTGCCGCTTCCAGTTCCCGCGCCGGTACGTCCGCCTCCAACGCCAGCATCCGGTCGCGCACCAGCCCAGAACTGGTCACCACAACCGCCAGCACGCGTCCCTTGCCCAGCCGCGAGAAATGTACATGCTCCAGCGTGTCGCCGCCTGCCACCATCGCCACAGCCACGCCCACTCCGCTGGAGACTGTCGCCAGCACATGGCTCGTCCGCTCCAGCATCGCCTGCGTTCCCGACACCCCGGCAAAGCTCGAATCGATATGGGATTCCAGGTGCAACCGCTGCGCTCCGCCCAGCCGCCGCGCGCTCGTGCTCCCCACTCCACCGCTCAGCCGCTCCACATACAGCCGAAACGCGCGCGCCGTCGGCACGCGTCCCGCCGACGTGTGCGGCTGCTCCAGCAATCCCTCGTTGGCCAGCTCCGCCATCTCGTTGCGCACGGTCGCCGAACTCAGTACGCCCGCCCCATGTCCCCCTACCGTCCGCACCCGCGCAATCATCTCTGCAATCGTTCCCGATCCCACCGGATCGCCAGTCTCAATATAGTTCTCCACGATAGCCGTCAGGATCGCCCGCTGCCGTGCCGTAATTCGCTCCCCCTCCGCCATCGCCATCGCGCACTCCCCCAGCCTTCAGTCTATTCCCTCCTTCAACCTCCTGCACCTCGACTTGGCCGCCGCGAGCGGCACTCCCCACTTACCCTTTGCCGCGTTACTCCACTGGCTTGGGGCCCTTCCTCCTCAGCTCCGCCATCAGTTTCTCCGCAATGTCTTCGGCTGGAACACTGTATATCTCAGCCGCGATCGACTGACGCAGCGAGGCCACTTTTTCAAAGCGCACATCGCTGCCCACGCTTGCCTGCGAGATCAGCGCGCCCGCCAGGCTCACCTTCGACGCGTCATTCACAATATCCTCCACCGCGCTATTGCACGACCCTACTTTTCGCGCGCGTATTTCCGCGGGATCGGACCTGGCAGACGAAGGGATCCCGGCGGTTCCATCTACCGGACTCGGCAGCAAAATCTCCATACTGTCGGCAACTCGACTCGTATCACTCATTCGCGTGTGCCCGCCTCTCCTAATTCCCTTGGTTCATCGGCTGGTTCAGCACAAACTTCAGTCGAACTCCCAATCTGCAACATTATCTACCGAATAGCCCGCGAGAACTGGCCCGCAAAGAAAATATTCTGACAGATCAGCCCAGAGTGGAACGGCGCACTCCCCCATCGCCCGCAAGATGGTTGCCAGTCAACAAGGGTTGGAGTCTGATTCAAGGGGCTGGAGGCTGGTTCAGCGAGTCAGCGTCCAGGAAGGCTGAGCGCCATTGGCATCTGTAGTTGCGCCACCAGCGCCTGTGCCAGCTTGGGATCGCCATTGCCGACCGATTCGAGCCGCACATTGCCGACTCCGGTGAGTCCAACCGCTCGCGCCGCCGCAAACGACAGATCCACTATCCGTCCGGGCAGAACAGGGCCGCGATCGTTCACTCGCACGAAGGCCGTTTTATGGTTCTTCAGATTGGTCACCCGCAGCCAGGTGCCCAAGGGTAGACTGCGATGCGCGCAGGTCATCCGGTTCATGTCGAAGCGTTCGCCCCCAGCCGTCTCGCGGCCCTGGAACTTCGGCCCGTACCATGACGCCACGCCAACCTGAAACCAGTGCCTCGACTTCGCATTCGGCTTCGATTTCGCTATCGAGGGGGGAGGGGCCGTTCCGGAAGGCGAACCGTCCTTGGCCGAGGCGGACAATGCAAGACCCATCATCAGGAGACCGGCCCCAAACTTGCGGATCGGTCCTTGTATCCCGTTCGATGTTGTTGCAATTTTGAAAGATGTCCTTTTCATTTGTACGCTCCATCTGTTATTGTCATTGCGGCGTTAGCCCAAGTCAATCATCTGTAAGCGTTTATCGGTTACCACGACTTGCCGAATCCACTCCTTTTGTGCTATAGAAGAAGCCCATTGGAAGCGCGCGGAATTGTCCTGAAAGCGGGACTTTCGGCATAAAAATGTAGGATGCAGTCCAAATGCTGGCCGTTGAGCCAAAAAACACAACTTTTTTCAAAAACTTCGATTTTACCCCCCTTTGCCCTTCCCGCCATGCAGACTGCCCTCACTATCGCTGGCTTCGATCCTTCCTCTGGAGCCGGAGTAACGGCAGACCTGATGGTCTTCGCCGCGCACTCGCTCTTCGGAACGGCCTGCATCACCGCGCTCACCGTGCAATCGACGCTGGGCGTGCGTTCCATGCATCCCACAGACGCCGCCGCCGTCCGCGCGACTCTGCAATGCATAACCGAAGATATTCCGCCCGATGGAATCAAGATAGGGATGCTGTCAACTGTAGATAACGTCAATACAATCTGCGATTATTTGGAAAAACTTCGTCAAGAACATGCATTTGCATCGAAACCCCGAATCCCCGTCGTTCTCGATCCTGTCCTGCGCTCCACCTCAGGCAGGGATCTGCTCGATCCGGCAGGGGTGACGGCGTTGCGAGATCGCCTGCTACCTCTGGTCGACTGGGTCACGCCGAATCTGGCAGAACTTGCCGTCTTGGCAGAAGTTGCAGTCGTCCGCCGCGACGATCTGCCAACCGCCTGCCACGCCCTGCAAGCTCGGATTGCAGAGAGAGCAAGCGGTGCCCAAATCGGAATCCTTGCTACCGGGGGCCATCTCGATCCGCCGGACGACTTTCTGCTGATGCCAGCCAGTGAGGGTCTTTGGTTGCCTGGTGAGCGCGTCGTCACCCGATCGACCCACGGTACCGGATGCGCCCTCTCCAGCGCGTTTTTAAGCCACCTGGTTCTGGGCGATCCGCCGCAGCAGGCCGCGCAGTCAGCGAAACAGTATGTGTCTGCGGCTCTCCAATCGGCGATTGAAATTGGTAAAGGATACGGTCCTATAAACCACTTGCAGCATATCCTTAATCCATAGGTTGAATATCTTGGCGGCGTTCGTAGGGTGTTAACTTATCCGTTACTACCCACCCCATCCCCGGTGGGCGTAGCGGGAATCTGAGCCAAACAACACTGCGCGCAGACCAGAAGGCCTACGCGCAGTGTTGTTGTCTGCCTTCCGGTCGGAGGGCGGTCTAGTGCGACACTGACGTTGGCACCCAGCCATCCGAGCCGGCAAGGAATGTGTCCGGCGAGTACTGCGACGTCTGCCCGGATGAGAGGTAGACGGCATACTGCTCGCGCAGATGGTTGACGTATCCGTAGGACCCGGAACCGGTCGAGCCATACTCGGCGTAGTAGGACGTTGGCAGGTTGTGGGTGGTCCCGGGAGTGAACTCGATCCAGCCCGCGTTATTGATGGGTGACTGTATGTTGTTGTCGACGCAGACCACCTCGGCAAGGCTGCTCCACGGACGGCCAAGGTAGGCCTTGGTCATGCCGGTTGAAGGACTGGTGTAGATCTTGCTGTTCCAGAAGACGTAGCCACTCAGGTAGTTGGTATAGCGTCGATTCTGGGCGGTGATGGTGGCTTCGTTGCCAGCAGAGCCGCCGTTTTGGTCGAGTTGAATGTTGGAACTATCGAAGACGGCGGCACCGTCTCCGAAGATGAAGTCGACGTCGCCTTCGACGTAGACGCCCTTGAAGTACTGGCGCGCAGGATTGCAATAGGTACTGGTACAGCCCAGGCTTCCGGCATAGAGCGTATCCTGACGACCGATGATACGGGTGTTGGTCAGCACGGATTTATCCGCGCTGAGGAAGAGCGCGACGGCTGGTACCTGACTGTGGCCCTCCTGCGTATAGGTGTTCTGGATCTGGATGTTGTTGGTGTAGAAGCCTGTGGCGGAGTTGGTGACGTTGATCGTCGCTGAGGCCTGGTCGCTGCCTGAGGTAGTCGAGGACCCGTCGGCGGTCAGGATCGTGGCGCTGGCGCTGCTGCCCTCGCCGATGAGCCAGACGTTGGGTTTGCTGATGGTGGCCTGACCAGTGTAAGTTCCCGGCTCCACCTTGATGTAGCCGCCGGTCGAGGGCAGAGCGTTCACTGCGGCCTGTACGCTGGTGTAGTGGCCGCTGCCGCTGCCGCCAACGTAGACGACAGTGGTAGCGCCAGCACTAAGAGACAGCAGGAGAGCTGCGCTCAAGGATAGTATTTTGACAATCTTCATCTTCGGTGTCCTCCGCGGTAGACGCACCGGAAGCCGAGGCTGTCCGGTGCGGGTCAATTGTTAGGGAGCTGTCTGGACTCGGGCGAAACTCAAATGCAGGTTGCTCTAGGGCGCAGTGCCGAAAGCGCTGCTGGGACAGCGGTCGAGGGCAGTTTTCTTTGGTAGCTCCTGTGTCTTTGAGAGTGTCCGGGAGACGGCTGCATTCGATCAGGGGGAAAGTGTATTGACTACAGGAGTAAAGGCGCAGGCACAGAAGCTCTGAGTGAGGCCCGTCAGAAAGTCTTCGATTTCCTGATAGATCTGTCCGGTCTGACCACAAAGTAGAACAAGGGAACCAATTCAATACCTGTCTTGTCCTCTCTGTAGATCGCTGGCCACTATAATCACCGGGATTCGTATATGTCAATATCTTTTTGTGACACTTGGTTCTCACTTTTCCGATGGTTCAACTCTGGATACCCACCCTGGATTCGACCCGCTGAAAAATAAATAGATTGTGAGAGTTATGGCGTTGTCGCAGAAACCATGAATAACTTTCCCCGCAGACAAGCCTCATGTCTCCGGATCTGGTTCTTCCCGGTCAGACCACGGCGAGTTGTCCCGGTTGCCAATTCTGTCTGTGTCTTGCTCCCCTCTGTCGACAGCAATCAACACAATTAGCGGGACCCCACATCTCGAAATCGAGATGTGGGGTTCCGCAAGTACAGGCAACAGCAAAACGGCAATGCGGGTTCCCTCCCTGCGTTTCGCTCCGCTCAGAAGGACGGATTCTGCGTGACCGCGCGAGGATGGGGGTGGGCCGAGGGCCAGTTAGATGTCTTTGACTCCGTCGACGAAGGCCTTCAGCTTGCGGCTGCGGCTGGGGTGACGCAGCTTGCGCAGGGCCTTCGCTTCGATCTGGCGAATGCGCTCGCGCGTGACCTGGAAGCTCTGTCCAACCTCTTCCAGAGTATGCTCAGAGCCGTCTTCGAGGCCAAAGCGCATCTTGATGACGCGCTCTTCGCGCGGCGTCAGCGTGCGCAGCACCTGCGACGTGTACTCCTTCAGATTGACCGCAATCACCGCGTCGGCGGGCGAGACGGCCATGCGGTCTTCGATGAAGTCCCCAAGATGCGAGTCTTCCTCTTCACCGATCGGCGTCTCCAGCGAGATTGGCTCCTGCGCAATCTTGAGCACCTTGCGCACCTTCGCGACGGGGATGTCCATGCGACGGGCGATCTCTTCCGTGGAGGCTTCGCGGCCCAGCTCCTGCACCAACTGACGGCTGGTACGGATCAGCTTGTTGATGGTCTCGATCATGTGGACCGGGATGCGAATGGTGCGCGCCTGGTCTGCAATGGCCCGCGTGATGGCCTGACGAATCCACCAGGTCGCGTAGGTCGAGAACTTGTATCCGCGACGGTACTCGAACTTGTCGACCGCCTTCATCAGGCCGATGTTGCCCTCCTGAATCAGATCGAGGAACTGGAGGCCGCGGTTGGTGTACTTCTTGGCGATCGAGACGACCAGGCGCAGGTTGGCCTCGATCAGCTCGCGCTTGGCGCGCTCCGCGTCCATGTCGCCCTGGATCATCTCGCGCTGGGTGCGCTTGAGGTCGACGATGGGGGTGCCGACGTCGCTCTCGACCCGCTCCAGGTCGGTGCGGCAGTTCTTCTGCTGACGGCGGTACTCCTTACGCAACTCTTCGGAGCGGGACGCCTCGAACTTGGCGTCGAGCGACTTGATCTGGCGCTCCAGCGTGCGCATCGCGTCGACCGTCTTGTTGACCCTGTCCAGCAGGCGCTTCTTCTCGGCGTTGGTGTACTTGAACTCGCGCACAATGCGGCTGATGAAGACGTGCTCGCGGCCCAGCAGCCAGCGCGTCTTGCGCTGTTCGCGCGCCTTCGCGCGGGTGTCCTTCCCAGTGTGGGCGGAGGCCTTCTCTTCCAGCGCCTGCACCTTCTTCTGGTGCTTGACGATGACGTCGATGCGGCTGACGGTCGCCTTCACCCGCGACTGCAGAATCTCTTCGGTCAACTCCTCTTCGTCGAAGGTGACTACTTCCTTGATATTGCGCACCCCGCGGCGCAGGTCTTCGCCAAGGCCCACAATCTCGCGGATCACAATGGGCGAGCGTGAGATGGCCTTCATGACGCGGTTCTGACCGCGTTCGATGCGCTTTGCAATCTCGACCTCGCCCTCGCGGGTCAGCAGCGGGACTGTGCCCATCTCGCGCAGGTACATGCGCACTGGATCGTTGGTCTTCTCCATCGCGCCGGGGGAGAGGTCCAGTTCGACGTCGTCGGACTCTTCGCCCGCCTCCGGCTCGTACTTGTCGCGGTCCGCACCCATGCGTCCATCGCCCGAGAGCACGTCAATGCCCTGGGTGTTGATGGTGGTCATCAGGTCGTCCAGCTCATCGGGCGAGGTGATGTCGCCGGGCAGCAGGTCGTTGACCTCACCGAAGGTGAGATAGCCCTTCTCTTTTCCGGTGTCTATGAGCTTTGCTAGATCGTCTTCAAATTTGTCGATTTTTTCAGTTTCTTCAGCCACGGCGATGCGCGCTCCTAAGGGGAAAATTTTGTGGGGCCACCCATGATTTAAGGCGGACGATCCCCTTTGTCGTTTCAGGGTTGTCAGGGAGTTGATGCGGTATAGACCGCGGTGGCAAGCCCGATCGCCTCATGGCAGATTCGAGCATTCAAAGGCGCACTTCCCCAGCGAACACCAGAATAGCACACTCTTTAGATGATTTTTTTTGCAAAAAAAGACTCACGGAAGGTGGCCCAAAAGGTTCAGACGGGAACGGCGTGGGCGGCAAACCAGACGGCCAGATCTGCTTCGCTCACGGAGCCTTCGGCAAGACCGAGGAAGGTGAGGTATTTCTCTTCCGGAGGCGCTACGACCTTCAGACCATTGAAGCGAAGAAAGCCCTCGGCGACGACTAAGGCAGTGCGCTTGTTTCCATCGACGAAGGGGTGGTTCTTCGCGATTCCAAAGGCATAGGATGCAGCCAGTCGCGGCAAGCCGACAGATTCTTCGTACGCAAAGACATTCCGCGGCTTGGCGAGGGCAGAGTCGAGCAGGGTCTCGTCGCGGATACCATCCGAACCGCCATGTTCAGCAAGTTGTCTGGAGTGGGCGACGAGCGTCTCAAGTTTGTCGACCCAGATAGGCTCATCCATCTTTATTCAGCCAACTTCTTCAAAACATCGCGGTTTTCCCGCATGACCTGCTCCAGGATGTCGATCTTTCGCGCGAACGCAGAATCGTACGGCGTGATGCGAATGCCGTCTGGAGATTCGGTCAGGTAGACGGTGTCGCCCTTTTCGACATGAAGGCGATTCAAAATCTCCCTGGGCAAAACAATTCCTACGGAGCTGCCAATGGTAGTGACTTTGACGGCGGTAGCGGCAGTAACTTTGACAGCAGTGGCCATGGCTATCCTCCTGCCATCGATTATAACATCGGTTATGATTGATGGCAAATCCTACACCCGGCAGCGTCTGTTGTTTGAAAAAGCATAGTGTCTATAGGAAGTATCACGACGGGAAATTGCCGTGTTCCGCTGTCACTCGGCCTGGAGCCACGGCTTGCCTTGCCGCAGCCGAGCCAGCAGAACACCGGGCTTGAGCGACGGCGGGTAATGCGTCAGGCTCGCCATAAACGCGGGAAAGCTGTCCTGCGCGATGCGCAGCGACGCTGGCAGAACATAGAAGTTCATCGCCAGCTCCGAGATCAGCAACGCCGCCGCCGCGCCGTACAACCCCTCCCAGCGCGTGAAGAAGAAGCAGGCGACGCAGGTCAGGCTGGTCGCCGCAAGGTAGACGACCGCCATCCTCTGGTGTTGGTTGGTTGAGGTCATCAGCGTGGAACTGGTGGACCACAGGGAGTAGACCACTACCACCAGCAGCAGGATGCCGAGCAGGCCGCGACTGGGCGGGACGTGGCCGCCAGTCCATTGGTGGAGTACATACGGCCCCACCAGCATCACGCCGCTCACCACCACCACCGCGACCAGCAGTGCCAACTGGCAGGCGCGGCGGTGCAGCGTGCGCGTGGTATCGATCTTCCCCGCGCCAAAGGACAGCGAAAGCTCTGGCTCGAAGGTGCTGCTCACCATCTGCACCATCTGTAGCGCCCCACGCGAGATGGTCCGCGCAGTGGAGAAGATCACCACGCTCACCGGCCCCAGCGCGTAGGAGACGGCCAGCAGCGTCCCCTGCAGGTTAAACGCATTGCCCAGGGGGAAGGCCATGAAGGCAACCGCGGGCCGCACCAGCCTTCGCACCTCGTTGCCGCGCGCGTGCCTCCAGCCAAACTCGATCCAGGGAATGTCGTGCTTGACCAGCAAGCAGAGGAAGACAGTCCCCACAATGCTCGCCGCCGCATAGACCAGCGCAGTCGTTCGCGCGCCATGCCCCAACGCCACCGACAGCATGGTGCAACTGAAGGCCGCCAGCGACATCATGCTCTTCACCAGCGAGCCATACGGGTAGCGGCCGATGGAGCGGTATGCGGCCTGTAGCAGCATCTCAAGCTGTCCCAGCAGGACGGAGACGCCCAGGTAGAAGATGATCCACTTCGTGTCGGTCTCGCCAATGTGGTCGATCTTCAACATCCGCGCGGCAGGAAGGAAGTAGAGGGCTACACTCAGTCCAATGACGACGGACGCGCAGATCGCGACGATCAGCCACCAGCAGCTCTGGAAGACGCGCAGCGCGCTCTGGCGGTCGCCGCCCGCCACCATCATGGTCATCTCGTTGCCCGCCACCGTCCCGAAGCCGGAGTTGCTGAAGGACAGGTAGGTGGGAAGCGAGTTCAGAACCAGCCACTCGCCGTACAGCGGCATGCTCCAAAAATGCAGGAACACCGGCACTTGGATGAACTGGATCGCCGTCTGCGCGAGCCTTCCCACCGTATTGGAGAGAAAACTCAACACCAGCCGCTTTTTTGTTCCGCTATCCATCAAGACCCGACCTGTCGTGGAAGGTTAAGTGCATCCTTTGTCGGTTCAGCCTTCGACGATGGGCCTTCGCCGATCGGCAAGGGTGTGGCCGACTCCGAGAAGACTGGGAGATAGAACCGTAAGAGCGATTGTAACAACGCACGGGGGTTATTCAGGGCGTGCCCACTCACGGCACAACTGAGCCACGTTCGGCGCAGCGCCGACTCCCCAAACTCCTTCGTGAACTTCCGGTACGTTTGACCCATTTGCAGTTCTTCTCTCCCTGCAAACTGTCAAGATGCAATCTGTCTCACTTGGGAGGGAGGCGGTCCAATTGTTGTCGAGTGGGATCGAGATTGGCTCTCTTTCAGGTAATCTGGTTCAGCCGAATAGGTTCGCGCTGAAGATCATGCCAAATCCAAAGATTGCCATCCTGCTCATCGACTGTCCCGACCGCAAGGGAATCGTCGCGGCCATCGTCAACTTCCTGGTCGAGCGCTACGACATCAACATCCTGCACGCCGACCAGCATCAGGACGTCGAACTCGGCCTCTTCTTCATGCGCGTCGAGTTCGCCACCGACGCGGCGGGCTTCACCGAATCCGCATTCAGCGCCGCGTTCGACCCCATCGCCCGCGAGTTCCAGATGAACTGGCGCATCGAGTTCGCCGAGGCCAGACAGAACGTCGCGCTCTTCGTCTCGCAGTACCTCCACTGCCTCGCCGACCTGCTACTTCGCCACCAGACCGGCGAGTTCCGCTGCAACATCGCGCTCATCGTCAGCAACCACGAGGCCGCGCGACAGCTCGCCGACTTCCACAAGGTCCCCTTCCACTTCATGCCCGTCGAGCGTCATACCAAGTCGCAAGTAGAGACCGCGCAACTTGCCCTGCTCGCCAAACACAAGACCGACCTCGTCGTCCTCGCCCGCTACATGCAGGTCCTCTCGCCCAGGTTCGTCGCTGCCTATCCGCGACGCATCATCAACGTCCACCACTCATTTCTGCCCGCCTTCACCGGCGCGCGACCGTACCACGCGGCCTTCGAGCGCGGCGTCAAGCTGATCGGCGCAACCAGTCACTACGTCACCGAGGAGTTGGACGAAGGCCCCATCATCGAGCAGGATGTGGCGCGCATCTCACAGAGCGACCAGTTGCCCAGCCTGGTCCAGAAGGGACGCGATCTGGAGCGCATGGTCCTCTCGCGCGCCGTGCAGTGGCATCTGGACCACCGCATCCTCTCCTACGCCAACAAGACCGTCATCTTCGCCTGAGTAGGTTCCTTATGCCCATCGCCGTTCGCCCACAATTCGACTGGCGACTCCGCACACGCAGCCTTGCGCTTGGCCCGCGTACGCTGCTCATGGGCATCCTCAACACGACGTCCGACTCCTTCTCCGACGGCGGCCGCTTCCTCACTCCCAACGCCGCGCTCGACCACGCGCTCCAGATGCTCGACGACGGTGCAGACCTCCTCGATCTCGGCGGCGAATCCACGCGCCCCAACGCAACGCCCATCACTCCGGCCGAAGAGCAGGCGCGCGTCCTGCCCATCCTGCGCGCAATCCTCGCGGCGCGGCCCGACGCCATCCTCTCCATCGACACCTACCACGCCGAGACCGCGCGCATCGCCATCGACAGCGGTGCCGAGATCGTCAACGACGTCAGCGGTCTTCTGTGGGATGACAAGATGGCCGAGACCTGCGCCTCGCTTGCCTGCGGTGCGGTTCTGATGCACACGCGTGGCCGCCCGCGCGAGTGGCGCACGCTGCCCGCCCTCGCGCCCACGGAAGTCCTGCCGCTGGTTCTCCGCGACCTCGCAGACCGCACCAAAGCCGCGCTCGCTGCTGGCATCGCACGCGCGGCCATCGTGCTCGATCCCGGCTTCGGCTTCGGCAAATCCCTCGATGAGAATTACCCGCTGCTCGCCCACCTCGACACCCTGCACGCACTCGGTTTCCCGCTGCTCGTCGGCCTCTCGCGCAAGAGCTTCCTCGCTCGCACTCCCGGCTCGTCATCCCGCACCGCGGATCCCTCTTTGTCATCCCGCAGCGCGGACCCCTCTTTGTCATCCCGCAGCGCAGCGGAGGGATCTGCTTCTTCCCTCGATTCCACCACCGCAGCGACCACCGCCGCCAACCCTGCCGCCATCCTCGGCGGAGCGCAGATCCTCCGCGTCCACGACATCCACCCCGCCCGTTCCGCCGCCGACCTCGCCGACCGCATCCTCACCGCCGCATCCGTTATACGAATTCCGAAGTAACTTGCGAACTTTATGTATCCCGAACCATAAACCCCTACTATCGGTGCTATTCTGTAGGCGAAGGAAAGCCGAATGCAGATCGCAATTCTCATCCTCCAATCCGCTGTTCTCCTCGCTGTCCTTGCGCTCTACCTCCGCAAACCAGCCGCCGCTGAACCCGATCCCCGCCTTGTTCCTCTGCCCGACCAACTCACCCGTCTCGACGCTTACATTCGCGACGCTCTCGCCCAGATGCGCAACGATGCCCCCGTTGAGGCCAGTCGCACCCGCAAAGAGAACGCCGACTCCTCCGCCGATCTGCGCACCGAGGTCGTCGGCAACATCACCATACTGGGCGACACGCTCAAGGCGGAACTGGCGAAGTTCGGCACGAACAATACCGAGGACGCAGGAAAGCTGCGCAATGACGTTGAGCAGAAGATGCGCGCCATCTCACAAGGTTTTTCCGATTTCAAGAACGAGTTGGTCGAAAAGCATTCGGCGCTTGAAGAGTCTCTAAACGGCAAGCTGGTCGCCCTGATGGACAGCAATGCGGCGCATCAGGACAAGCTGCGCACCGTCGTCGAAGAGCGGTTGAACAAACTGAACGAGACCAACACCGCCAAGCTGGAAGAGATGCGCGTGACCGTGGACGAGAAGCTCAGCGCCACGCTCAACGATCGGCTGACCAAATCCTTCGGTCAGGTCACCACGCACCTCGGCGAAGTGCAGAAGGGGCTGGGCGAGATGAAGGAGCTTGCCACCGGCGTCGGCGACCTGAAGAAGGTGCTGTCCAACGTCAGCCGTCGCGGCGGTGTCGGCGAGTTTCTTGTCGGCCAACAGCTTGAACAGATGTTTTCTCCAGAGCAGTACCTCAAGCAGGTGAGGATCAAGTCCAGCACGAAAGAGGCCGTCGATTACGCTCTCAAATTCCCCAGCGGCGAACCAGGCAGCTTCGTCTTGCTCCCTATCGACGCCAAGTTTCTGACATCCGACTGGGAACGTCTGGAATACGCCTACGACCACGGCACCGCGGAAGAGATTGCCGCTGCGGGCAAAGCCTTTGAACGCGCCATTCGCGACGAAGCCAAGAGCATTGGCGACAAATACATCGACCCACCCACGACCATGCCACACGCCATCATGGTCCTACCCACGGAGGGCCTCTACGCCGAAGTCGTCCGACGCCCTGGGCTGCAATCGGAGATCCAGAGTAGCTGCCGTGTGACCATCGCAGGCCCCTCCACCTTCATGGCCATCCTCACCAGCTTCCAGATGGGTTTTCATACTCTGGCCATCCAGAAGAAGGGCGACGAGGTCTGGAAGGTCTTGTCGAAAGCCAAGAACGAGTTCACCAACTTCGGCACGCTGATGGACAAGGTCGAAAAGCAGGTCGGTACGGTCCAGAACACTCTTGGCGAGATCAACCGGAAGACGACTACCATCAACCGAGCGCTCAAAAACATCTCAAGTCACGACTCCGATCCCCTTGCAACAAACCTCCTCGGATTTGAAAACGGTCCCGCTCCCACGCTCTCGCTTGCCGCCGCAGGGGACGAAGAATGAGAGAGACAGCCGCTCGCCACCACATTTCCTCGCGCTTTGCTTTACACTCGGCTAGGCGCTCGGTATCCTTGAGACTTGCGCACATGGCTTGTTGTGTTCTTGCAACCCACTGCATGGTCCGCATCGGATTTTGAATCGCCGTACTGTACGTTGATCCACCCGCATTGAAATTTGATGGAAGATAAAACAGGAGAACGAAATGGCAGCAGTAGATGAAAAGGTAAAGCAGATTATCGTCGAGCAGCTTCAGGTGGATGAGGCAGAAGTCACCCCAGGCGCCAGCTTTCAGGAGGACCTCGGGGCAGACTCGCTCGATGTCGTTGAACTCGTCATGCAGTTTGAAGAGGGCTTCGACATCCAGATCCCCGACGAAGACGCGGAGAAGATCAAGACCGTCAAGGACGCTGTCGACTATATCGAAAAGAACCATAAGGCGGCCAAGTAACGATGGAAGCTACGCACCCGATGGAGCAGCAGCCCTGGCGGCGTCGAGTCGTCGTCACCGGAATAGGTCTCGTCTGCGGGATCGGTAAAACCGCGCCCGAGGTCTGGCAGGGTCTGCTCGCGGGTCGCAGCGGAATGGCGGAGATCAAGGCATTCGACCTCACCGGCCATCCGGTGCGCTTCGCAGCGGAGGTCAAGGACTTCGACCCCCTCCTCTTCATCGAAAAGAAAGAGGCGCGCAAGATGGGGCGCTTCATTCACTTTGCGATTGCAGCCGCCCAGGAGGCCATGGACCACTCCGGCCTCAGGATCGACGAGTCGAACCGCGACCGCGTCGGAGTCCACATCGGTTCCGGCATCGGTGGGTTTGACGTCATCGAGCGCGAACACACGGCCATGCTGGCCGGGGGTCCGCGCAAGATCTCGCCGTTCTTCATCCCGGGGGCCATCGTCAATCTCGCCGCCGGTCACGTCTCCATCCGCTTTGGTGCGCGCGGCCCCAACGAGGCGACCGCAACCGCCTGTGCCTCTTCGGCCCACTCCATCGGAGACGCCTTTCGTATCATTGAGCGGGGCGACGCGGATGCCATGATTGCGGGCGGCACAGAGGCCGCCATCACCCCCATGAGCGTCGGTGGGTTCGCCGCAATGAAGGCCCTCTCCACCCGCAACGATGACCCCACTCACGCCTGCCGCCCATGGGACAAGGATCGCGACGGCTTCGTCTGTGGCGAGGGAGCTGGAATCCTCATCCTCGAAGAGCTGGAGCTCGCCCGCGCGCGCGGGGCACACATCCTGGCCGAGGTCGTCGGCTACGGCATGTCATCCGATGCCTATCACATGACCGGAATGGCACCCGAGGGGGAGGGCTGCCGTCGCGCCATGAACGCCGCGATCAAGGTTGCGGGCATCTCGCCGGACCAGGTCGGGTACGTCAACGCCCATGCCACAGGAACGCCGGTCGGCGACTCACTCGAGTCCAAGGCCATTGAGAATGTCTTCGGCGAGCGCGCCCTCAACCACTCCCTGCTGGTCAGTTCTACCAAATCCATGACCGGACACCTGCTGGGCGGTGCCGGAGGTCTGGAGGCGGGAATCACCATCATGGCCATGCTCAATCAGGTCGCCCCACCCACAATGAATCTCGACAAGGTTGATCCCGCCTGCCACCTGAACTACGTCCCCAACAAGCCCCAACCCGCGAAGATTGATTTCGCCCTCTCCAACTCCTTCGGATTTGGCGGCACCAACGGATCGCTGGTCTTCCGCCGCTGGACGAAATAGACCGAATCCATCAACAGAAAAGACCTCCCACGTTTCGCTGGGAGGTCTTTTCCGCTGTACAGGTAACCGGATCCTACATCGTGACGCCGCCACCCAGTTTCTTTTCTTTGTTCTGCTCATTCGTCTTGCGCGCGCCCATGGCCCGATTGATCCATAGGTCGGTCTGCGCAAGATCGGCCTTGCGCGCTGCGTCGTTGCCGCACTCCAGGTCGGCCTTGCGGCGATACGTCAGTTGGAGGTACGACATCGCATCGTCGTAGTTCGGGTTCAGTTCGACAGCCTTGTCCAGATATTCAATGCCCTCGTTCACCAGCGCCGTATTGGCCGCTTGCATCTTCGCGCAGGCGCCCTTGGTCATCTTCTTGTTGCCTTCTCCATCGTCGGTGAGTCCGTCCGCTGCGAGAATCGGCACCGCGTTCTTGTAGTACTCGGTCATCCAGTCGATGGACCCGATGATGTAGTAGGCCTCTGGGTCGTTTGGCGCCACCGCGATCACCTTCAACTCGTACTCCTTGGCCTGATCGAACTTCTGGATGTTGCGATCGATCGATGCAACCTGCTTCAGCGCCGTCAGGTCGGTCGGGTCCTTCGCCAACACGGCGTTGAATCCGTCCAGGGCCTTCTGCGCGAGCGCCAGGTTCTCCGGCGTCATCAGGTTCGGCACCACCTGGTAGGAATACGACGTGGCCAGATAGAGCTTGGCGTTATCGGAGGCCGGGTCGAGCTTCACTGCGTTCTGAAAATTGCTCACCGCCTGCTCGTACTGGGCGTTCTTGAAGGCCGCAACGCCTTTGTTGATCTGGTCGCGCGACTTCAACTTGTCGCAGCCAGTCGCGCTTCCAAGCAATGCCAGAAGTGCGATAGAAACCGGAATACGTGCTGTCAATCTCATGGGGCGTTAAGTCTCCTTCGGTGCGGCGCGTCTTCAGACGCCAAAACGTGGAATCGGGGCTTCGTGCCTGCCAGATAATTGTAATGCGTGACTGCCAGCCCTGACCAGTGACCGGTATCACTCCCTTTGTGAATCTCTGCACCATCTCCATCGGTGTGGGTTGGGCATCCACAGAAGAAAGCCGCCGTAGACCGGAATCGTACGGTCTACCGCGGCTTTCTTGGTTCAATCGGTGCGCAATGCAGCCGGTACCTCTCTGGCCCGGCCTGCTGTTTTGAAAGGCCTTACGTGGTGGCCCATTCGTGGGTACTGCGCAGCAGGTCGCTCAACTCGCGCCCCGACTGCTGCTCCTGGATCGCTGCCTGCGCCGCCGCCAGCCGTGCCGTCAACAACCGGAACGGAGAGCAGGAGACGTAGTTCAGCCCGATCCTGTGGCAGAACTTGACGGACTCTGGGTCGCCGCCATGTTCGCCGCAGATGCCCACCTTGAGAGTGGCCCGTGTGCTGCGTCCTTTGTCCGTCGCCATCTCGATCAACTGGCCGACGCCCTTCTGGTCCAATGTTGCGAAGGGATCCTGCTTGAAGATTCCGGCCTTCATATACGCGGGCAGGAATTTGTTGATGTCGTCGCGCGAGATGCCGAAGGTCGTCTGGGTGAGGTCGTTCGTCCCGAAGCTGAAGAACTCGGCCTCTTCGGCGATCTTGTCGGCGGTCAGAGCGGCGCGGGGCAGTTCGATCATGGTTCCCACCATGTAATCCACGGTGGTCTTCTTTTCTTTGAAGACCAGGTCGGCGACGTGGCGGATGATGAGCGCCTGGTTGCGCATCTCCTCGATGGAGCCGATCAGCGGGACCATGATCTCCAGGTGCGGGTCGGCACCCTTGTTCTTGACGCTGACCGCGGCCTCGAAGATGGCGCGCGCCTGCATCTCCGTGATCTCGGGGTACAGGATGCCCAGGCGACATCCGCGCAGGCCCAGCATGGGGTTGGTCTCGTGCAGCTCCTGCACCCGCGCCAGCAGCGGGCGCAGCTCCTTGAGCCGGGGAGAGCGGGGCTTGGTGTCCTCGAGGTGAGCGATCTCGACCAGCAACTCCTCCCGCTGCGGCAGGAACTCGTGCAGCGGAGGATCGAGCAGCCGGATCGTGACGGGCAGCGACTCCATCGCCTTGAACAGTCCGATGAAGTCCGCGCGTTGCATCGGCAGCAGCTTCTTGAGCGCCTCCCGGCGGGCATTCTCCGTGTTGGAGAGGATCATGGCGCGAACATGCTCGATGCGCCCCGCGGCAAAGAACATGTGCTCGGTGCGACACAGTCCGATGCCCTCCGCGCCGAACAGACGCGCCTGCTTGGCGTCGCGCGGAACGTCGGCGTTGGCGCGGATCTTCAACTTGCGCACCGGGTCGGCCCAACTCATGAAGGTGATCAGGTCGGGATCGTTGGGTTGCACAGGCAGGGTCTTCAACTGGCCCGCAATGACCCGTCCTGTGGTCCCGTCCAGCGAGATCCAGTCCCCCTGACGGAAGGTGTGGCCCTTTACCCGCAGTTCCTTGTGCTGTTCATCGACGACGCAGTCGCCAGCGCCCGCCACGCAGCATTTGCCCATGCCGCGAGTGACCACGGCTGCGTGCGAGGTCATGCCGCCGCGCGATGTCAGAATGCCGGATGCGACCTCCATGCCCGCAATGTCCTCCGGCGTGGTCTCTCCGCGCACCAGGATGATGTCCTTGTAGGCCCCGCTGTTGCGCGCCTTGACCGCATCCTCCGCGCTGAAGACGATCTGCCCGACGGCCGCTCCCGGTGAGGCGGGCAGGCCAATGGCCAACACCTCCACAACCTCGCCCTTTTCGACCAGACGAGGCACGAGGAAGTCGTAGATCTGGTCCGGCTCGACGCGCATCACGGCCTCTTCCTTCGTGATAAGGCCCTCGCGCACCATGTCGATGGCAATGCGGACGGCTGCCAGTCCCGTGCGTTTGCCATTGCGCGTCTGTAGCATGTACAGCTTGCCATCCTGAATGGTGAACTCGAAGTCCTGCATGTCGCGATAGTGCTTTTCCATGCGCCAGGTGCTGGTACGCAACTGCTCGTACACCTTCGGCATCGCGCGCTCCAGCTCGCTGATGGACATCGGCGTGCGGATGCCGGAGACAACGTCCTCGCCCTGTGCGTTCATCAGGTACTCGCCGAAGAAGGCGTGCTCCCCGGTGGCCGGGTTGCGCGTGAAGCCGACTCCGGTGCCGGAGCTGTCGCCCATATTGCCGAAGACCATGCACTGCACGTTGACCGCCGTGCCCAGCCAGTCGTCGATGCGGTTGATGCGGCGATAGGTCTTGGCGCGTTCGCCGTTCCAACTGCGGAAGACCGCGTCGCGGGTCTGCACCAGTTGGTCCAGCGGGGCCTGCGGAAAGTCCTTGCCGCTCTCCTTGCGGACCAGCTTCTTGTACTCGACGATGATCTCCTTCAGAGCCTTCGCGCTGAGTTCATAGTCCAGCTTGACGCCTTCGCGCTCCTTCGCCCCGTCGAAGATCTGCTCGAACTTCTTCTTGTTGATATTCAGCACGACCGAGCCGAACATCTGGATAAGACGGCGATACGAGTCGTAGGCAAAACGGGGATCGTGGCTGCGCCGCGCCAGTCCTTCGACGGAGCGGTCGTTCAGCCCGAGGTTGAGGATCGTGTCCATCATCCCCGGCATGGAGAACTTGGCGCCGGAACGCACCGAGACCAGCAGGGGGTTCTCCGACGCGCCCAGCTCCTGTCCCTGCAGCTTCTCCAGGCGCTTCAGCGCGGCGTGCATCTCCACGTCGATCTTCGCGCTGAGCGAGCCGCGCATGTACTCCCGACACGCCTCGGTCTGGATGGTGAATCCGGGAGGCACGGGGAGTCCCGCGTTGGTCATCTCGGCCAGACCGGCGCCCTTGCCGCCCAGCGTATCCTTCATGCGGCCATTGCCTTCAGCCTTGCCGCCGCCGAAAAAATATGTGTACTTGGTTGGGGTCGAATTGAGAACAGTGTCTTGTTTGACAACCGGTGGTTCCAGCACGCCTAGCTTCATCGGTAACTCCTCCGTATGGCAGGAATTCGGCGGGCGGTACCTCGGACAGGAGAGGAGTGCGCAGCTTCAGTCTTCCGCCATTGCGGCGGGGGTCCTGCGATTCACTGCGGGCTGCTCATCCAGACATCCGGCTACCGTACAGGCCATTCTTGCCTCGTATGATGCGTCTCGTGACAATTTGTAATGCGATATACAAATCGAACCACGCCAACACCCTTGTCTGTGCCCAGCGTCACAGACAATCTACAGCCAGAGGCGTTGACTTGTACACCTTCAACTGCAACCTTTGTCCATGCACCGTGCGGCCAGGCTCCCGTCCGCCAGTGAGGCCAAAGGACGCAACCACTGGGGCGAACGGGCGCAGCGAAGCCGCACCCACTACCGTCATCCCGACCGAAGGCGGCGGCTACCCCACTCACCGTCTTCCCTTGCCCCACGAAGCCTCCGCGCCCCATTCATCGCGCCTTTGCTTCATGCGATAAGTGGGTCTATCACCAATCCCCCGCCCCTCTCCAACATTCTCCCCCCCAAACCCCAGCAAATCCGCATGTCAACCCCTCACATCCCAAAAATCCCAG
>VFSW01005115.1_pt1 | contig 19464 bp, 30 predicted proteins | sample 5358111 | NCBI WGS metagenome assembly VFSW01 (sample SAMN11554181, study PRJNA540505) | mine drainage metagenome | isolation source: sediment from site ElyBrook_90M | place: USA: Ely Copper Mine, Vershire, VT | collected 2017 | reverse complement strand
TTCTCCTTCTTCCCTTTCTCCCCAACACCGTCTACGAGAACGGGTCAACTCCACTCAAAAGGGCTCGACTGGCAGCGCCTGACCAGCAGTCCCCGCTTTGACTACCTCATAGACTATTCGGTCGCCGTCACCCGCGTCGATCGGGAGGCAGGCCTGATAGAGTTTCTGGCGAAATGGGAGCCCAACGCCTACTGCCATTTCCATCGCCATTTAGGCCGCACCGCAACTTGGAACCTCGAGGGCGAGCACCATGTCGTTGAGACGGTTCCGACCCAGACCCTCCACAAGACACGCCGGCCAGGGTTCAAGGGACAAACCCCAGCCGGCGAGCTTCATATGGAATTTGGCGGTGCGGAAGGTTCGACCGTGCTGTTCCTCTGTGAAGCGGTCGACGGCAAACTGTTCGATATCGTGGCGAGCGACGGAAAGGTAATCGCCACTGCCACCTTGGATGATTTCGCGTACGGACGCCTTCGCTGAGGCAAGCGCGATTTCGGCGCGGCGGTTCAACGATAGTTAAGATTCTGGTTTATGCCTTCCTTGCGTCCCAGCTCCGCGCAGACCCCGCAACCACGATGCGGATCTTTTCCTCCGCTGAATACGGTCGTCGGATCGCTCGCCGGATATCGCGAAATCTGAAGGTTTAAGCTCCGAATTCCGATTGTCCCCCGCCCTCGAACGACGTAACATAAAGGACGTTATGTTACGTCAATCGGCGGAATAGGAGAGCAAGTACCGGTGGCTGAAGACCAGAACGAAATCATCCTCCTGACCCCGTCCGGCCTGGCGCTCCCGGCGCTGGTCGCCGCCGCCGGCGCGAAGGCCGGCCGCCGTTTCGTCGAATTCTTCACCGCCAACATCCGCAACAAGAATACCCGCGAGGCCTACCGCCGCAACATCACCGCCTTCCTGGCCTGGTGCGATACCGAAGCCGGCATGGCCCTCGACATGATCGAACCGATGGTCGTCGCCGCCTATGTCGAGAAACTTCTGAAAGACGGATTATCGAAGCCCACCGTCAAACAGCACCTGGCTGCAATTCGTATGATGTTCGACTGGATGGTGACCGGCGGCATTCTGGCGATGAATCCGGCCTCCTCGGTGCGCGGCCCCAAATACGTCATCAAAAAAGGCAAGACGCCGGTGCTCACGCCGGAGGAAGCACGGCTGCTGCTCGATTCCATCGACGTGGCCGAACCTTCCGGCCTGCGCGATCGCGCCCTGCTCGCCATGATGGTTTACAGCTTCGCGCGCGTCTCGGCCGTCGTCGGAATGAACGTCGACGACTATTACCAGCAAGGCAAGCGCTGGTGGCTGCGCCTGCATGAAAAGGGCGGCAAGCACCACGAGCTGCCGGTCCACCATAAATCGGAGGAATATCTCGATGCCTATCTGCGCGCCGCCGGCATCGCTGACCAAAAAGGCACGCCGCTATGGCGCAGTATGACCAAGGAGCGCGACCTGGGCGATGTGCGGATGAGCCGACAGGATGTTTTCCGCATGATCAAGCGGCGCTGCCAGCAGGCAGAGCTCGGCGCCGCCGCCAACTGTCACACCTTCCGCGCGACCGGAATTACTGCCTATCTGCTCAACGGCGGAACGCTCGAACACGCGCAGGCGATCGCCGCGCATGAGAGCCCGCGCACGACGAAGCTCTACGACCGCACCTCAGATGAAATTACGCTCGATGAAATTGAGCGGATTGGAATTTAGTCGTACGGGCGTGCAGCGTTTTAATGGCGCAGGGCGGTGAGGGAATGATTCAGGAGGTCGAAAATGAAATGGGAAGCCGGGATCGCAGCAGTGCTGGTGGTCATCGGGTCTGTTGCTGCACTGACATCGTGTGGGCCGAAGCCGCACAGGGTCGGTTCGGTCAACACGGAGTTCAAGCTGATCGGGCCGGATCATAAGATCGTCATCGAATCCTACGACGACCCCAAAATCGATGGTATCACCGTTTTTATCAGCAAGTCGCAGAAAGGCGGGATCAAAGGCGCGCTTGGGCTGGCGGAGGATACGTCCGACGCCTCCGTCGCCGTGCGCCAGACCGGTCCGATCAAAGTGAAGGAAGCCTTCGAGAACGGCGAAGACGCCTTCACCGAACAACGCTCGGTACTGTTCAAGCGCCTGCATGTCAGCCGGTTCTGGGACGCGCCACATAAATGTTTTGTGTATGTGGTGTGGACCGACCGGCTCATCAACGGCTCGCCCCAGAATTCAATTTCGGCAGTCGTGGCAGAGCCTTGGGGGAATCAGGCGCCGGATCTGTCGTTGATCGGGCCTGCTGCGGCGGCGCCACCGCAATAAGCGCTGTGTCTCCGGCTATCACGAGACCCCCCAAGAGTTTCGACTGCGGCCCCAAGGGATAACTCAAGGCCGTGTGCGATCGCAGCCTCGTCACCGCCCTGCTCTATCACGGCATGCTTCCGAAAAGGTCTGCAGCCTGTATGTCCGCGACATGCAACGCCGGTAAGGGGTTGCACTCTTATTTTGATCTAAGTGCCCGCCCTTCGCGCCTTTTAGTTCTCCACATAACTGAATGGCGAAGCCTTGCGGTCGCTTTTGCGTTAAGCTCGCGCTAATGTAAAGAAGTCGGAGTCGATAAAAGAATCGGGTCCGAATTTGATCCAGCCCACTGTGGCCCTTTCGCTCGCCTTTGACCACGTCCCGCTAGACCAATCTAAAGTCTGTGGACCTAAGGATCGAGCAAGAGGCCTGTATATGCTTCCCATTTCTCTCGGAACAATTGTTCTGATCGTGCTCGTACTATGGCTGTTCGGCGTCGTTTGACGCAGCCGCCGCGCGGCGCCATGCAGCCCGATCGTTTCGGGATCGAAAGGATCAACAGGTGGTGCATTTGATCGAATAGCATTCTACCGGACCCCAAGAATGATCATTCTCGTCGGATTGAAATCGGTCTCAATCCGGACGGACCGAAGTGAAGTTTAACGCGTAAATAAAATCGAGGAAAGGTTCATATGCTACTTCTAATTATCCTGTTGATTTTGCTTTTCGGTGGAGGTGGGTTTTACGGATACCGCAGCGGCTACTATGGGTCGAGAGGAATGGGCCTGGCGGGCATCCTGGTCATCGTCCTGGTTATCTGGCTCGTGATGGGTGGCGGGTTCGGACATCCATTGTATGTTCGGTGAACCTTTTCCACACTAACTTCGAAATCATCAGCATGGATCGCGACCGCGCGGTGTGCTCACCGGGTGTGCGTCCACGCCCTTCAGTAAACACTAAGAGGAGGACCGTTTAATGAGTAGCGGAACAAGCGACAAGATTAAGGGCCGCGTGAAGGAAGCAGTCGGCGTTCTGACGGACGATCAGCGGCTGAAAGACCAGGGAAAGCTCGATCAGGCTAAAGGCAAATTGAAGAAGGCTGTCGAGCGAGTGGTAGACAAAGCGAAGGGTTAACTGGAGATACTTAACCAACAGGCATTATTGGTCACAAGTTCGCAGTGATAGTTAGAGCGGCAGTCACGGTCGCCCTGGAGGTAAAGATAAATGCGTTATGGTATTGCCTGGTTGTTGGGAGTTCCCGTATCAGTCCTCGTGGTCTGGTACCTGGTTAGTCATTTACTCTGAAACAGAAACCAAGAGGTAATCAGCGTTGAGACAAATTGCATTAAGGCTAGTGCTGTGTTCTGCACTGTTGGGAGTGGGGACCGTTGCGGTGGCGCAGGATTCGAAGCCCCTCGCGGCGAATAACTCGGGCGTGAACGTTAGAGATCGCGCGCCGGGAGCGATGACCGCGGACCAACAGTCGAACGCCAAAAGCGACGTAGAACTCACCCGCGAAATACGCCGGGCGGTGGTCAAAGACGATCAACTGTCGATGATGGCGCATAACGTGAAAATCGTCAGTTCGAGCGGCACCGTTACATTGCGCGGTCCCGTGAAGACCAGAGAAGAAAAAATCGTTATCGGACATAAAGCGCGAGCAGTTGCCGGTAAGGGCATGGTCGATAATCAACTCGAAGTTATCGGACAGAAATAGGAGACCAGATGGCAAACAAAGCAGTATTCGGGATTGCAAAAAGTCAGTCCCAGGCGATCGCAATAGCCGACCAATTGAAAATGGCTAGCTTTTCGGTAAACGACATATCGGTGCTCCTTCCTGACAAGCAGGGAACCAAGGATTTCGCTCACGAGCAACATACCAAGGCTCCCGAGGGGGCGGCGACTGGCGCAGCCGGTGGCGCGGTTTTGGGCGGTGCTTTGGGCTGGATGGTTGGGATCGGAGCGCTGGCGATCCCAGGCCTCGGACCCTTCATCGCAGCGGGTCCTATCATGGCCGCTTTAGCGGGTGTAGCCGGCGGCGCAGCAGTCGGAGGCCTTACCGGAGCACTTATCGGCATGGGCATTCCCGAGTATGAGGCGAAACGCTATGAGGGGAAAATCAAAGACGGGAACATTCTGATGTCTGTCCATACCGAGAACAGCAAAGAGCGTGATCGTGCGAAGAAGATTTTTGAGGACGGTGGCGCAGAGGATATTTCTTATACTGGTGAGGCCTCAGTCTCCAAAAAGGATCAGATGACAGCCGCTCGCGTTGACTAAAGAACGCGGAGAACTTGAAGGTGGGATCTCTGTGGTCCCACTTCGATTCCAGAATTCACCTCAACGCCACTATTTACTTCTGACGACGCTTCAGCTGACGACGGTTCAGCCACCGGCCAACGCATTTCTCGGGAAGAAGGCTGTTATCCGCCTCCCAAATTTCAGCCATCACAATTGGAGCCAACCTGCCGAAGGTAGTGTCGCGAAGTTGGTGGAAAAGTAAAAAAGGCGTCAAGATCCGGCGAGTTGAGCCACAACTCGCACCCGCTTGGCGGCGGGTGCCGGAGGATGACGCCATGGCAAGCGACCTCCAGAATTGCGTGAGACCCCTTGGCGTGGACGAAGCACCTGTCGGGCGCCTGGCAGTTGACTTTTATTCGGCGCAACCAATCACCGCACAGCTCAATTCGAGTATGGCTTTGGATCGACTACCGCCGCCGGCGTTCACCGCCTATGGCCTGCAGAGCATCATTCAGCATGTCGCGCACTTTCCCATGGGCTCCGGCACCGGATGCTAGTCGAATGTCGCCCTCCTCCCGCACAATCAACAACACCACCCGATCATTCTTCAGGTCTTCCGACACGACGCGGACAAATGCTCGAGCGGTCGTATCGGGAGTTTGCTCTTCCAATTGATTCAGACGTCTCAGGCATTGCGACAGGATCACTCGCGCATTGAGTCCGGCGCTCTCAGATGCGCCCAGCCTCATCTTGCTCCCATCGCGGACCAGCAGCAGGATCTCGCCGTCGAACTCCTCTGCGGCGGCCGCAACGACGGCCCGCAGAGCGGAGCGATCAAAGTGTTGTGATTCCTCCGCCACCGGTGACCCAACTATAACAGGCCGAGTGGAATTCGACCATGGAGACTGGCGACTCTTGCGCTATTGCCGCTAACCAGCCGTAGAGACCCTTAAGTTTAACGGTTTCCGCGAAAACTTCAGCTGCGACCCGCTTATCGGCGTCACTCCTCCATTGGTCAAAAAATTGCACGATAAGGCCTGCGGCGCCCCGGAAACGCGCCATGTCCAAAAACCTCATCGCGTGAAACCCGCCGAGATGAAGGGGGGCAGCTTTGGTTGGCCGTTGCTCGTAATTGTCAATCAATGATTACATTGATATCAGTGATTAAGGAGCAGCCGTATGGCTAGTATCACCATTCGTAATCTGGAAGACAGCGTCAAGAGCAGGCTCCGCCTGCGCGCCGCCCGGCACGGACGATCTATGGAAGAGGAAGCGCGCCAGATCCTGCGCACTGCGCTGACGGACAAAACCCGCCGATCGACGGATCTGTTTGAAACCATCCGCCGGCGAATTGCGCCCACGGGAGGGGTGGAACTGCAGATTCCTGCGCGCGGACCCATGCGTGAACCGCCACGCTTCGAAGAATGATCGTCCTCGACACCAATGTGCTTTCGGAAACCCTACGTCCGACCCCAGCCGATTCGGTAAGACGTTGGATGCGGGCTCAGCCTTTAACCAGTCTCTTCACCACAACGATCTGCGAAGCCGAGATTTTTTACGGCCTAGCCTTACTGCCGGCGGGTCGTCGCCGCACTCGGTTGGAACGGGCCGTGACGGCGATATTCGAGGAGGATTTCGCTGAACGGATTTTACCTTTTGATAGTGCGGCGGCGCGTGCCTTCGCCGGGCTTGCCGCGCATCGGCGGGGGCTGGGCCGCCCGATTAGCGAGTTCGACGCCCAGATCGCAGCCATCGCGCATTCGTGCGGGGCAGCTGTCGCAACGCGCAACGTTGAGGACTTCGCCGATTGCGGAATTAGAGTCGTCAGTCCGTGGGAGTCATAGCAATCGCGCCGGACAGGAAGTGCGTTAGCTTTTAATTTATAATAAGTGACCAGCGGAGTCGTTGCATGAGAGCCGATTTGCATAAAGTGCTCACCGAGCAGCCACGACGTGGCTCCGGTTCGCGCAATCTGAAGACCCGCGCGCACTTCAAGGATTACGACGCCGCCCGGGAAGATCGGTACGCGCTGCCGAAAACGGGCAAGATGCTGATGGGCAATCGTGACCTTGGTCCACACGACGAGAGCAAGGACTTTACGGACAAGCTGGGTCCGCTTACGCGCTGGCTCGATTCCCAGGTTGGCCGGAACTGGGACCGGGTTTATAGCGCAATCAAGCAGACGTTTCCCAACACGAACAAGCAGAATCACCACCTGCTCGATACGCACGTTCAGAAGTCTGCGAAAGGCCGGCGGGTTTATTTACATGGATAGCTATGCCACCGACCGTGAGCTGCGGCCAGGGGATATTTACGTGTAAAAGCCGAGACTTAATCTGACAGTGATGGTAAGGTCCTCGGGTCCTGAGAAGGAGACGAGGGCGATGAATCAGGAGCAGAAGGTAATCCGGGTGAAGGTGGGAGTGCTGGAATGGTGACCCTACCAAAACTTGTCCGGGTGTCGTCGTCGCGGCGCTAGGTTTTTTTACTCCTCGCTATCAAGTTGTTCGAACTTCTTGCGCTGAGCCGGCGTGAGTTTGGGCCAGATGCGTTCGACCATCTGGCCTTCGCGGATCAGTTGCTGGCTGCGCTGGTCCTGCTGATAGTCGGCGAGATCGGCGCGATGGGTGGCCCAGAAGGCGAAGGAACCACCGCACATCCCGGCGAGCAGAATAACTACCAGATAAAGCCACCAGGGCAGGCGCAGATTTTCGGCGGCCACTACTGCGCTGCGCGCAGCCTGGCGCAAGTTCGTGGCCGCTTCGGTGACCGCGCCGTCGAGTGCGTTGCGGGCTTCTTCGGCAATGCGCGCCGCGGCTTCAGCGCCGGCAACCTGAATTACCTGACTGATGCGCTGCTCCAGGCCAGACAGCCGTTCAAACGTTTCCGCCGCGGCCCGCTGCTGTTCGCCGGCGCGTTCGAGCAACGCCAGCACCTGATAAAGCCGCTGCTCGAAATTGTCGTCCCGCTCAGGTTGCTTACCGTTGTCGTCCATTTACTAACGGCTCCAGCCGAGGCCGCGATCGCGCTCAAGACCGAGCGCCCGTTGGACTTCACGTTCGGCCAGGCGGGTGATGCGTTCCAGTTCGCGCCCATGCTCAGGTTGGCGCGCGCGCTGATGCTCTTTGAGCAGCTCGTCGCGGATATGCTCCATGCCAAGACCTTTCTCGGCGGCTTGCCTCGCCCACCCGGAGTCCGCCGCATCGCGGTCGTGCCCAAAGCGGGGACCGCGCCGGTATTCCTCGAGCGGCGTGATCTCGCGCCGTTCGATTTCGCGTCCGCGGGCGAGTTCGTGTTCGCGCGCCAGGCGCAGCTCGCGCAGCGTCCCGATCTCACGCCGAAGACCATCGTCGCGCAGCAGTTCGCGGACTTCGAGGCCGCGGCCCTCGCGCGTGAGTTCACGTTCCTGCTCTGGACAGCGGGCCAGTTCGAGCTGCATCTCGCGCCCCCGGACCAGCTCGCCGCGTTCCCGTTGCAGATCACCGAGCAGTTCCCGATCGTGCTGGCGCAGTTCCAGGAGCCGTTCGCCAATCAGACGCTGCTGCGCCGGCTCTTCCAGCCAAAGGTCGATCTCCCGGTGGCGTCCGCGGGCCGCATCGAGTTCGAGCGCCGCCTGCCGTTCACGGGTGCTGAGCCGCTTTTCGCGGTTAAGGTCGCCCAGTGCATGGAACGCCCATTCGAGGCCGCGGCGGTAGCCGGTTTCAAACCGATGCGCGTCAAGCTCACGCTCGGCCCGGGCATGCCGCTCCTGACTCTGTTCGAGATCGCGGCGGGCGCGCTCCAGCATCACCCCGCCGACCATGCCACGGGCGGCCTGCTTCAGCTCGCGTTCGGGAATCTCCCGGTCGCGGAAGTGGCCGCCCTGCCCTCCCAGGGTCTGCTCCAGCCAGTCACCGCGTTCCCGTTCCCTGGCGACCACCCGTACTTCCAGATCAGGCAGCTGCCGTTCGAGTTCCCGTCCGAGCTCGACGACCCTGATGGTCCGCTCCTGTTCATCGCTTCCGCGCAGCGGATCCCGGCCCAGGCCCAGTTCCGGATGTTCACGGAGGATCTCGATTTTGCGATCGAGCTCGCGCGCAGCCTCCAGCCGGCGCTCATGGGGCGTGCTTTCGCGGTCGAGTTCGAGACCGCGGCGCTGCGCGTAATCGAGTGTGAAGTCCTTGAGCCGCGCTCGGCTGAGCCGCTCTTCGAGCGCCGCGAAATCCTTGAAGTCGTCGCGCCCGGCGAACAGTTCGACACCTTCCCGATGGCGGGTCATGCCGACGTAGGCCAGGTGGCGGTCCATGCCCGGCGTCGCCAGCACGAAGCTGCGCTCGACCGTCGCCCCCTGCGCCTTGTGCACGGTGGCGGCATAGCCGTAGTCGAGCGCGGCGTAATCATTGAGGCTGAAGTCGGCTTCGCGTCCCTCGACGCCATCGAGCTTGACGCGCAGGTGGTCCTGATCGATTTCGAGCACGCGGCCGAGCGTGCCGTTTTTGACGCCGAGTTCGCGATCGTTCTTGAGGAACATGACCCGCTCGCCCGGCGCGAAGCTGCGCTCCCCGCGCTCGCGCGTGAGCGTGCCGTCGGGCGCCATCAGCTCGCGTTCGACTTCGACCGTGAGCTCCCGCCCGAGCTCACCCCGCTCCTTGAGAATCGCCCGGGCCTGCTCATTGAGTTCCCGCACATCGGCGCGGGTATGCGCCAGAATCAGCGAAGCTTTTTCCGCCCCCTGGGCGGCGCGGTACTCGCCCCAGGCGCAAATCAGTTCATCCCTGGCCCGCTCACGCGACTCAGCAAAATGTATCCTCTCATGCTCGTGATAGAGCTCGAGCGCCCGGCCCGGTTCGCCGCGGGCAAAGTCCCGCGACGCTTCGCGCTGCCACTCTTCGTGCTGCCGGCGGATGCCGGCCATCTCACGGTACCCTACCCTTTCGGCAATCGCTCTGAATGCCGCCCCCGCCTCGATCGGCTGCAGCTGTTCGGCATCGCCTATCAGCACCAGCTTGGCGCCGCGTTCGTGGACCTCGCTGACGATGCGTTCCATCTGCCGGCTGCCGACCATGCCGGCCTCGTCCAGTACCACGATATCGCGTTCATTAAGACGATCCCGCCCCTGTTTCCAGCCGAGCTCCAGCGACGCCAGCGTCCGGCTTTGAACCCCCGCCGCCCGCTCCAGATTCTCCGCCGCGATGCCCGACAGCGCTGCGCCAAAGACCCGGTAGCCCTCCTCCTCCCACAGCTCGCGCGCCGCCGCGATGGCCGCCGACTTGCCGCTGCCGGCGAAACCCGTCAGCGCCTCGATCGAGCGCTCGCCGGTGATATGCCGGACCGCCTCGCGCTGCTCCTGACTGAGATAATCGTGCCGCTCCAGTACCCGCTCGCGCGTCTGGTCGCTGATTCCGTAGTCGCGCCCCTGGGCCAGCTCCAGCGCCCGCTCGGCCAGCCGCGATTCGATACCCAGCATTTCGCGCGTCGTGTAACGCGCCGGATCCTCTACTCCCCTGCCCTTCACCTTCGGCGCCAGCAGCACCAGCTCCGGCGAAGCCTCAAGCCGCGTCATCAAGTTACGGAAGCGCTCCTGATCATCGATGTAACGAAAGATCTCGCGGGCCAGATCGTTGCGGGTGAAGGTCGATTGCCGATTGGTCAGATGCTCGAAGACCAGTTCGGGCCGCTGCTCGATCTTCTGTGCGTTACGCTCGCGTACTTCATCCAGCTGACGCGCCCGTTCAGTGTACTCGCCCCGCGCGCGCATCTCATCGACCGCCCGTCCCAGATGGCTGGTCGGCTCGAACTCGACGCCCTGGTCGCGATAGCTGCGATGGTCGATTCGGAGGTCGAGCCCGCGCTCGTGCAGCCGCTGATTGGCGTGATCGGCCCAGTGCTGGCGCCACTCGCGCAGCAACCCGACCTGGTTCCACGCGGTCACCTTGTATCCGAAACCTTCGGGCGTGACCTCGCGCATGGTCAGCATCACATGGGCATGCGGATTGTCCGTCTCCCAGTGAATGTTCAGGTCCGCCACCATCCCGCGCGCGACGAACTCCGCGCTCACGTAATCGCGCGCGAGTCCGATGGCATCAGCCTGGCTCAGCTCCTGCGGCAGAGCGAATTCTAGTTCACGAGCGACCTGCGCGTCCCGGCGCTTCTCCCGCGCCTCGACCGCGTTCCACAGCTTCTCGCGATCGTTCATCCATCTGGGCGCGCGCTCCGGCAGCAAAATCTCGGAATGAATGACTTCGGACTTGTAGGTGTAGTCGAACGTTTGCTCGCGCTCTTCGTCGACGAAACGGTCGCCCGAGCGATTGGCCGCCGCCGCCACAGCGCTGCGCCCGTGGCTGCGCTTTATGATCTTCGCCGTGAAGTGGTAAATCGCCACTGCGCTAAATTTTCCGCCGTCCTTGGCCGGCGCGCGGCAATTCCGGCCAGGTGGGTTTCTGCCGCCGCCGGAAAATTCCCAACAGACGTGTCACGCCGATCGCCGTCGTCATCAGTGGTGCGCAGTACCAGGGCCGCTCGCGCCAGCCCGGCAGCGGAATCAGTCGATCCCTCTTCGCTTTCTTCATTCTTCTGCGCCTGTGCACATCTCCAACCTCCTTCGCGCACCAGCTTAGCATGTTGCTCAAGTAATATATAAGTGCGCACTCCGGAGTTGCTCCGCCCCACATCTTCGGATACTCCGATCTGGTGGCGCCCGCGATCTTCTCCTACCGCGCCCCCCAAGGACGGATAAACGCTGGCGCGTAGTACAAATTGCCAAATCGCCACGATGAATTTTGTGGAGATGCAGACGATGACTGGAAAGACCAAATCAGAAAAGCCCGGCTTCCGTGGTGGCAGGAACCTCCTCGGACAGGCGCAGGATCTGATTTACGACGCCTGGGAAATTACTGATCCGACAAAACGCGCCGCCCTGGCCAGAAGAGCCCTCGCGATTTCCGCTGAATGTGCTGACGCCTACGTGCTCCTGGCCGAAGCCGCGCGCACGCCCGCCAAGGTTGTGGAGTTTTATCGCAAGGGCGTCGAGGCCGGTGAACGCGCGCTCGGCCAACCGGCCTTCGAGGACGAAGTCGGCCACTTCTGGGGCTTGCTCGAAACCCGCCCTTACATGCGAGCCCGCGCCGGCCTGGCTCGATCCCTGTGGAATTGCGGTAAACACGATGACGCCCTCGCTCATTGGCGCGACCTGCTGCGACTTAATCCCAACGACAACCAGGGTATCCGCTATGTGCTCGCCGCCCGCCTGCTCGAACTGGGCCGTGATCGCGAACTCGCGGTCCTGCTCAAAGAACATCGGGACGATGGCCGCGCCTACCTGATCTGGACCAACGCTCTGCTCCTCTTCCGCACTCAAGGTGACACTGCTAAATCACGCCGGGCACTCGCGGTAGCCCTTGAAAGCAACCCGCACGTACCGGCCTATCTGCTCGGCCACAAGCCGCTTCCCCGTCAGCTTCCCCGCTACACTGGACTGGGCGATGACAGCGAGGCGATCTGCCTGGCCGCCGATCACCTCAAGGCCTGGCAGACTACCAAAGGCGCGCTCGCGTGGCTCGCGCAAAATAGCGCACCCGCCAAACCGACCCTCCTGAATTGAGAGAAGTTAAGCCATGAAGGAAACCAACGATTACCGCTCCCGCCTCAAGACCCTGCGTGAAGAACAGGCGCGCCTCGAACGCAAACAGGCCGAACTGCTCGACAAACGCCGCGCCGAAATCGGCCGTCTCGCCGATAAGCTCGGCGTACTCGAAGCTGATGACGATGCCTTGGCCGGCACCCTGCTCGAACTTAAAGACGCCTTGGCCAAACCCGGTGATGAACGCCTCGCGAGGTGGCGCCAGGCCGGCGCCTCCTTTCGCCGCAAAGACAAAGACCGCAAGGCTGTTACGGCGCGCCCGGACGCTGGTCTGGCGCAATCAGAGTCGAATGCAGCGCGTCGCTGACGCCGAACGCCGGCGCGACACCCGGCGCAAGATCCAGCTCGGCGGCCTCATCATCAAAGCGGGCCTGGATGCTGAAGAGCCCGCCGTGATTCTCGGCCTGCTCGCCGCCGCCAAACGGGTGCTCAGCGGCCACCATGCCGCCGACTCACGCCGCCGCTGGAAGGAAATGGGCGATCAGGCCTTCAGTCCGGCAACTCAGCCCGAAAAACACGATTGCAGCTGAATCTGCGCCACGAACCCCCGGCCATGCTCCCGGACCGCAACCGGATGGGCAAACCCGATAAAGCGTTAGCGTTTATGTCGCCAGTGCCACGCGGCGCGGTTGCATGGCGACCTCGTTGAGATTCTCGAAGTGAAGCACAAGCGCCGCAAGGGGGTAAGGAGATAACCATGGGTATGTTCGATTACCTCACGTGCGAGATGCCCCTGCCGGAACAACCACGGCCGCCCAGGAATTTGGTCTTTCAAACCAAAGATACGACAGCGCAATTCATGGAGCGATTCACTATTACGGCTGGCGGCCGCCTCATCCACCATAGCGTCCGATATGAGGAGGTGCCCTTAGCTGAGCGCCCCTACCCCGATATGCCCTTCATCGGTTGCCTGCGTGCCATTTCCACCGGCGACGTCGACATCAATTTTCATGGGATGCTCGAATTCTACACTTACGATAGCGCCACCAGAGAATATTGGTCCTACGAGGCCAAATTCACGGATGGTCAATGCGTGGGTATCCAGTGCGTCGAGTATCAACGCGGGAATTAAACTAGGCGGCCCGCTGAGAATACGCAGCAGGCCGCTTCTTGTAGCGCATCAGCACGTGAGTTTCCGGGTCCATGTAAATGTCGCCGGCGCGCAGCTCGCGCTTGCCGACGCCGTATCCTGCTATCGAATATACGCGCCTGCCTTTCCGGGATTTCTCAACGATAACGTGGTGCTCGATGTAGCCCAACAGGTGCGTCTCGATCAGGTGATGATTCTGCTTGTTGGTGTTGGGAAACGCCTGCTTGATCTCCGAATAGACCCTGTCCCAGTTCCGCCCTACCTGCGATTCGAGCCAGCGCTTGAGCGGCCCCAGCTTGTCGGTGAAATCTTTGCTCTCGTCATGCGGACCGAGCTCCCGGTTGCCCATCAGGGCCTTGCCGCGCTTGGGCAAGGAGTAGGTGTCCTCCTTGGCATCGTCGTAATCCTTGAACCGGGCGCGGGTCTTTAGGTTGCGCGCACCCGAACCTCGTCGCGGCTGCTCGGTGAGCACCTTGTTCAGGTCATCTCTCATCGCTCACTCCCCTCTAAGCCGGCGCAACTGGTTAAACTGGCTAACCTACGGGATGCCCCTGTCCGGTGCGAGTGAGCAGTTCGACCATGCTGTCTTCATCAAAAACATGCTCCGCCACGGCATACGGAGGGCCATTAAACCAGCCTTCGGCTTCCGCTTCGGCAAACTCGAGCGTCTGCACCGAGCCGGGGTGATGTTGCACATCGACGTGATTGAGCCTAATGGCGACGATTGTGCGTGTGCCGATATCCGTGCAGCGCCAACTTTGTCCGCCGCACCAAAACGTGCCGCCAATCCGGAACTCGCCATGCTTCATTCAAGACTTCCGACCAGCGCTAAACTTCGTGGTCTCCCCATTGTATAACGTGACTTCCAAGGCACCGCTGTCTTCGCGTTTTTGAGCGTCGCCAGCACAAGCTTCAGGTGGGCGAAAAACCGGGCTTGGCGGCGGTCTCTCGCTTAAGAGCGATGCCGCTGCCGGGGTTCTTTGGCGGAAGAAAGCGCCTGTGGCGGGCGCCGGCGTCAGGATCGATCGGAGCCGCCCGCAGATTCGCGTTCCTTGATCCACTGATCGATCGATTCCTGGTTGAAACGCCAGTCACTGCCCACCTTGAAGGCCGGAATGCTCCGCCTCTTCAAAAGACGATAAACGGTTGAAGGATGGACTTTCAGGTACGCGGCCACTTCGTCCAGCGTTAATACCTTTTCCATCAAAGGCATTTTTACATCGTTATTATTGCTTATGCAAGTCTATACACACTATGTATCTCGTCCATTCTCCCCCTGCTTGCTTCATGAAGGAAGCTATAATAGCCTTAGTTATCTCAAGTGATGCTAACTGATAGTCAAGCGTTGAACACTCCCAGTTAGCAAAAGGTTGACTGAATTGGACTTGACCGTCGAAGTGACCTACCTTCGGACCTCCGGTTCCGCCCCGAGTTTGTCCACCGCACAGACTCGACCTCTGTCGATTTGCGACCGCTGTCACGACGTCGAAGAGGTCGTCGTTGCGATCATGAAGATCCTGCCACTCGACCAAACCTGGGCGCTATGTGGCGCCTGTGAGCGTGAATTGCCATCCGGCTTCAACGTGGTCTAGGCTCCAACCATAAAGCTTCCGACGCCGACGCGGGTAAAAAAAGCGCCTTCGACCGCGCTGCGCTTCATCACCGTCGCGAACTCCGCTCAGACCGCCTGCCCCGCTTCGTTTTCCCGGCACTCGCTGAAGGGAATAAATTAACGCCTTGGCATGTTGGCGCGTCCGGGCGCGCGGATGTGCAGCACGTAGACCGTCGAGGTGGCTTCCTCGATCGCGTAGATGATGCGATAGACCCTCGGCTTTTTGCCGTAGAGCAAATGCCGTAAGGCGCCGTCTTCGGGTGTCACCGGGGCGCGGTGCGGGCGCTTTCCGAGGCCGTTGATGGCCTTTTCAAGCCCGTCGAACCATCGCGCCGCGCGCGTTGTGGTTTCCGCTTCGATGCGTTGGTAGATGCTGGCCAGATCGCGCAGCGCGCGGTCCGTGATCTCAACCCGATATGCCATGCTCGCGCCGGAAGGCTTTCAGCGCTTCCCGCGCCGGCGACACGCGGCCTTTGGCCACATCTTCGCGGCCCTGCCGGATGCCCTCTTCCACGTCTGCCTGGGCCGCGATGTCGAGCAGGCGTTGATAGGCTTCGGCGTCCTGCACCACCGCGGCGGCCTTGCCATTTACGGTAAGAACCACCGGGCGTTTGGTTTTCTTGAGCTGCTGAAGAATCGCCGCGGAATGGTTCCGAAACGTGGTCAGGGCCTGAATGTCCTGCGTGATGTCCATCTGTGATGCTCCATGCAATACCTTAAAAGGTATTGTGCCACGCTGGCGGTTGCTCCACAACAGATTTCTCGAAGCCCCGCACCCTTCGGTCGGCGGGACGGGGAAAATCGATTAGACTGCCCCGCTCCGCTTTCCGGGCGCTGGCGGGCTTTCGAGCCGGCGATGGTGAAATAGCCTTGGGACGGCAAACGCGTCAGGCGGACCGAATTTGGGGCTTGGCGCTGGTCTCGCGGCGGAGCGATGCGGCGGCGTTCTCGACGGTGATTTGGGCGTAGCGCTCGCCCTGCCCTGCCCTTCCGTCTCCTGGGCCTCCGGCTCCGGCTCGCCCGTCTTCGCTTCGACGCCATCGACGTAAAAGACCACGGGGGGGCGTGGGAGGAACTGCACGGCTGATTTGCCAACTGGAAAACCAATTGCAACGGGATAAGCGGGGGACGCGTAACCAGCGCCGTAGAGAGAGGCCGGCTGTTTGCTGTGATGATCCACCGCTCTGCGGGTGACCTCCCCTAACCCTGCGTCCTGTTCTCGGCATCCTGCTTCGCAAGTTAGACAACTCGAAAGTTTATGGAGAGCCACAGGTACGACGTTGCGGCTTGACCCAATTATCTATTTGTATAACCACACAACCGGGTTGTATGGTTAAAGACTGTCCTAAACCTGTGGTGACCTTCAGAAAGGCCTGGTAAGGTCGCGGCGGCCATCGACGACGCGAACGATTTCGACCTCCTCGATCGGACCGTCATCGGTGTCGGGATGAGTTTCGTAAAGAATGAGGTACGGCCCTTCGAGCAAGACGCGCGCAGCGGGCTTGAGATCGGGACGGCGCGACCCCAGTCGTGGGTGATGGACCAGCAGGGTCGCCTTGCCTTCAATAGACGTGAATAACCGTTCCGCAGGGGTCCGGTTGTCGAGTCCGATGAATTCATAGATTAGGAGCAGGTCTTCGCGCGCTTGCGGCCGCCAGATCAGGTTAGCCGCCATTGCCCGGCGCTTTCCTGGCCGCTGTCAGACGTTGTCGCGCCTCGCGCCTTAGCTCAGCGAAGTCGAGGGGCTTTGCCGGGCCGCTGGCTTTGCCCTCGTCCCACAGTTGCCGCAGCCGCTTGAGATCCTCTTTCCTCAGCTCATGTTTGAACTGCCAGTCGCGGATGGCCTCGCGGACAATTTCGCTGGTCGTCGCATATTCGCCGGTCTCGACCGCGGCTTTGAGGGAAGCTATTTGTTCGCCCGTCAGGGCGATACTGACCTTATGAATATCCGACATGCTCTGCCTCTTGGCCCAGTGGTAGTAAATATTACTACTTAAGCGCAAGAATTCCAAATATTATTATCCGGGTGCTGGGTACTGGCCTATTCGGCCAAGCGCGGATCATTCCGACGGATGCATCGCGAAGACCGGAACGGCATGGCGGAATGTCATCGGAATAGACCAATGCCGCGCGCGACTATTAAGGCTGCGAGCAGAAGGGCGGCGGCCATACCCGCGACAGCGTAGAAGAGTTTCATCGGGATAGCCTAGAGGGTTTGAAGGAAGTCTATCAATCGCTTTTTCTGACCACCCTGCCCTACTAATCAGCCACTATCGAGCTCTTGACAAACCGAGCTTGCGCAACTAACCATATAACCGGGTTGCATGGTTATAGTAGAGACGGGTGGTAGGGTAGTTGCGGATGAAAACCTTAGCGATTATCGCTCAGAAAGGTGGCAGTGGGAAAACCACGGTCGCCGTCCACATGGCCGCCTGCGCGGCTCAACAGAATCTCAAAACAGCCATTATCGATATCGACCCGCAGCGCAGCGCCTTCCTCTGGAATGAAAGCCGCGCGGAAGACCGCAAGCTGGATGCGGTTGCGGCTGATATTAGCCAACTTGCCGATCTGCTCCAGCAGGCCGAGTCCGGTGGCGTCGAACTAGCAATTATCGACACTGCACCTCATTCGAGCGCCGCCGCAGCGATCGCTGCCAAGCTGGCCGATTATGTCCTGATCCCCTGCCGCCCTGCCCGCTTCGACCTCGACGCCATAGCCGCAACCCTTGAAATTGCCAAAGCGGCCAATACTCCCGCCGCCGTGGTTATCAATGCGGCAGCGACGCGCGGGCGTCTGGCCGAGGAAGCCCGCGCCGCGCTCACCCGCCAGGGTGCTACCGTCGTCGAAACCGTCCTGCACCAACGGGCGGCCTATAGCCATGCCGTTATAGACGGGCGCAGCGTTCACGAATATGAACCGAAAGGGGCGGCTGCTGCAGAAATAGACGAATTATATAACCATATAACCCGGTTGTATGGTAAGTTTGAACGTAAAAGGAAAGCCGCATGAGCAAACAACGCGCAACGCTCGGAGCAACGGGAGTTTTCGCACCGGCCAAAAGGGAGGCCGCGCAGAACAAGACACTCGCACGGCCCGATCGCGCCGGACGTGCACCTTTGCCTTTCTGGGCGACCGCACCGGCCAAGAAGCAGCTTCGCATGCTTGCCGCTGAAAATGACACCACTCAACAAGACCTTATGACCGAAGCCCTAAACCTTTTATTTCAGAAATACAGCAAACCACCGATTGCATAGCTGATTATAACCATACAACCGGGTTGTATGGTTACGGTAGACGACGGAAAGTGAGGAACAGCGGGGCAGGGGAGGGGACCGAATGAAAGAAAAAGACAGTGGATTGCTCCCGTTAGGGGACATTTTGAAGCAGGCTGTCCCGCGAGAACTTCGTCCTCATCTCGAAGTCGCGACGAGGACGCTCAAACCTCTGACCCGTGTCCAGAATCGCTTGCTCGATCCGTGCCGCGAGCATGAGCTTGAAATTTGTTTTCAGCACTCGGTGCTCTGCCAGACCGGCCTTCCTTACCGCGATCCCGGCGATGAGGTGCGGCTATGGGAACGTGAACAGGGGCATGCCGCGCTTGAAATTGAAGCGGGCCGTATTCTCGATCCTGCGTCTGGCAAATATGTCAATGTCGGGCTGCCTTGGGGGGCGAAGCCGCGTCTGATATTGGCTCATCTCAACGCTGAAGCCCTCCGTCGAGATTCGCCTGAAATCGCGATTGGGGACAGCCTTTCCGGCTTTGTGAAACGCATCCGAGGTTTCGATGGCGGGCGCGAGATAAGGATGTTCAAAGATCAGTTAACGCGCCTCTCCAATGCGCTGATCCGCCTCGCCATGCTTCACGGTGACCGGGTCACTCAGATCAATACTCACGTCGTTACCGGTTTCGAGCTTTGGCTTCCAAAAGACGATCGGCAACGGGTCTTGTGGCCCTCAACTGTTTGTCTCTCCAGCGAGTATTTTGAGAGCCTGAAAAAGCACGCTGTACCTCTTAACGAAGCCGATTTGGGTGCGTTGGCACACACCGCCATGGGGCTCGACATTTACGCCTGGTTAGCACAGCGACTCCATCGCATCGACCCTAGAAAACCAGCCTTTATCCCGTGGTCGGCCATCAAGGAGCAATTTGGTCCCGACTATCATCGGATGGATAATTTCAAACGTTTCTTCCGCAAAACTTTGGCACAGGTCCAGCGCCGCTATCAGACCGCCCGCATCGGGCTCGACGACAGGGGGATGACGGCCAGCAATAGTCCACCACCGGTCGGCAAACGATTGATGCTCATATCGCACCCAACCTCAAAAAAACAGATCGTTTAATCGGACATTTTTTGACAGCCGCAATCACGGTCACTTGGTAGGGGACATTCGATGTCTACTGGACTAAAAATCCGCGTGAAATCAGAAGTTATCCACGGTCACTTGGTAGGTGCAACCACGGTCACTTGGTAGGAATAACAGGACAAAATCCACGGTCACTTGGTAGGATAATCCTATAGTTAAAACCTATAGTCTCTTCCGATAATGTCTCCATACAATACACCACACAAACCAACCAGCCACAAACACGCCGGCTCAAAAGGGGGCTCCGCCCCA
>VFSW01005114.1_pt1 | contig 19464 bp, 14 predicted proteins | sample 5358111 | NCBI WGS metagenome assembly VFSW01 (sample SAMN11554181, study PRJNA540505) | mine drainage metagenome | isolation source: sediment from site ElyBrook_90M | place: USA: Ely Copper Mine, Vershire, VT | collected 2017 | reverse complement strand
AGACCCGGTTATCCGATCTGGCTTCTCCAGGCTCATTCTTGGATGAGAAAATGCTCCGGCCTCCGGCGAATCATACGAACCATGCCCGGAGCTGTCACCCGACTTCAGCCGCGCTCGCGTCCGGCCGCCTGCCGCGCAGTATTAGCACCCTCATATCGCCGGACGCAATATCAATAGCAGGCTTGCGGACCTGTTAATACTTAAAACGATCTGGATATTCGCATGCACACGACGCTCAGAGTGATGGCGCCACCGCCCACCGCCGCCGTGGCCGGCAAGGTGACCGGGCCGCAAGGGGCGCCGCTGGAGGGCATCGTCATCCGCATGGCCCCCCGGCGCCCGGTACACTACCACGGCCCAGGACGGCGGCTTTACGTTCTACAACGTCCGCGAGGGCAATCTCGTATTGGCTTTGGACGTGAGAACATTGCCCGCCGGCGGTGTCCTGGTCTCGCCGGCCAGCGTCTCTCTCGCCGTGCGGACCGGAGATCCGGCGCCGCCGGTAGAGTTCAGCTTTACCATGCATACGCGGGAAAAACCGATTCGGAAGATGCTGGAGGTTACCCGCACGGAAACCTCGGGCGCCGCCGCCCAGGGTAATGCCAATTGACCGGAAACGCCGCTCGGGGCGGTAAATTGCCCGTCCCGAGCGCCTCCGAGCTTTGGGGAAACTGTGTGAACGTGCTGCGAGCTACGTGTTTCCGAGGCAAGCTACGGAGTGGGGAGGAACCATGCTGGCTTATGGAGCGCAGCTCGCAACAACCGTCCACATTGAATAGTGACGGGAACGGGCGCGCCGTTACACCGGACGCCAGGATTTTTTTTGGGGTCGCCCGTGGCCGGGCGCATCCCGCATAATGTTTAGGGAACCATCACGTCCATGAAAATCCGTAAGGCGGTCATCACGGCCGCCGGACCCAGCCAGCGGAGCCTGCCGCTGCAAACCCTGGTCGACCGCGATGGCGTCGAGAAGGCCGTTCTCCGCATCATCGTGGAAGAAGCCCTCCGCGCGGGAATCGAAGAGATCGCCATTGTCTCTTCGCCGGGCGACGAAGTTCCGTATGCGCGCGTGGCCGGCGATCACGCCGGACGCATCCGCTTCATTCCCCAGCCTGAACCGCTGGGCTACGGACACGCCGTGCTGTGCGCGCGGGAGTTCGCCGGGCAGGACCCGTTCCTGCACCTGGTCGGCGATCATCTCTATATCAGCCGCACCGAAAAGGGCTGCGCGCAGCAACTGGTGGAAGTCGCGGAAGCCCAGGCGTGCGCGGTCTCGGCGGTGCAGGCCACCCGCGAGAACCTGCTGCCGCGCTACGGCGCGGTCGGCGGGCAGCGCGTAGCCGGCAGCCAGGACCTTTACCGCATCGACACCGTGATCGAGAAACCGACGCCTACCGAAGCCGAACAGCGCCTGGTGGTGCCCGGGCTGCGCGCCGGCCACTACCTTTGCTTCTTCGGCATGCATGTGCTCACGCCCGCTGTCATGGATCACCTGGGACCGCATGTCTCGCTTTCCGCCGCGCTTGCCGAACTCGCCCGGCGCGAGCAATACCTGGCGTTGGAACGCGCCAACCGCCGCTACGATATCGGCGTGCTTTACGGACTGCTGAACGCGCAATTGGCTCTGGCGCTCAGTGGTTGCCACCGCGACGAGGTTCTGTCGCAATTGGTCGAGCTGCTGGCGTTGCGCGAAATGGCCGCCCTGGGGAGATGAGTCCGCGATGAGCCAACTCACCGGCGTCATCACGGCGCCCGATCCCGCGGTTCGCAACCGCTCGCTCGACGCGTTCTGCCGCGCCGCCACTCGCGAAGAACTGGAGCGCGAGTGCGCGGCTCTGGACCGCTTCCGCCGCGACTGCGGCAACCTTTACGAAAGAGTCCGGGCGCTGTTCTTCCTGTACGCCATCCATCGCTTCCACCTCCCCTCGAAACCCGGCGTCCGCGCGCCCGGCCTGATTCCGTTCCGCGGCTACGAACACCTGTTGCAGCGCCGCTTCGAGGAAGCCATCGAAACCTTCCTGGAGGCACAATCGGGCGCCGGCCCAAGCGCGGCGATTTCCAGCGCGCTGGCCGCGGCTTACCATGGCCTGGGTTTCCAGACCCTGGCCGGACAGGTGCGCCGTAGCGTGCGCACGGTGCGCGGCAACCAGTGGATGTTCCGCACGGGCCACCCCGCCGATTACCCGCTGCGGCTGCGGCCGGAGTTGCTCGAGCCCACCGGCGGTCTGTATCCCATCCTGCGCGAGACCACGCCCGTGCGCATGGACTTGACCCACAGCGGCTGGAGCGACATCTTTTTTCTGGGCATGGATTTTCCCGAAGGCGCGCGCGTGCTCAACGTTTCGATCGATCTGAGCGTGCGCGGCGCCGGCGCGCCCAAGCCGCCCGTGGAAGCGTGGCTCCGCGTCATCGACGAGCCGGTGCTGCGGCTGGCCAGCGTGGATTTGCAGGCCGCCGCGGAAATCACCACGCTGGCCGAGATCTTCGATTTCGCCCGCGATTATCTGGGCCTGCTGAAAGCCGCGGTCATCGCTTCCGGCATCGTGCCGCCGGGGATGGAAGGCGCGGGCCAACCGCTCGCCGCCGTGCTGGCCGCGCTCACCGGCCGCCCGGGACACGGCATCGAAATCGTCAGCCGGGTCAACGATATCCCCAAAGGCTCGCGGCTGGCGGTTTCCACCAACCTGCTGGCTTCGCTGATTTCCGCCTGCATGCGCGCCACCGGACAGGCGCGCTCGCTCACCGGCCCGCTGCCGGAGCCGGATCGCCGCCTGGTGGCGGCCCGGGCCATTCTGGGCGAGTGGCTGGGCGGTTCCGGCGGCGGCTGGCAGGACTCCGGCGGTCTGTGGCCCGCCATCAAGCTGATTGAGGGCGTCCTGGCGGCGGATGGCGATGCGGAGTTCGGCGTCAGCCGCGGCTGCCTGTTGCCCCGGCATCGCATCCTCGGCCCGGACGAAGTCTCCGCCGCCACGCGCAGCCGGTTGCAGGACAGCTTGGTGCTGGTGCATGGCGGCATGGCCCAGGATGTCGGCCCGATTCTCGAGATGGTGACCGAGAAGTACCTGCTCCGGTCGGAAGCCGCGTGGCAGGGCCGCCAGGAAGCCATCCGCATCCTGGACCAGATCCTCGAACAGGCGCGCGCCGGCGATGTGGCCGCCATCGGCGCAACCACCCAGCGCAATTTCGAAGGCCCCCTTCAGGCCATCATTCCGTGGGCGTCGAACTTGTACACGGAGACGCTGATCCGCCGCGCGCGCGAAGAAATGGGCGCCGGATTCCAAGGCTTCTGGATGCTGGGCGGCATGTCCGGCGGGGGCATGGGCTTCATCTTCGACCCCGCCGTAAAGCCGCGCGCCGCCGGGCGCCTGGAGACCATCATGCGCGAGACCAAGCGGCAACTGGAGTGCGCCGTGCCCTTCGCCATGGACCCGTTGGTTTACGACTTCGCCATCAACGAGCGCGGCGCCCACGCCGATTTCCTCGTGGGCGATCGGGCGCTGATGCCGCCCGGCTATTACACCCTCGCCGTGCCCGCCCTGCTGCGCACCGAGACGCGCCTGCTGTCGGCGGCCCGCCGCATGGAGCTGGATCGCTTCGCGGCCGCCTGCCGCGTCGCTCCGGAGCTGTCGGGCATGGTGCAGAACCTGTTCGATCACATGCTGCCGCGCGACGCCGGCGAGGGCGCCGGCAACGCCCGCAGCCTGGCCTCGCTGCTGGACCGCCACGGCTTCGACCGCGCTCAGCACGAGCAGATCCGGGCCGACCTGCGTAGCGGGCGCATCGGCCTGGCCCAGAACCGCCTGCCCGGAACCAGCCGCATCGAAGACGTCACGCCCGGCGACGTCGCCGATGCTGCCGGGGGCCTGCCCGCGCGCTGTCGCGAGACTGGCATGCAGGCGCTCGCCGAAGGCGCCGTGGCGGTGGTGACGCTGGCGGCGGGAGCGGGCAGCCGCTGGACCAAGGGTGCGGGCGTGGTGAAGGCGCTGCACCCGTTCTCGAAGCTGGCCGGCAGGCATCGCAACTTCATCGAAGCCCACCTGGCGAAGAGCCGGCGCACCAGCCGGATCGGCGGCGTCCCCCTGCCGCACGTGATCACCACCAGCTACCTCACCCACGACGCCATAGCCGCCTGGCTGGAGGGGGCCGGCAACTACGGCTATCCGGGTCCCCTGCCGCTCTCGCCCGGCCGCAACATCGGCTTGCGCCTCATCCCCATGGCCCGCGACCTGCGCTTCGCCTGGGAGGAGTTGCCCCAGCAGCTCCTCGATGAGCAGGCGCAGAAAGTGCGCGCCAGCCTGCACGCCAGCCTCATCGCCTGGGCGCAACAGTCCGGCGAGGCCGCCGACTACACCGGCAATCTGCCCATGCAGTGCCTGCATCCGGTCGGCCATTGGTACGAGATCCCGAACCTGTTGCGGAACGGCGTGCTGGCGCGGCTGTACGACGCGTATCCGCGCCTGCGATACCTGATGCTCCACAACATCGACACCCTGGGCGCGGACGTGGCCCCGGACCTGCTTGGCCTGCACATCGAATCCGGCGCCGCGATGACCGCGGAAGTGATCGCCCGGCAGATCGACGATCGCGGCGGCGGCCTGGCGCGTGTCGACGGCCGCCTGCGCCTGGTGGAAGGGCTCGCCTTGCCCGATGAGCGCATCGAGTTCGATCTCACTTACTACAATTCGGCGACTTACTGGATCGATCTCGACCGCCTGCTGCCGGTCTTCGCCCTGACCCGGGCGGACCTGGCGAATGAGGCGAAGGTGGCCGCGGCCATCCGCGCAGTGGCCGCGCGCATGCCCGCCTACATCACCCTGAAGGACGTCAAGAAACGCTGGGGCAAGGGCCAGGAAGACATCTTCCCGGTGGCGCAATTCGAGAAGTTGTGGGGCGATATGACCGCCCTGCCGGAGCTGGATTGCCGTTTCGTGGCGGTGGCGCGCCGGCGCGGCCAGCAGATCAAAGAGCCCGCGCAACTCGACGGCTGGCTGCGCGACGGTTCCGCGGCGTACCTGGAATCGCTGGGGGATTGGTAATGGAGATGAGCCAACCGCAAGCCATGGATGCGTGGGCCCAGCCTGTCACCGGGCAACGCCCGCTGAAGGGGTGGCCGTCATGGACGCCGCCGAGGTCCGCCAACTGACGCTCCCGGCCAGGCGCCGCCGCGCATGTTCCTTCCGGAATGGTTCGCGGGCGTGACGCCCGTGGAGGCTGCTCTTCGGTTTCTGTTCGCCAACGCCCGTGGCGTGTTCCGGCTGTAGCGCCGGCGCCGGAAGCCTCGCGTTACCATAAGCGCATGGCCCCAGTCATCCGCGCGCCGCGCGGCACATCCCTCCGCTGCCGGGGATGGAAGCAGGAAGCCGCCCTGCGCATGCTCATGAACAACCTCGACCCCGATGTCGGCGAGCGCCCGGCCGACCTGGTGGTCTACGGCGGCGCCGGCAAGGCCGCGCGCGATTGGCCGTCGTTCCACGCCATCGTGCGCGAGCTCGAATCGCTGGCCTCGGACGAAACCCTGCTAGTGCAATCCGGCCGGCCCGTGGGCGTATTCCGCACCCACGAGGAAGCGCCCCGCGTGCTGATCGCCAACGCCAACCTGGTGGGCCACTGGTCCAACTGGGAGCAGTTCCGCGCGCTCGAGAAGCTAGGCCTCATCATGTATGGCCAGATGACCGCCGGAAGCTGGATCTACATCGGCTCGCAAGGCATCCTGCAGGGAACGTACGAAACCTTCGCCGCCGCGGCCCGCAAACATTTCGGCGGATCGCTGGCCGGCCGGCTGATCGTCTCCGGCGGCCTGGGCGGCATGGGCGGCGCCCAGCCCCTGGCGGCAACCATGAACGGCGCGGCTTTCCTGGGCATCGACGTGGACCCGGCGCGCATTCGCAAGCGCATCGATACAGGCTATTGCGACGTCATGACGCACTCGCTCGATGAAGCGCTCGCCATCCTGCATGCGGCCATGAAGGCGGGCGAGGCGAAGTCGGTCGGCCTGGTGGCCAACTGCGCCGAAGCGCTGCCCGAACTAGCGCGGCGCGGTGTGGCGCCCGATCTGCTCACCGACCAGACCAGCGCGCACGATCCGCTCAACGGCTACATCCCGGCGGGCTACAGCGTGGAGCAGGCCGCCGAACTGCGCGCGCGCGATCCGCAACAGTATCTGGACGCCGCGCTCGATTCCATCGCCGCGCACGTGCGCGCCATGCTCGATCTGCAGCGCGCCGGCGCCGTCGCCTTCGACTACGGCAATAACATCCGGCGCTTTGCCGCCGACCGCGGCGTCTCCGGCGCGTTTCGCATCCCGGGCTTCGTCCCCGAATACATCCGCCCCCTGTTTTGCGAAGGGCGCGGGCCGTTCCGCTGGGTGGCGCTGTCGGGCGAACCGTCGGATATCGCGGCCACCGACCAACTCGTCTGCCGGATGTTCGCGTCCAGCCCGGCGCTGACCCGCTGGATTTCACTGGCCCAACAGAAGGTCCATTTCCAGGGCCTGCCGGCGCGTATCTGCTGGCTGGGCTATGGCGAACGCGCCCGGTTCGCGCTGGAAATGAATCGCATGGTGGCCTCCGGCCAGTTGCGCGCGCCCATCGTGATCGGCCGGGACCACCTGGATTGCGGGTCGGTGGCCTCGCCCTACCGCGAAACCGAAGGCATGCTGGATGGCAGCGACGCCGTGGCCGACTGGCCCATCCTCAATGCGCTGCTCAACACCGCTTCCGGCGCGAGTTGGGTTTCCGTGCACAACGGCGGAGGCGTGGGCATCGGTTACGCGCAGCACGCCGGCCAAGTGACGGTGGCGGACGGCACGGAGCAATCGGCGCGCTGCCTGGAGCGCGTGATGACCTGCGATCCGGGCATCGGCGTGTTGCGGCACGTGGACGCGGGCTATCCGGAAGCCATCGGCTTCGCGGCGCATGCCGGTCTGCGGGCGCCCATGCGCCACGATTCATGACCACGCTGGTCAGGGGCGCGCGGCAGTTGCTCACTCTCCGCGGCGATGCCGGTCCGCGGCGCGGGGCCGCGCTAGGTGATCCCGGCATGGTGGCCAACGGCGCCGTATTGATCCACGACGGCATGATCGTGGACGCGGGTCCCGCGCGCCGTGTCGAGAAGCACCCGCGGGCGCGGCGCGCCCGGGAGATCGATGCCGCGGGCCGCGTGGTGATGCCGGGATTCGTGGACAGCCATACGCATCTCGTCTTCGGAAGGCCGCGCCTGGCCGATTACGAAATGCGGCTGGCGGGCGCGGCCTATGCGGAAATCGCGGCGGCCGGAGGCGGCATCTTGTCGAGCGTCAAAGCTGTGCGCGGGATGCCCGCGGCGGAACTCGAAGCCCAGGCCCGCGCCTCCCTCGCCGCCATGGCACGCCACGGCACCACCACCCTGGAGGCCAAGTCCGGGTACGCCCTGGATGCCGCCGGCGAGCTGAAAACGCTGCGCGTGCTGACGCGGCTGAACGGGGATCCGCTGGATGTGGCGCCCACTTACCTGGGTGCGCACATCGTGCCGCCCGAATACGCCGGCCGGGGCGACGCCTATGTGGACTGGATCGCGGCTGAAGTCATGCCCGCCATCCGGCGGCGCAAGCTGGCGCGATTCGTGGACGTCTACTGCGACGCGGGGGCCTTCACTCTGCGGCAGTCGCGGCGCTACCTGGAACACGCGCGCGGGCTGGGCTTCGGACTCAAGATTCACGCCGAGCAGTTTGCCCGTAGCGGCGGCGCGCGGTTGGCCGTGGAACTGGGCGCGGCCAGCGCCGACCACCTGGAACAGGCCGGAGCGGAAGACATTCGCGCGCTGGCGCAATCGAACACCGTGGCCACACTGCTGCCGGGGTCGGTCTTTCACCTCGCCCTGCGGACTTATGCGCCGGCCCGCGCGCTCATCGCAGCCGGCGCGGCGGTGGCTCTGGCGACCGACTTCAACCCCGGCACCAGCCCCACTTACAGCATGCAGATGGTGCTTTCGCTGGCTTGCACGGAAATGCGCATGTCGCCCGCCGAGGCCATCGCCGCCGCCACCATCAACGGCGCGCACGCGCTCGGTTGCGCGGATCGCGTCGGATCGCTGGAGCCCGGCAAGCAAGCCGATCTGCTGGTGCTCAACGCTTCCGATTACCGCGAGCTGCCGTACTATTTCGGCGGCAACAATGTAGGTCTGGCCGTCAAACGAGGAGTGATTCTTTCGTGACCCAAACCATCGTCGAATGCGTGCCCAACTTTTCCGAAGGCCGCAACGCGTCCACCATAGACGCCATCATCGAAGCGATCCGCTCCGTGCGGGGGATCGCCATCCTCGACCGCGAGTCGGACGCCGATCACAACCGCTCCGTGGTCACCTTCGCCGGACCCGCCGCCGCCGTGGTGGAGGCCGCCTTTCGGGGCGTCGAGCGGGCCATCGGCCTGATCGATCTGCGCCGGCACACGGGCGTGCATCCGCGCATCGGGGCGGCCGACGTGGTGCCCTTCGTGCCGGTGGAGGGCGTGACCCTGGAGGATTGCGTGCGCCTTGCCAACGAACTTGGGGCGCGCCTCTGGGAGCGCCTGCGCCTGCCCGTCTACCTTTATGAAGCGGCCGCGCGGCGCCCCGACCGTGTGAACCTGGAAAACATCCGCCGCGGACAGTTTGAAGGGGTGCGCGAAGAGGTCCGCACGAATCCCGATCGCCGCCCCGACTTCGGCGAGGCGGAGCTGCATCCCAGCGCCGGCGCCACCGTGGTGGGCGCGCGCAAGTTTCTGATCGCTTACAACATCAACCTGAACACCCCCGACATCGAGATTGCCAAGCGCATCGCCCGGGCCATTCGCTTCTCCTCCGGTGGCTTTCGATACGTGAAGTCGATGGGTGTGCCGCTGGCGTCGCGCAACCTGGCGCAGGTTTCCATGAACCTGACCGACTTCGAGCAGACGCCCATCCATCGCGTCTTCGAGGCGGTGCGCGCGGAGGCTTCCCGCTACGGCGCCTCGATCGTGGGCAGCGAGATCGTCGGCCTGATCCCCAAGCGCGCACTCGAAATGACCGCCGAATGGTATTTGCAGATGGAGAACTTCCATCCCAGTCTGGTATTGGAGAACCGCCTGGCGGAAGCTGCCACCGTGGATGGACTCAACGAATTTCTGGACGATCTGGCCGCGCCTACAGCCACCCCCGGAGGCGGCAGCGCGGCGGCCGCGGCGGCGGCCATGGCCGCTGCTCTCGGGGCCATGGTCTCGGTACTGTCGAAGCTGCCGGCCGACGCCTTCGAGGCGGACCGCAAGTTCTTCGCCGAAGCCGTGAAGCGCGACGCGGCATCTTACGAGGGAGTGCGCGCCGCTTACAAGAGACCCAAGGACCAGCGCGCGCCATTTGTCGAGCAGGCGCTGCACGAGGCCGCCGTGGTGCCGTTGGAGGTGGCCGAAGCCGCCACGGCGTTGAAGGAGCGGCTGCGCGCGCTGGCCGCCGCCGCGCCCGGCAGGTTCGGCTCGGACGTCGAAACCGCGCTTGGTCTGGCGCAAGCCGGCATCGACGGCGCGCTGGCCAACGTGCGCATCAACATCGAATCCATGAAGGACGCGTCGCTGATCGAGGGATTGCGCGGCCGGCTGGCCCGGTTGACATGAGCGCGACCCTGGTCTCCATCACGCCGCCACAACCCGTGCGTCCCGCGTGGCTGCGCGCGCCCGCGCCCGTGGGGCAGAACTATCGCGACCTGAAGAGCCTTATCGACGGACTCGGCCTGCACACCGTCTGCGAGAGCGCGGCGTGCCCCAACGTGGGCGAGTGCTGGAACCATCGCACGGCCACGTTCATGATCCTGGGCAACGTATGCACGCGCCGCTGCGGTTTCTGCGCGGTACAAAAAGGCGCGCCGCTGGCGGTGGATTACGACGAGCCGCGCCGCGTGGCCGAAGCCGTGGCCGCCATGGGGCTGCGCTTCGCCGTGATCACCAGCGTGAACCGCGACGACCGCGCCGATGGCGGCGCCGAACTGTTCGCGCTCACCATCCGCGCCATCCGCGCGCGCGTTCCCGGCTGCGGCGTCGAGGTGCTGGTGCCCGATTTCCAGGGCAGCCACGCGAGCCTGGATACGGTGATGGACGCCGCGCCCGGCGTGCTGAACCACAACACCGAGACGGTGCCGCGCCTCTACCGGCAGGTGCGGCTGGGCGCGCGCTACGAGCGCTCGCTGGACATGCTGGCCTATGCCGGGCGCATATCGCCGGGCACGCCGGTGAAGTCCGGGCTGATGCTGGGGCTGGGCGAGACCGTCGATGAAGTGCTGGCCGTGATGCGCGACCTCCGCTCGCACGGCGTCGATATCCTGACCCTGGGCCAGTATCTGCGCCCTTCGCCGCGGCACCTGCCCATCGTACGCTACGTCCCGCCCGCCGAATTCGACGCCTTGGGGCAAGCCGGCCGCGAAATGGGGTTCGCCCACGTGGAGTCCGGCCCGCTGGTACGCAGTTCGTACCACGCCGCGGACTGCGTGGCCTGACCCCTCGCCGGCGCCTACTGCACCGTATTCAGAAATGCCACCAGGTCCGACATCTGCTGCGGATTATTGAAACGCGGCCAGACGATCTTGGCCTCTTTCATGCGCGTGAACATCTGCGGGCCGTGCTTCCACAGCGCCGAGATGATGGTGATTTCCGAGTATCCCCGGCCTTGCCCGGGCAGCGGCGGCGCGCCGTGCTCTCCGCCCATGTGGCATGCCGCGCATCGCTTGGCGGCGAACACCTGTTTGCCGCGCCCCGCGTCGCCCTTGGCGTACACGAACTGCCGCATCCACAGGTAACTGAGCAACTGGCGCATCTCGTCCTCGGAGAGTTGCGGCACCGGCTGGATCATTCTGGGGGCGTGGTTCCACATGTCCACCGCGATTTCCGTCAGCGTCAGGCCATGCAGGCGATCCTCCAGGGCCAGTTTGCCGGTATGGCATTTGACGCAGCCTTTGGATTCGAAAATGGCCTGCCCGCCGTCCCCCGAGGTGAACGAGAAGCGCGCCGGCATGGCGCGCGTCTCCGGCAGATTGCGCAGGTAGGCGAGTATGTCGCTCAACTCCGGCGCCTCCAATTCCTGCCACGCGATTTTCCTGCGCGCGAAGGCTTCCCGCATGCGGCTGCTGTGGTTCCACATCTGTTGCACCAGCACCATGGGCTGCCCCAGCGATTCCCACTTCACCACCGGCGGCGCGCCCTCCGCCCGCGACTCGGTGATCCCGTGGCAATCCACGCAATGCTTTTTGGTGAAGGTCTCCTTACCGCGGCCCGCATCGCCCGGCCTGTCGAAAAATCGCGTGGAATACAGGTAAGCGAACAAATCCGCGGCGTCTTCCGGGCTCAGCCTGGGCCGCTCGATGCCGGCCCCTTCCATGGCCGACCACATGACCGGCGCGTGGTTCCACATGGCGCTGGCCAGCAGCGCGGGGGTAAAGCCGCGATCCACCCGCGCGCTCAGATCCATGCCCATCCTGCCGCCCTTGCCATTGACCGCATGGCACTCGACGCAGCGTTGCTTCTCAAAGAGCTTCGCGCCCCGATCCGAGTCGCCGGGAATCACGGGCGGCACGGCGGCCCCCGCGCTCCAAACCGTCAAAAGGCAAACGCACCACTCTCGCATCATTCCTTGTCCCCCGCTACACTGCATTTTTCTTAAACCGCTCGACCAGGTGGTCGCAGGCGCGCACTGTCAGGGCCATGAACGTCAGGGTCGGGTTCTGGCACGCCGACGAGGGGTAGCAGGCCCCGTCCATCACAAACAGGTTCTTCACGTCGTGCGCCTGGTTGTACGGATCCAGCACGAATTTCTTCGGATCGGCGCCCATGCGCGCGGTGCCCGCCTCGTGGATGGCCATCCCCGGCATGGCCAGGTCGGCATTCACTTTGATGTTCCTGGCCCCGGCGGCCTCCAGCATCTCGGCGGCGGCGCTGGCGGCGTCCTCCATCATGGCCTTCTCGTTGTCGCCGTGAGTCATCTGAATGCGCAAGGCCGGAATGCCCCAGGCGTCGCGCAGGCCCGGATCGATCTCGCAATAATTCTCGAAGCGCGCCAGCGATTCGCCGAAGGCGCCCAGCTCGATGCTGTAAGACCCTGCCAGCACGGCCTTCTTGTAGTGCGCGCCGAACCCTTCCGCGCCGAAGTTGAACCCGGCGCCGGCGCCGCCCTGGAAACCGTAGCCGCGAATGAAGCGCGGATGGCGCGGCCCCTTCAACAGATTGCGAAAACGAACCACGTAGATGCCGTTGGCGCGATGCGGCGCGCTGGGCGAATCCGGGGTGGGATCGAAGCCGGGCAGTTCTCCCGCCGCGCCCCCGCCCACCGCGTGATCCATCAGGTAGTGCCCCAGGGCGCCGCTCGAATTGGCCAGGCCATCGGGATAAGCGCGCGTGGACGAGTTGAGCAGGATGCGCGTGGATTCCAGCGCCTGTGCGCAAAGAATCACGCTCCGGGCTCGCACTTGGTAGGACTTATGCGACAGGCGGTCGATATAGGTCACGCCCGTGGCCCGGTTATTGGCGTTGTCCATATCCACGTTGCGGACCACCGCGTTGGAGATCAATTTGCAGTTCCCGGTCTTCAGCGCGTCGGCCACGGTGGTGAACGGACTGCTGAAATACGAGAACGTCACGCAGCCCCGTTCGCATGGTCCGCAATAGTGGCACGCGGCGCGCCCGTTGTGATTCTCGGTCAAAATGGCGGCGCGCCCGATGGTGACGGTGCGGCCGAACTGCGCCGCCACGCGCTCCCGCAGCCGCACTTCGCCGCAGGTCATTTTCATGGGCGGCAGGAAGCGGCCGTCCGGCAGGACGGAATTCCCTTCGGCCGCGCCGCTGATGCCCACGTAGCGCTCCACGATATCGTAGTAAGGCTCCATCTCGCGGTACGAAAGGGGCCAGTTTTCGCCAAAGCCGTCGTGGCTGGCCGCCTGGAAATCCAGGTCGCTCATGCGATAGCTTTGGCGCCCCCAAACCAGCGTGCGCCCGCCCACGATGCGCAGCCGCTGCCAGGTGAACGGCGTGTCCGGCGGGGTGCTGTAGGGGTTCTGCAGGTCGTCCACGAACCAGTCGTAGTTGTACTCCATGCAGGCGTAGCACTGCTTCTGGATCGGGCGGGTGCGCGCGATCTCCGGCGACATGCCCCGGTATTTCAGTTTGTAGGCCGGCATGTGCTCGGTGAATTCCTTGGGCGATATATTGCGGCCGGCTTCCAGCAGCGCGACCTTCAAGCCGGCCTCGGCCAGCCGCTTGGCGGCCCAGCCGCCGGTGGCCCCGGAGCCTACCACGATGGCGTCGTACGATCCAGATCCTTGTGCGGAGTGCATGGTTAAAGGTATTATAGTTCCGCACATGAACCGCCGGGATCTTTTTCGCCGAACTTTACTGGGAGCCGCCGGCGCAGCCGCCTCCGCGCGCATGGCGCCCGCGAGGGAATTCCCCGCCGGCTACGACGCGTCCAAGGACCTCGAGCGCGCCGGCTGGAAGCCGATTTTTCTGGACGATCACCAGGACCAGACGCTCATCGCCTTCAGCGACATGCTGATTCCCGGCGCCAAGGCCGCGCTGGTCAACCGTTTCCTGGACCTGGTGATGGCCGCGGAAACGCAGGAAACGCAGCGCAGTTTTCTGGACAGCCTGGCCTTCCTGGACGGCGACTCTTTCGCGCGCTACGGCGCCACATTCGTGTATTTGACTCCGGAACAGCGGACCGAACTGGTCACCTTCATGGCGTACCCGCACACGCTGGAAACCTGGGACGAGAACGCCGCCGCGGGCTATTCCGGCCACACGCATTTCAGCAATCTGAAAGACTGGATTTCACGGGCCTATTACAACTCGGAAGCCGGCATGCGAGAGTTGGGATATACCGGACCGCCGGGCGGCGTTTTCCAGGGCTGCAAATAGCCTCACCCGCCGAACGCCATGCGCCGGTGGTCTTTCAGAATGCAGCGGTCCATCACCACCGCCAAACCCGCGGCCCGCGCCCGCTCCGCGGCCTCCTCGTGCACCACGCCCTCCTGCATCCAGACCGCGCGCGCGCCGACGCGTATGGCCGCTTCCACAATCTCCGGCACGAATTCCGCGCGCCGGAAGATGTCCACGATGTCGATCCGGTCCGGAATGCCGTCCAGATCGGGATAGCACTTCTCACCCAGCACGGTCTCTTCGAGCGGGTTCACCGGAATGATGCGGTAACCGTTGCGCTGCATGTATTCCGCCACGCCATAGCTCGGCCGGAAGCGCTTGCCCGAAAGCCCCACCACCGCGATGGTGCGGCTGGTCTTGAGCAGTTCTGTTACGTTCATGGCGTCGCCCGTCTAGCCGCGACCCTGCGGAACCGGTCTACTTCCGGCGCGGTCAGATAGCGGAATTCCCCCGGCTTCAGGGAACCCAACTCCAGAAATCCAATCTTAACGCGCTTCAGTTTCTCCACCAGGCGGCCGCAATGCTTGAACATCTCGCGGATCTGGTTTTTGCGCCCTTCGATCAGCCGCACTTCGTACCATGGATTCGCCGCGCGGCGGGTCAATTTCAAACCCGCGGGCGCGGTGCGCCGGCCGCCCAGCGGCAACCCGTCGCGGAACTCCTGTTCCTGCTCCGGGGTCAGGGGACCGTTCACCTTAACGAGGTAGGTCTTGGGAATGTGCATGGCGGCGGAGGTGATCGAATTGGCCAGCTCGCCATCGTTGGTCAGCAGCAGCAACCCCTCGCTGTGATAATCCAGGCGGCCCACCGGATACACACGCTCCTTAATGCCGCGCAGCAGTTCCATCACGGTAGGCCGGCCCTGCGGATCGGATACCGTCGTGACCACTCCGACGGGCTTGTTCAGCGCGATCGAGATCAGGCGCCTGGGACTGCGCAGCAGCTTTCCATCCACCTTGATATGATCGCGGTCCAGGTCGGCCTTGCTGCCGAGCTCGGCGATCACCGTCCCATTCACCGTCACGCGGCCTTCCTGAATGATCTGCTCGGCCTTGCGGCGGGAGGCCACACCGGCCCGCGAAAGGATTTTCTGGAGCCGTTCCTCAGGCATCGCTGCCGTCCACCGGCGGCTCCGGCGCGTCGGGCTCGACAGCCATGCGCCGGATCTCCTCGAACTCCTTGAGGGAGGGTAATTCGCTCAGGTCCTTCAATCCGAATTGCACCAGGAAGTCCCTGGTGGTCTTGTACAGGATGGGCTTGCCGATGACGTTCTTGCGGCCCGCCGCGGCGATGAGCTTGCGGTCGAGCAGCGTCTTGAGGACGCCCGCGCCCTGCACGCCGCGAATCTCCATGATCTCGGGCGCCGTGACGGGCTGTTTGTAGGCGATCACCGCCAGGGTCTCCAGCGCCGGCAAGGACAGCTTCAGGGGTGGCTTCAGGCTCCTCACGAAATTACGGACGGTCTCGTGGTGCTCCGGCTTGGTGGTCATCTTGTACCCGCCGGCCACTTCGCGCATGGTCACGCCATGTTCGGGCTGGTCGTACTCCGCCACCAGCTCATCGAGCAGCCGCTCGACGCGCTCGCTAGGCTGGGCCAGGGCAGTCGCAATCTGGGCCAGGGTAAGAGGCTCTTCCGTGATATATACGATGGCCTCCAGCAGAGCCTTCAAGGGCCGGTCTTCAGACAGCGCCGCGCTGGGCCCCTCGACCACAGCGAAGAGCTCGTCAGCCGCCGTACCCTCGACCACGCCGCCCGCCGGCATTTCCGCGGCGCCGCTTGCCGGCGTCTCCGCATCCGCCTCCAACTTCAACTCTTCCATCGTTACCGGTATTCCTTTTCGATCGCACTCACCGGCTCGCCCGCGGCGAACACGGTATCGAACGACCGGTGTCTCCTTAACACGATTTCGCCGAACAAATCCGCCTGCGCCACGCGCACCGCCTGGAGCTTCACCATTTCGAGCACCGCCAGGAACAGCGCGATCATGGCCTTCCGGCTGCGTTGCTCCGCGAACAGCCGCATGATGTAAACGGGATCGTCCTCGCCCACTTCCAGGAACAGCGCTTTCAACCGTCCGATCATCTGCCCGACGTTCACGTCTTCCTCGGACACCTCGTAAACCGGGCGGTTCTTGGCGCGGTCCAGCAATTCGCCGAACGCTTTCACCAGGTCGAACAAGGTAATGGCCAAGCCCGGTTCCTCATCGCCGGCGGTGAATTGCGCGATCTGCGGGTTGGACCAGACATTCTCCTCGATCAGGCGCTTCTGCTGGAGCATCTCGGCGGCGTTCTTGAACTTCTCGTGCTCCAGCAACTTCTCGACCAGTTCCTGGCGCGGATCCTCTTCCGGGCTGTCCGTGGCCAGCGCGGGATCGCGCGGCAGGAGCATGCGCGACTTGATGTGGATCAGGGTGGCCGCCATGTAAACGAACTCCGCGCCCAGATCGAAATCCAATTCGCGAGCCTTTTCCATGTACTCCAGGTACTGAGCGGTGATGGTCGCGATCGGGATATCCTTGATATCGATCTGCTGCCTGCGGATCAAATCCAGCAACAGGTCGAGCGGTCCGTCATAGCGTTCCAGGTGGACGTTTAGGGGCGAAGACACCGTATTTCACGATATCACGGTTGCGGGTCCGGCCCTTGGGCGCAGGACTTGGCGGAAGGCACCCTAAGTAATTTGGAAGAACGAAGCTGAGGGCCATTTAAGTATCTTATAATCATGCGGTTATCGGCTGTTTTTGGGGTGCGTCAACGGGTCCGGCCGGAGCGGAGCCGAGGGTTGCGATTTTTCAAAGAGCGGCGGGCGGGTACGGCCGGCGCGTGCGTTCCGGGGCAGTGTTGCGAGCGGGTTGCGGGCGACCGAGGGCGAGTGAACCGCGCATTGTCACGTAATGGGAAGACCTGGATTGCCGTACACTTCGTCGCGCGGAATGGGCACGGCGCCGCCGGGCGAATCGGCACGGTCGCGCTGTGGGCAGGTGAGGCGCCGATTTCAGTTGACTTTCCCCTGTTTGCCTAAGTGATGTGCATGAAGCAACCAAATTCGTACACGGTCCAATTCCTTGCCTTTTACGGGCGTGAAGTCCCCTGTGGATTCCACCTCCCCTGTACGCTTGTCGACAGCGAAGTATCCGAGTATACCGTTGCCCAACGGACTTCCGCCGGTCGGTTCTTGACTCACGAGAGCAGCAACAAGGAAGTCGCCAGCTGGAAATTGCTGAGTTGGCGCCGATCTTTCGATATCGACATCCGTACCGGCGCGTCTTGCTGAAACAGCCGCAGGCGTTACGTAAAGAAGGATCTTAGCTTCGTCATCAGTCAGGCGAGATGTCGGTGCGCACGGCTCAAAAGACTGTCCTGAAAGCGGCAGAGAATTGACCGGCAAGAAGCTAAGCAGCAACAACTGTGAGTATCTTTTCATCTGTTTGTTTGCACCTCAATGACAACCCAGTAGCGTATTCACTCATTCGATAGTGCGCGCGATGGCTGGGTCGTAAGGCGTTGGTAGATCTTCGCTGTTGAACTTTCCGTTGGCGTTCAGAGCCTGAGGCAAATCCTAGTGGGTCATTGATTCCATTCACCCTTGCCCCAAAATACGAGTTAGCAAACGTTTGGCCTGATGTCAAGAATCCGGGAGATGGGTACACACGATATGAGTAGCCTCCGTGCGGATACGTGTTTATCGTTCCTCCAAACGCTTTCCCGGCTGTGAGGCTGAAGTAGTTATTCGTGCCTGCCGTGATGAGAAAGCCCTCTCCCCAGCCTGACTCGTTTCCGGACAATTCTAAAATATTGGCGGGAGTTATTGAGTTGTGATGCGATCTGAGCATAGCCTATGTTTGCGTTAATATAGCTACGGGCCCGTGCGTCCCTCGAAGCAGAGCAAGTTTTGTCATTTGTGGCAACCGAGTTCATTCCGCCGTTGTCCCCAGTGGCGGACGTGCCGCTATAAAAGGCAAAGTAGCCGTTACATGTGGCAAGAGCAGCGGTGAATCCGGCCCAGTCGCCGTTCAAGGTGTTGCCGTCGTAGCCGTGGGCGGCGTAGTACGCCTGCAGATACGCCTGGCACGGCGAGACCGCGCTGGGCGGGTTGCCGAACGGGTTCATCCCCCATGCCGGCCCGGTCGTGGGGGGCGCGCCGCCACGGCCCGAGCCCCAGAGACCAGAGGCGTCGTTTGCATTGACGGGATCGTTCCCGGCGTAGCTATAACGGTTCCAGCTTTGCGGGTTCCGGAGGTTCACGCGCCCAGCAAACGGGTCGGGCGACATGAACCGGCCCCACCGGCTGGAGTAATACCGGTTCACCGCTTAATCCAGCCCCGAGACGCTGTCGCGCGTGTAAGTGGCGTATATCTCAAGGGCGAAGACACCGTATTTCACGATATCACGGTTGCGGGTCCGGCCCTTGGGCGCAGGACTTGGCGGAAGGCACCCTAAGTAATTTGGAAGAACGAAGCTGAGGGCCATTTAAGTATCTTATAATCATGCGGTTATCGGCTGTTTTTGGGGTGCGTCAACGGGTCCGGCCGGAGCGGAGCCGAGGGTTGCGATTTTTCAAAGAGCGGCGGGCGGGTACGGCCGGCGCGTGCGTTCCGGGGCAGTGTTGCGAGCGGGTTGCGGGCGACCGAGGGCGAGTGAACCGCGCATTCCCGGTTTGGAGTTCAGGCACAAGCGCGGGATGAAAACGGGCCAGCAACGGCGGGGCCGGAGTGGTTCCGGTGCCTTGTTCGGCATCGCACAAATAGGGGCATCATTACCCACAAATAGGGGTGGACTACCCCCATTTGAGGGGTGTAAAATACCCCCATTTAATTGGGTTCTTTCGGCAGTTTGGCCATCTTGACACTGAAGAGGGGCCGAGATCATAAGAATGTCCATGAACGACAGGCGCGGAACGCCGGCGACGGAGCGCAGCCCAACCCGATGTGGAGACTAACACGGCGGGGAATTGGAGAGGGCCGCTCCATGGCGTCCAGGGTGTAGTTGTACACCGTCGTCGCGCTGGTGGGGTACCAGGGGGACATCCCATACTGCATGTTGGTCTGGGCGCCCTGGTTGTCGTAGGTATAGGCGGCCGTCACCGATCCGGCTGCCTGCTGCCCCGACCAGGTAAAATGGTTGGCCGACTGCATCGCCAGCGTCTTGGCGGCCACCTTGCCGGCGGGGGTGTAGATGTAGTTGTACTGGAAGCTCAACGCATTCGGTGGCGTTCCGAAGATGCTGGCGAAGTTGCTGTAGAAGGCCGCCTGCACCACCTGCCCCGGCGCGTCGGCGCAGCCGGTGGCGTTGGCCGGGCAGGTGTCCCAGGTGAAGCTTCCCGCCGGAGACGAGGTCAGGCGTCCGTACACGTCGTACGTGTACTTCAGCACGTTGCCGTTGGCGTCCGTCTTCTGTTTCAAGGCGCCGTCTCCGTTGTAAGTATAGACCACCGTGCCGTTCTCCGGGTTGGTGGCCGAGGTCAGCCATTGCGTGGTGGGGTCGTAGACGAACGTGCGCGTCTGGGTCACCATGCCGTTCACCGTGTTGCGCGGCATGGCCACCTGAGTGAGGTGGTTGAGCT
>VFSW01005113.1_pt1 | contig 19465 bp, 15 predicted proteins | sample 5358111 | NCBI WGS metagenome assembly VFSW01 (sample SAMN11554181, study PRJNA540505) | mine drainage metagenome | isolation source: sediment from site ElyBrook_90M | place: USA: Ely Copper Mine, Vershire, VT | collected 2017 | reverse complement strand
CACCCACGCCCACGCCCGCACCCACACCTATACCGACGCCGCCGCCCGCACCGGCATTATCGGAAATTGTCGTCGGCGGAACCAGCCAATACAAAACGATCCAACAGGGAATCCAAGCCGCCGAACAGGCTGGTATTCACACCGTCGTGGTAAACCCGGGCACCTATACCGAGGACGATGTCCTCACCGCGGCCGCGAATGGGATGACGATCTCATCTGTGTCCGGTGGCGTCACTGTCGTAGGCTCGGAAACCATAACCGGAGCCTCGGGCATCACGATTTCGGGCCTGGCATTTCAAGGTAGTGGCAGCAACGTCGCGATCGATGCCCTGAACAGTCAGCGAGTAACGATCACCGACGATAGCTTCACCGGGACCGGTCAGGCTGTGTTGCTAGATGGAACCGGCGCGAGTTCTGTTCTCAACAACCTGATGTCCACAACGACCAACAGCGCGATCGAGGCAAAGAACGGCGCAAACGGCAACGTCTTCGATAGCAACGTCATCGCTGGCGATAATACCCAAGGCACGATCGGCGCGATTTATCTGCATGGCGCCAACAACAGCACGATTACCCATAATCGGATCACCAATACGACGGGTGCTGCTATCAGCCTATCGGACTTCGGCGCCCTGGGGACCACGAACACGCAGAACAATAATAGCATTATTGCCTACAACTCGGTCGATCAGGTCGATACCCAGGCTCCTGACAGCGGGGCGATCTACATTCTGGGCCGGAGTCAGGATCCTAACATCGGCGTGTCCGTGACGATGAACTATATCGGCTCCACGGGTTCGGCGGGCGCCCATGCGGTCGGCATTTACTTGGACGATAACGCCTCGGGCGTGTCCGTAACGCGCAACATCGTTCTGGCGACGCCCACGATGTCCGATGTTTTCCAGATTCACGGTGGAAGTAACAACACGTTCTCCGGCAATATCTTCGATCTGGGCACCGGAGCCACGAGTTTTGGCCTGTTTCAACAGGATGCGTTGGATCAGGTGCCGCAAGGTTCCGCGGGTCAACTCCAGAACGATGTTGTTACCGGCAATGTGTACGCGACGGAGAGTGCGGCACCTCGCGATCCGGGTTTCGCGGACCTATCCGGTGGACTTGGCCAAGTCTCGATCGCAAGCAACGATTTTTGGGCCTTTACCGGCGCGTCCATCAACGTTTTCGGGGCCGCTGCGGGGGGAGACAGCGCGCCTGTTTACGTGCCGCCCGCATCCCAGGCATCCGCCGCCCTGGCAGGCTACGCGGGTTGGAGCGGGGCCGGCATAGGATTTCAGGCCATTAACACATCCCTGATCGGTACGGCGCCGATCAGCGCACACGCCTACTAGCTATAGCGGTCAGATATTTGGTCGGCGACGATATCGTAGCGGGAATTCTGCCGTCCGCCCGGTTCGTCGTTTACCAACACCATGCTGTTCAGGAGCGGCCGAACATATACTTTAGTTGCGGGACTTCCCAATCTGGCTCCAAGCGGATCCGGGGTAACTCGAAAGGGTTAGTCCGATGGTCAGCGCGCGCACCGATCGTCGTGAGGAACGACTTATATCCGATCGCCTGCGCGTTAAACGGATCGCGTTCTGGCACATAGTCAACCTGAGGTTGCCCCCACGGGCATGCGAAATGGTCGCACGCAATACCCAGTTCCATCTCGATGCGAAGTCTGGATGTCGCCAACTGAGCCCGGGCCTCTGCCGCGGGTAAGGTTGCCAGACGGAGGTGTTTTTGCGTATGGGACCCGATGACGACACCTTGGTTGGATAGGTCGCGGCACATGTCCCAGGTCATATATGTATTGCGGGACGGCAAGGTGTGCCGCTCTTCGCTGTCAATCCAATCCGGTACGACAAAGAATGCCGATGGGAGCGCAGCCTCCTGGAGAATAGGGTGCGCATGGGAGTACGCCCCCATGTAGCCATCGTCGAACGTAAGGCAAAAGTAGCGTCCGCCCAGGCGCGCTCTGCCCAGAAGCTGGACCGCTTCGTCCAGTCCAATGAAATCACCAAGCGAACGCATGAACCGGACTTGGTTTGTGAACGATACTTCTTCGCCGGCCCGCATATCGTGGTACATCGGGCAGATCAGCCACTCTGATTCCATTGGTATCCGGGAACGAAGCCCGAGGAGCGGCACCAGTGCGCGCCTTAGGAAGCGATTGTCCCGCGCGAATTTTCGGATTGCACCTGCCATAACGCGATATCATACTAACCGGGCAGCGACTGTCTAGCCCCGCGTGAAGTCGTAGTTAAACAACCGAAACGAGAATCCACCGCGCAAGGCATGGTTCCATTGGGGATTATACCTTTTGGGACTGGTTGCTGCATCGATGCCTGCTTATTCTATGGCTCGAGCGGGGACATCAGGAGACTGCTTTGGTTAATGAAGATGCCGCTGCGCGGATTCCACAAATCGCCGGCGCGACGGGCAATCATCTGGCTGCGAAAGGCGTCGAATCTGCCCACCTGCTGGTGACCGCTCATTTCGTTCGGACTGGCCGTGTCGGTGGTGCGGAGCACATGCTCTATAACCTCCTGAATGGTCTAGCCGACCGAACCGGGCGGCTGTCAGTTCTTTGTTCCGATCGCGAGCATCTGGATCGGTCGTTTGTTGACACGCTTGAGAGAACAGCATCGGCGACGGTCCTTCAAACCGGGGGGGCGGGACCCCGCTTCCTCGCTGAACAGCGCGCATGTCTCGACCGACGGGTATCTGGTGACGCAATCTTGTTTCCGAACTATTTTGTGCCGCCTGTGGTTCCACATCGGGCAGGCAAGATCTCCGTCGTCCTACACGACATGCAGTATCGCCATTTTCCGCAGTACTTCTCCGCTCGGAAGCGTGCATGGCTGCGCTGTTCGCAGTTTCTGGCGTCGCAAAGAGCCGACACCATGATTGTCATATCGGAATTCGTGCGAAAGGACGCGATCCGCTGGCTGGGCCGATCTGCCGAGCGCAAGCTGAAGGTCATCCCGAATCCGATTTCATGGTCCAGGTTCGGGCCACCAACTCATCGGCGGCCCATCGAGAGGCCCTATATCCTATCCGTCGCGGCACAATACCCGCATAAGAACCTGGAGGTCCTGGTCCGAGCGTTTGCCGACCTTTGTCGGCGCGATCACGATACCCTCCTTGTCCTGTGTGGCCAGGGATACGATGGTCTGACTGGAGTGAGCAATAGGCGTGCCGGCCTGGCCGACTTGATTGCGGAGCTGGATATCGGCAGCCGGGTTTTAGGGACAGGATACATTGATGATATTGCTCTCGGACAATGGTATCGCCACGCCACGGCATTTGCGTTTCCCTCTGTCTTTGAGGGCTTTGGGATGCCCGTCGTAGAGGCGTTGGGGTTTGGTCTACCCACGATTCTGACGAAATGCACCGCGCTGCCCGAGACCTCCCGGGGATTGGGAGTTTCCGTCAACGACCCTTCAAATGTTGCAGAGTGGTCGTCATGGCTGGCTGCTGTCGTACGGGATCCACAGGGATTGCGAATCTCACCGAGCGATGCGGCCAAAGTAAGGGGCCATTATGATCCGCATCGAATCGCGGGGTTATATCTTGATGCTTGCCTTGGGTGATCGAGCGTAGTGCCTCCGCCAGCCGGTATGACGAGGAGTAGCGCGGCACGACGGGGGTTCTTGGCCGGTTCGATTTGTCGCGAAACGCCTCGAATCGGACCAGGGACGCGGGTTACGAAGCGAGAACCCGCGGTAAATCGCGAACGCACGCCAAGAAGATATTCAGGCCCTGGAGATCGGCTCAGGTCTGTCTAACGATTTGAGCAACCCAATAGCCTGCAACCCGAGTAGAAGCAGAAAGAGGGGATTGTTGCCAAGATATCTGCGCCAGAGTCGTCGTGGCTCTTTCATGAAGCGATAGGTCCACTCAAAGCCCGAGCGTCGCAGGAACATTGGCGCCCGCTTTGTTATGCCAGCATGGATATCGAAGGCCGCTCCTACACCGATCAAAACAGCCGCGTTCAAGCGGCTTCGGTGCCGTGCCATCCAAAGTTCCTGCTTGGGCATGCCAAGGCCGCACCAGACGATGTCAGCTTGGCTGTCGTTTATCATCTGGATGACTTCGTCATCCTCCGCTTCCGTCAATGGTCGATATGGAGGTGAGTAGGAACCTGCGATTTTTACACCTGGTGCCATCTCGTGCAGGCGTCGTATTAATATTTCCAGAGACTGCGAACTTCCGCCATAAAGGAAATGTCGGTCGCCGCGTTCCAATGAGGCCCGCAGCACGCGGGGCATCAACTCTGGTCCGCAGACACGATCGCTTTCGGGATGCCCTGTAAGTCGCAGCAACCAAACCAATGGCATCCCGTCTGGAGTCACCATACCGGCGCGGTTATGCACCTGACGCAGTTCCGCCGAGCGATAGCTTTCCATAACTCCATGAACACATGTTACGCACACGTATTCGCGCTTTCCCTGATCGATCCAGTCCTGGATCGTGCCTACGGCTCTTTGCATGTTCACAGCACTAACGCTAATTCCGAGGATATCCTGACTGGGTAAGGTCATGCCAGCCTCCTGATACTCTCGTTTGCATTGACGATGGCGCCCTGATTGACCGCGCCGATCGGAATGAATGAGCTCCTGACGGAAACACTTTTATGCAAGCAGTCAAAGATCCATGCGTACGTCTTCTCGATCCCATCCCGCAAGGAAATGCTGGGCTCCCAGCCGAACACCTTTTTTATCGCCGTATTGTCACTGTTTCGTCCGCGCACTCCTTTCGGGGCGCCTAGGTTATACCGGCGTACTAACTTAGTACCGGCGATATCCTCTACTATATCGACGAGTTGGTTAATCGAAACCAGCTCGCTGCTTCCTATATTCAGTGGATGCTCGAATTCACTCTCCGCAAGCAGTCGGGTGCCGTGTATGCAGTCATCGATATACATGAAGCTGCGGGTTTGCCGACCGTCACCCCATATCTCGATCTCGTTGCCTCCCGACATTTTCGCTTGTATTACCTTGCGGCAGATTGCCGCCGGGGCTTTTTCACGTCCACCATCATAGGTCCCGTGGGGCCCATAAACATTGTGGTAACGTCCGATGCGTGTAACCATTCCGAAGTCTTCAAGGAAGTGGCGGCACATCCGTTCGCTGAACAGCTTTTCCCAGCCATAACCATCTTCGGGCATTGCCGGGTAGGCGTCCTCCTCACGCAGGGCGACCACATCCGCGGTCGTCTGCTTCTCCGCGGCATAGACACAGGCAGAGGAACTAAAGAAAAAACGAGAAACTCCGCTTTCCCTCGCTGCTTTCAGAAGGTTCGTGTTGATCAGCACCGATAGCATGCAGTCCGCCTTATGGGTCTCTATGAAGCCCATTCCGCCCATGTCGGCAGCCAAATTATACAGGGATGAGACTCCCTCTACCGCCATTCTGCAGGCGTCTGGTTCCGACAAGTCCGCTTGACGGTTATCTATGTCTGCAAACTCCTGATACCATTCATCGATTGGCTTGCGGTCCACCGCGCGAACCCGATGACCATCCCGCCTGAGCGACGCGACCAGATGCCCACCGATAAAGCCACCCGCTCCGGTAACGAGGGTAACCGGCTCGGAAGCACTATGTATATGTCTGCCATTTCGGGTTCCGGACAATTCAATGCTCTCCTCTATCGACAACCATACAGTTACCGGGAATGTCAGACCGGTGAGTAATAGTCGCTCCGTTGACAGTTGGTGGATATTGCCAATATGGGGAAGATGCGAGCGCAAAAGAGCCGGAATTCGAGAGCAGAAATATCGTGACTGGAAGGCGGAAGATATGAGGAGCTAATCACTGTGCGCTAAGGGAAGTGAATTAAGACTGCTTTTCCTCGGCCGGATGACAATGTCGCCCTATAATTATTGTCGGAAATGGATCGCGTATATTGGGATAAGTGCAATTCAGGATAAGCCGTAAAATTCGTCGATTATGAACGCACGATCTGCCTATATTCATTTCGGGATCTCCTCGGCCAGAGTTCGGCCTCATGAATTTGCGATTTAATGGAGTACCATTTGCGATGATATCAAGGGTTGGCCTCGCGGCGGGCTTCTCGAACGGCCTCGATGTGGATTTAGTTCAAACGGGATCCGGCGCTGAATTCGAGCATAATTTACACCCTGCCGGGATTGGTTCCGCCCTGCCCGGTGGCCGTGAGGTGATGGCGCCGAATGGCATAGACGGAAATGTCCTGTTGACGATCCTGCGATGTCGTCATCCCGTAACGCTGCACTTGGGGGGTGCCCCCAACCCGCTAAGGTCGCGCGACAGATTTATTGTTCGCAGAGCAGACGTAATTGTCGTGCGTGACGAAGATGTGGCGCTTGCCGCCATTCAGGCCGGTGCATCGCCGAAGCGGATTCGGCTGCTGCGGGCATGGGACCTTGGCCCGTTTTCAAAAGTGGAGCTTTTCCGATCGGGCGATGAGGCGCACCGGTTCATCTTTGTGGGCGACCTATGCCCGTTAGCCGGATCGCTGGACTTCCAGTATTGTGCCGCCACATGGGCGGCAAAACACCCTAATTCGGAAATCGATGTCACCTGGATAGGGCAGGGCGATCTACGTGCTGTTCTGGACGCACAGCCGTTGCCCTTGAATATGAAGCAACGATTTATGGGCCCCGTTCGTGGTGCCGCACTTGCCGATGTCTTTGGCGAATGCGGCCTTCTGGTTGTCCCCGAGTGGGCCGCCGGCGTAGGGAATGGCGGCAATGCACCGGTGCGGGAGGCGTGCGTAGCTGGATTGCCGGTTTTGGGCAGCCGCCGCAATCGTTTGGTCACTAGCCTCGTGTTGCCCGGCGAGACAGGTTGGCTATTCGATCCCATGGAACCCCGTTCAATGACCGATGCGTTGGAGAGTGCAATGTCTCTGTCGGTCGATAGGCTTAACGAAATGCGTGTAGCCGCGCGGGCGCGTGCGCTGGCTCCCACACTCGGTCTACAAGCGCTGGCACCTTTTTCCCCGCCGGTGGCCGCGGAATGATAACACGGAACGAGGTCGGATCGAGCTCGAGGCCGTTTATCGGCCTACCGGCGGCCGCGGCGGCCTGGTCAGCCGCGCAGGTTGGTGCTCGGAGGTTTTCCGCGAGCGGGAACGCGAACAGACGGCTCGCCGATGCGGTCGCAACGTGTGACTGCATGGTCGTGCCCCTGGCTTCAACCGCGGCCTTCTACTTGCGTTTCGGCCCTGTTCCGATACCGATCGTAATATGGTTGGCGACATTGTTCACGATGATATCGACGTTCAACATCGTGCGTGGCATAGACGCGGATCACCGCGTCGCCGACCTGGTTTCGTTCGGGGCATGGGTCAGGCTTGCCAAGGCGTGGACCGTGGTTTTCGTCACGCTTGTCAGCATAGCCTACCTGACGAAAACGTCCGATACCTTGTCCCGAGCCTGGGTTGTGACTTGGTATTCAATTGGGTTGCTTGGCTTCGCCGCGGTTCGTGTGCTAGCGGCTCAGGTTCGAAGCCGGTGGCGGCGGCAGGGGCGGCTCGCCCGCATTGTTGCGATCGTGGACCTCGCCGGGAACTCCGACCTGCCGGCCTGGAAGATGGTCCAGTCCGCCGCGGGCGACATTCGGTTGGCTGGCGTCTTCCGTCCTGCGGCAAGTCCAGAAAGGCGAAACGGGCTTGGTGACCTTATAGCATTGTCGCGTGTGTTTCGTATCGATGAGATCGTCGTCACCGGTGCGCATCGCGATCGCGGAGATTTAGCCGCGACGCTGTCCGCCTTGGCATCGGTGCCGACCACGGTGCGGCTTCATCTGGACATGCCCGAACTGGAGCCTGGTTCGGTGTCGGTCGAAATGTTCGGTGACAGCCTGATGCTGACGGTTCAAAATCGTCCTTTGTCCGGCTTGAACGGTTGGGTGAAGCGGCTGGAGGATTTGGTCCTCGGGTCGCTCGTGCTTCTTTGGACCGCGCCCGTCCTGGCGATGATAGCCATCGCTATTCGGATGGACTCTCCCGGGCCAGTGCTGTTCCGCCAGCGGCGTCTGGGGTTCAACAACAACGTGTTCGTCGTTTATAAATTCAGGACGATGTATTGGCAGGGAATATCAGACACTGTCGTACCACAGGCGCAACGGAACGATCCCCGAGTAACGCGCGTCGGCAAGTTTCTGCGTCGGACCAGCCTAGATGAACTTCCTCAGATCATCAATGTTCTACGCGGCGACATGTCCCTCGTCGGTCCACGGCCGCACGCCCTGGCTCACAACGAAAAATACGCTGGGCTGATCGATGGGTATCTTGGTCGCCATCGTGTCCAACCCGGCATCACGGGTTGGGCACAGGTCAGCGGGTATCGGGGAGAAACCGACACGCTGGACAAGATGGAAGGGCGGGTGAAGTACGATCTGGCGTACATCGCAAACTGGTCGGTTTTCTTCGATCTAAAGATCATTATGAAAACCGCCCTTATGGGAGCGTTTGACCGAAGAGCCTATTAGGGTCCCGTTCCGGGTTCTTGCGAGGGACCAATCCGTCGTCTCCTGTCTGCCTTAAACCCAATCCTTAAGGCCGGAGATCCGGGGGCGATCGTATAGTCGTTCTTGGTTGGGTCTGCGAATTCAGGATTCGCCACCAGCGGCCGAGCATCCTCAACGGGAGGGTGCGTCGCCATGGTCGCGCCAGCGGCGTTGTAATACAGATTGCCGCCGATCGTCGGGCTGCCGCCATCATAGTAAACAAATATCGTCGGTTCGGCACTCGACGAATAAATGATGTTGGACGAAACGACATTGTTCGTCATGGCGATGGTTGCATGTGTGTCTAAAGGGGCAGCTTGAAAAAGCACGGCTGAAGCGTGGCCAGGACCTGTGTCAATGATGTTGTTGGTCACCGTGTTGTTCCGGCCGCCATGAATTTGCACGGCGTCGGAGCCGATGCCACTTAGGATGTTGTCGCGGACGATTACACCGCTGGTTAGGTCGTCTAAGTAGATACCGACCGTGTGGGCGGGGTCGGGTCTGCCGGTGCCGCGAATTATGTTGCCCTGGATAGTCATCTTAGTGTCGAACTGGCTGCGTCCCAGCACGTATATGCTACCGCTATCGACAGACCGGACGTCGGTGTTGGCATTCTCGACAAGATTGTATTCTACCACGTTGCCTAAGTTGATGGTCGATATATCCCAATTCTCGATCCCGATCCCCATACCGGCTGTATTTTTCACCAGATTGTGGGAGATGACGTTGCTTTGGACGCCGTGAAGGTGAAAGCCACCCCCTTCGGTGCCGACCGCGCGCGTGCGGTTGACCACGTTGTTTTCGAATCTGTTGAAATTGCTGCCGTCTTTCACTTCGATTCCAACCTGCCAGGATCCATCGATTTGGTTGTTAGAGACGATGTTGTTGCTGGAACCGCCAGTGAGGACGATGCCTGAGCGATTGTTGGAAAAAAAATTCCCCACAATGCGGTTGCCCGACGATCTCGAGAGTAGAAGCGCGGGACCTGAGGCGGCGTTGGAAAATCCGAGGCCAATCAGGTTGACGTTCGTTGCGCCGTCGATGATGACTATCGAGGTCAGATGTGCGGACTTGCCGCAAAGGATGGGCCGCCTGTCTGAGTACGCCTGGATCGTTGCGCCACTGTCGTCTGTTTTAAGTATGAGGGGCGCTGCCAGATTGTAAATACCATCGTCGATATAGGAGGTCTTGATACCACTCCGTCGCATTGCGGAAGCGGCCCGCGACAAAGTGGCGAAGGGTTTGGCCAAGCTCCCATCGTTTCTGTCGTTTCCATGCACGGAGACATAGTAGGCGTTACCTGCAATTTGAGCCTGAGACCCGGGTGCCGAGCTTGGCGGCGGTCGAGATTTCGATCGGACCTCCGCGCTGTCATATGCCCCGAAGGCCAACAATAGAACTATAAGGACGAACCGCCGGATGTGCCGTGTCGCCCGCGGGCGCATCGTTATATATTTTGCGCTTCCTATCATCCCGGGCTCATTGCGCCGCTAGAACCTCGTTCCCGTTCAGTATCACGACATTGTTTAGCGCCCAAATGGCGGCCTGCGTCCGGTTGGTGGCGCGGAGTTTCCGAAGAAGCCCTTTGACATGCACTTTAACTGTAGCCTCGGCAATATTCAGTTCCCGCGCGATGACCTTGTTCGAATGCCCGCGGATCAAGCATTTGAGAATCTGACGCTCCCTGTCGGAGAGGGACATGTCGATGTCGGCCGAGGCCGGGCCCTCGGTCGATGCAGGTGCCAGTTGAACAGCTGCCCGGGGCGTAGGTGCTGCTTCGACCAGGGCATTCGGTACGTACCATCGTTCCGCCAGAAGTGGGCTCGCGGGCGATAGCGCCGTGGTATAGTTCGGTGACAGAACCTCCAGAAGTTGGGCGAAAAAAAATTTTTGTTCGAGCATTACCAATTCGATTGAGCGCTGGAGCACCTTGCTTGAGACGTCACGCGACAATATCGCGTCACTCCTATGAAAGGCCTCACGCCAGATCGAAGGAGCGATCGTCTTGTCGGCAATGATGATGATCTTCGCCTTGGGGTAATGGCCTCGCAGGTCGGTAACCCCTGCAAGATTCGGTTGGGCCGCTTCGGCATCCAAGGCGCAAATGATGAGGTCGAGATTCACCTCGCCATCCAACTGCTCCATCGCTTCAGCCATGGTTCGCCCTTCAGCACAAATCACGAACCGGGACTGGCGCAGCAAATGGCGGAGTCCCTCTCGGAAAAGCGGGCTCGCGTCCGCGATGAGTGCGCTACCAGTTGTCATCCTATCCCCCACCAACACGTGCCATCGTCGCGAGCTTAGCAGGCTGCTGAAAAGCGATTTCTGCCACCTCGCTGCAAAATCTTGAGTCGCCCGTCAGGTCAGCGTGGGTAGAAAGACATACCAAAGAGGCGCCCCCGACTCAGTCCGTTTTCCGGTTGCGATGCCGAGGCACTTTTCAGTTGTCTGCCAGGAATTACCAGCGGTGTAATCCCAATCCCCAAGCCAACAACGGCTCTCCAACTGCCGCCTACTCACTCCGATTAGTCACCATCTCTCGATACCGTAAGCAGCCGCAGGCACCTGCTGCCAACACCCGCGACGCACCGGCCGCTTGGAAATCACCTCCCTTGCTCATACTCATACCAGTATAACAACCATACTATTTGGAAAGTCTAATCGATACAGGTCAACGACCTCCTTACTACGGTTATGAACTACGACAAGATCCGACGGATATGGCGTTATGTTACGAAGAGGTTACTAGCGTAAGAATTATTGTTAACGCACATTACGCCGAAGCGCCCCATGTAGAAGATGGGAATTTCCCGATGAGATTGAACAAAGCGTGAGGGCCCTCCTCGTTCGGTTTCGCGTTCTATCGATTGGCGGTTGAGAGGGTGTTCTACAGTCTGCATGAAATCGGCAGCTCTTGAGAGCATGAGGCATACGAACGCTACGACATGTAGCCCGGCGGGAGTTGAAGCATAGACTTCATAGTCCTCGAACAATCGACGAAATCTGGTCGCCCAGCCAAAGTGTTCGCTCGACCACCCAGCTTCTTGGCAACAGAACAAAGCCGTGCTTCGCCTCGGGAAATCTTGCCACCTGAAACTCGATACCCTGTGCACGGGCGGCAGCCGCCGCGTTTTCGCCGGTATAGCCCCGATCGACATAAGGCAAGGTCACGTTCTCACCGGTGACGTCCTGGATGGCCTCGGCGAGACGACCGCCTTCCTCGCGATCCCCGACATCGGCAGGTGCGACATGCAGAGCCAGCAGATGACCCCGGCCTATCGACGGCCATATGCACCTTCGAGCCACGCTTGCGCTTGGCTCCATCGTACCCGGCACGGGCGCCGCTTTCTGGCGTGGGGCGTAGCGTGCAGTTGTCGATCGCCGCAGCCGTTGGATCGTCCGGGCGTCCTGCCGCCATCCGCAGCACGGCCCGCAGATCTTGCGCTAAAGGCCCGAAACAGCCCGCAGCCAGCGTTGCGTTTGCTGGTAAACCGCCGACCACGGCGGCAGATCATTTAGCATTGCCCGCCAGGCGATGCCATAACGAACCACCTAGCGGAGGCCATCGAAGAGTTCTCGAAGCGGATAAGCCCGCTGCGGCACCTCTTCTGTCACAGCGTAAGGTATGGAACTACCAAAGGCCATTCTTCGTCGGAGACATAGGACGGGTAGGACTTAGGATCATGGGTCATCCAACTCTATTAGACTGTGTCTCCGGAAAAGTACGCAACACCCTTTGAATGCGTGGTGTAGGCGGGATATCTTTGCCGCGGCCGGCTTATCGCGAGCGAAATGTTCGCTGTCGACCCGACGCTGCCGATAGCCGGTAATGAACTTGCCGACCGCGGAGTGCGGGCCGGCCAAGCGGTTGGCTTTTTATGGCTTCCGCGCGCCAGGCTACGTCCAGGGTCGCATGTACGTAATTCACGGGCATCGACGGCTCGAAACCGAAGCCGCCGACGCTAGCGGCATTTTTTATTATGTCAGATAGCGCCTCACTTGCGGAAAGTAGTAAGCATTGCCGCTGTAATCGGGCAGGCGTTTCGTGTCAGCCATGGTTAACACTATGCCGAATACGTCGCCTCCCGATGCGGTGACCAGCCTCAGTGCGGGGCTGACGGCGGCCCTTCGGGTATGTTGCCACCGTACCGCCATCACGACTTTGTCAGCCATACGACAGAGACTACGTGTGTCGGATACCGCCAGCACGGGGGCCGAATCGATGATGATCAGATCGAACTGCGTGCTCAGTACGTTCAACATATCCCGCATTTTTTCTGAGCCGAGAATGTCCGCGGGGGTGGCTGAACGCGATCCGGCGGAAAGCACATATGCGCCGGAGGCTTCGTCTCGCGCGATGGCCTCGGTTAATCCGACCGTGCCCAAAAGATGGTCCACCAATCCCTACGAATCTCGGAGGCCTAATAGCCGGGATACGTCACGGCGCCTCAGATCGCAATCGATGAGCAGGACCTTCCGGCCCGCTAGGGCAACAAGGCGGGCGAGCGAAATGCTCAGGGATGTTTTCCCCTCACCTGCCAGGCTCGACGTGATCAATATTCGTTTTGGTGCGTGCTCGGCGTCCGAAAGGATCAGACTGGTATATAGACCGCGAATTGCCTCGGTGTATGCCGACAAGGGGCGCTCGACGGTATGAAGATGCGTTCCCGGGACAGAGCGCCGCGGCAGCCGGGGGACGAAACCGATTGCGCGGACCCCAAGAATGTTTTCGGCCTCTTCAAGGTCATGGAATCCGTGATCGAGGCTTTCAACACCGGTAACAATAAGGCCTGCGGCGGCGAGCGATGCAAGAAAGGCGATCCCCACAAACAGCGGCTTGTTTGGAAAAGTAGCCTTCTCCGGCACGTCGGCGTGGGCGATCACCTCGGCATCGGCCTGCTGTAGACCGCTCTCAACATTGGCTTCCTTTGCACGCGAGAGAAGCCGATCGAAGATGGCGCGGTTTGCGTCCGCCTCGTGTTGCAGTACGGCTATATCGACAGCGGTTCCGCTTATCTGCGCCGCCTGCGAGCGAAGGCCGTCGAGGGATTGGGTCAGCAGTTGTTCACGGGTTTGCATGGTGGCCACGTCGCCGCGCAGGGCAATGATGATCTTTCCCACTTCGCGACGAATCGTGGCGTTCAGATCCGTCAACTCCGATTGGAGCCTGACGACAGGCGGATACTTGTCACCATACGCCGCCCGAGCCGAGGTCGCTCGGCGTTGAAGATCGGCCTGATCCTCCCGCAATTTTTGGATCACTGGCGAATTGAGTGTCTCACTTGTCGCATCGGGTGCTTGTGATTGCTGCGCCTGTTCCAACCGAGCCAGGGCCAGCATCGTATCGGCATGGGCGCTGACCATCTTTTCGCTCAGCCCAATAATTTGCTGTTGAATAAGAGCGACTTGATGGTCGTCGGTGATTCCCGCATCAACCTTTCTCTGTTGCAAAAGCCGGTCCGTGTTTACCACCTGCTGCTTAATTTCGGCAACGCGCTGCGATAGCCATTCGGTTGTCTGTTTGTTGACATGCAGCTTGGCATTCAACTGGTCGGCCACGTAGCTGTCGACGACGGCATTCGCTACCGCGGCGGCGAGGCGAGGATCGGTGGCTTGAAACGTCACCCCCACGGCGCGCGACCGGCCCTTCGCATCCACGACCAGATGCTTCAACAGAGCATCCGCGGTGCGATTCAATGCAATGTCCTCTTGAGAGATGGGGGGAGGGGACCCTGTTATCGCCTGTGGAGACTGGGCAGGCCGCGTCTCGCTGGCAGGGAACCATGCGGTCAGGCGCGCGAGGATGGGCTGTAGCGCTTCCTCGGTGATGCGTTGAAGGTGCGCCGGCCATGCCTCCGGTTCCAGCGCGGGGTTGATAGAGGCCTCACGTGTGAGGTCCAGCTTTTCCACGACCAGCTTGGCAATGCGACGCGATCGAAGGATTTCGATTTCACTGTCGGAGGTTTCGGGCTCGTTGCCGCGTACGGCGTTCTGAATATCGAGTAAGGTCGGCTGATGCTCCCGAACCAGCAGGAGGGCTTCGGCACTGTAGCGTGGCGCGAGCGACCAAATCGCAGCGGTCGATGCCGCCGTGAGTACCGTGACCGTGGCGACGATCAGCCCGCGGCGGCGGACTAGCACACGCCAAAATGAGGCCAGATCGAAACCTTGCGACGGTTCAACCCGAAAGTATTGGGCCCGATCGTCGAACGACGGGATTGTCTGCATTCCAGCATCTTGTCGACCCTCACGCCGCATTTGTTGTCTCCTGGCCAGCCGGGTTATGAACTTCGTGCCGTAGTGGCCGATTGAGATCGCGCCAGGCCACCGTTGCCTAAACTAAGTGCCGGTAGAATAGACACTGCCCGCGGCGGGCAGGGTGGAACATTCGGTCACGGCGTGTGGGTGAGCCGGCGCGTTGGGTGTAATACTTTTGCGCTAGGCGTGGCGATAAAGAGTTGTTTTCCAGAGCGCCACGCGCGGGCACCCTTTCGTTGAGGTTCAAGCGTTCAACGACAACGAAGGAGTGCGATTATGGCATCTCGGCAGGTCAGCGCGGCAAATCACTTAGAACGTTCGAGGGGCAACCTGTTTGCTGCCTTTTTGTAAGGGGCTGCGTCATGGGTACTCGCGTCGCTCTGCTGATGAACTTCGTCGCGCCGTATCGGGTGCCGCTGTTGCAGGCGGTAAGCCGAGGTCTCGACACGTTCAAAATCTTCATCTCAACCCCAATGGAGCCGGATCGGCTCTGGATTCCGGATTGGACGGATCTGGATGTGGTTGTGCAGAGTACGGTAACCATTCCCATGCGCCGTCGACTGAAAGGATTCAGCCAGCAGCTATTTATTCATTTTCCATACGACACCATTGCGCGACTTTCTCGTTTCGATCCCGACGTCGTAATCTCGGGAGAGTTCGGGCTGCGTTCGCTTCAGGCGTCGCTTTACCGCAGGTGGCGGCGCGACAGCCGCCTGATTATCTGGGCTACCGTTTCGGAACATACGGAACGCGAATGGGGAGGCACGCGAACCGCGCTGCGTCGTTTCATCCTTCGCGCGGCCGACGGTGTGATCGTCAACGGCGCCAGCGGCGGCCGCTATATATCAAGCCTTGGAATTCCGACCCCGATCTTTGTGATGAACCAACCGGTCGACGTGTCGCGGTTCGCGTCATCGTCGCTGGACCGTTCGCCCGAAGTGGCCCGTCGACTAGTTTATTCTGGGCGACTCATTGCTCAAAAGGGGGTAATCGAACTCCAGCAAGCGCTGGCAAAGAGGGCCCGCCTGCATCCCAGCGTCAAAATTGAAATGGTATGGCTGGGTGACGGTGCGCTGCGGGAGAGGCTGCAAAGTACCGCGGTGCCAGACAACCTTGACCAGACGTTTCTTGGCCATGTCCCTTACGATGGGCTGCCACCCATCTATGCGTCGTGCGGCGCGCTTGTTCTTCCGTCGATGTTCGATGAGTGGGGATTGGTCGTCAATGAGGCCATGGCCAGCGGCCTTCCAGTATTAGGGAGTGTGTACAGCCAGGCAGTCGAGGAGATGGTATTAGAGGGGCGCACCGGATGGACTTTCGATCCGGTGCGTCCGGAAACCATAGATGCCGCGCTGGGCAAGCTTTTCAACACCTCGGATAAGGATCTTGCTCTCATGCGGGACGCGGCGCGGTCCCGAGCGGCTATTATTACGCCAGAGGCGGCGGCGGAACGTATGCTTGGGGCGATATCCGCGGTCAATTCCAGCATGCGGGCCGATACCTCCGTGGTGCCTGCGGAGTGAGGCGATCATGAGCCGTCACTTCTCCTTTCAGCCGAAAGGGGTAAGTCCGATGCGTGGCGACTTACGCCGATGGAGGCTATACAGCGCCTTCGCCCTCGACCATTCTCGGTGTGGTCGATCGATACTCGGCAACGGTACCCGGAGTTAGAAGTGGAGGCGACGTGACTTCAGACCATCCGGCGATAACCGCCGACCATCTAACGAACGCGAAAATGCGAAAGTCCGAGGGGCCCCTGGCTGTAATAGTCGCAATTCATTCCGATTCCATTCCGGCGGCTAGCCGCAGCCGTGCGATGCGATGACTGGCCCCAGTATCTATGCGGCCGATTTATCGCCCGGGCGAGCGAACCCCGCGACATGGCGGATCTGGCTCAGGGAGGCTGTGTCAAGCGGCTTCGCATTTGCAGCGATCGCTATTATCGCGCTAGCGGCGCTGGCGGCGTTCTCATTCCGATTAAGTTCGGACTTCCCCATGGCGCCATGGCTGTCATTGTTGCCGTCGATCGTTGTTTTGGCTGTTGCGGCGTTAATTAAAGCGTCCGCCGGAAGTCGGTCCGCGATAATGATCCTATTGGCGGTCGTCGTCTTCTTTACCGATGCGCAACTTCGCGTGCGCGGAGCGGGGGACACAACCGTTGACTGGCAAAGCGTCTTAAAATTTGCTATCTGGATGGGCGCGGGAATCGTTGGCATCGCTTGGTTGCCACCCGCAAAGTATATACTCAGCCGACCTGGACCGGCGCTTATCCTGGCTTATGTGGCGATCGCTATGGTCTCGTCGCTGTATGCTCCATCGTTTATATATAGTTTCGGCTGTGCTCTTGCGGTTGGGGCGATGTATGCGTTCGGCTTCACTTTAACCCGCACACTCTCATTAGTCGCGATCTTATGGACCTTGGTAATTGCATTTGCGGCGTTTCTCGTCGCCGGGTGGGTTGCCTTCGCAGTCGATCGGGAGCTGGCAGCCTCGCCGTTCTGGACCATGAATGGGATGGAATACCGCTTCTGCGGTATCTCCGGCCAGGCAGACAACATGGGTTCGATTTGCGCCAAATATTTGGGCGCCGTATTCCTGCTGTGGCGGATGGGAGGGTGCAAATTGAGATTTGCTGTCCCGTTCGCGGCGTTGGGTGTCGTTTGTCTGGTTGCCAGCGATGCCCGCACAGGCATGATCTCGCTGGTTGTTGCGATCGTCGCCGTTATGTTGCCGCGGACTCGATGGGGGATTGCCGGCGCCACGCTGCTCGGGCTGGTGGTGATCCTGGGCATGATGACCGCGCCATCGCGTCTTGACGCGATTAGCGCCGGACTAAGTCGCTCCGGTGATCCGTCGGAAGTTTATACCCTGACGGGACGCTTCGAAATCTGGGATTTCGCGCGCGAAAAGGCGATGGAAAGCCCGCTGGCGGGTTACGGCTATAATTCAAGTAAAGTGATCCTCGGTAATCATCTCGGCTTTGAGAATGGATTGATGGTGGATACCGCACATAATCTCTGGTTACAAAACATGCTCTCCGTCGGCTTGATCGGCACGGTTCCGATGGCGGCATTGTTCATATGGTTGGGGGTCCAGTACTTTCGGCGTCCGAGCGACTTCCGCGACTTCTATGCTGTGCTCTCCCTGGTTGCGGGCATTGCCGAGAATCAAGCCTTCGGCACTACCCCGACAATTTTGATGCTAATCTTTTTCACGTCATCCACAATGCCGGATTCGATGGTTACGTTTGGCAGGCAGCCACGTCTGCGACTGAATCCGGTTTGGCGACTGCAACACGCGCCTTAGTTAAAAAAAGGATAAATTTGTGTTATGCAGCATATGAATGAAGGTGACGATAGCGGAACCGACAATCTGCTTGCAGCGGGCGCAGCCGTGGCAGTCACAGGTGCGGCAGGTTTTATTGGGGGGCGGGTTACCAAACTTCTGCGACAGCATGGCATCCAGGTTCATGCCTATGCACGCAAGCGAGGCGGTTTGGGGATATCGCCGCTGCGTCTGGAGGACGCGGTAGCCGTTGACCGGGCGCTTTCGGGTTGCTGCGCGCTTGTTCACTGCGCGTTCGACTTCCACGATTTGGCGGCCAATCTTCGTATCGCGCGCGTTCTCGGTCCTATTTGCGCCGCGCGACGCATTCGTCTGGTACTTATCAGCACAGCCGCCGTGTATGAGCCATTTCCACAAGGTATGTTCGACGAAACCACCCCCAGCGAGCGCGTCGGAGTGCCTTATAGCGATACGAAAATCGACATCGAACAGGAACTGATCCGCCAATCGCGTACGCTGGGGCTGGACGTCGTAATCCTACAGCCGACGCTGGTTTACGGGCCATTCTGTCGACAATGGACCGATAGCCCAGCCCGCGAGTTGCTGACCGGCCGCGTCATCCTGCCGGAAGATGGACAGGGAGTCTGCAACGCGGTTTACGTCGATGACGTTTGCTCCGCCGTGATCGCTGCTATTTCAGCGGACGTTCCATCCGGCGAGCGATTTATCATCAGCGGCCCGCATGTTGTCACTTGGCATCGGTTCTTTTCAGCGATGAGGGAGGCGCTTGGCACCGGTGCGATCTCTTGCGTTCCGTCAGTGGCAGGGGTCTCTACAGACGCGCGAATGCCGCGAGTGCGGGTAGCGTCCGGCGGCAAGGCAGCGTTGCTTCGCATGGCGGTGCGCATGATTGGGCCGCAGACGCGTGCCAAACTCAAATTCGTGGTCCGGAAGATGCGGGCCGGTGGCGGAGAGATTGTTTACTTGCCCGAAGGGTCGAAGTTGGACCTCTACGCCTCGCGCGGCATTGCCGCCACCGCTAAGGCACGTGGATCGCTCGGTTGGAACGCGCGCGTCAGCTTCGATGAAGGAATGGTGCCAACGGCGCATTACCTCCGTGAAGCTTTCGCCTCCGAAATTCTCCGCCGGCAACAGCGCGACGGCCGTTCGGAGGGGCTGCGGACGACACCGGCTTCGACGGCCATTCTTCGTTCGAAAGTTTGATGCCATGATATACGATTTCAACGATTTCGACGACGCTTCTGAATTGGACGCCGATATTTGCGTCATCGGTATTGGCGCGGCCGGACTGGCTATCGCCAGGGAATTCCTGGCGACGCGGACGAAGGTCGTCGTCGTTGAAAGCGGCGGTTGGGAAATCGAGGATGAAACCAGGGAATTGAACGCCGGTGACGTGACGGGGCTTC
>VFSW01005112.1_pt1 | contig 19465 bp, 19 predicted proteins | sample 5358111 | NCBI WGS metagenome assembly VFSW01 (sample SAMN11554181, study PRJNA540505) | mine drainage metagenome | isolation source: sediment from site ElyBrook_90M | place: USA: Ely Copper Mine, Vershire, VT | collected 2017 | reverse complement strand
GATTGCTCTCCCAGTGACCCCGTTCGCCCGCTGCCCACGGTCGCTGCGCCCCTCCCTCAACCCCCGGCGCCGCGGGGCGTTCTACCGGGCTCGACCTCGGTTCGTTCTTCGCCCGCTACGTCCGGGGCACCCACGAGATCGATTTCGATGCGTTCGCGCGGTACGCCGGTCTCTCGTTCGGACCGAAGGCCAAGCCCGAGACCGACGACTCGGGCGACCCCGGCTACCTCGGCCTCCGGGTCGAGGACCATGACGGCCTCGTCCGGATCCGGCACGTGCTCCGCGATGCGCCCGGCCAGCGAGCCGGCCTTTCACCGGGCGACGAGATCGTCGCGGTGAACGGCGTGAAGCTCACCTACCCGCAGTTCGAGGCGACGCTCAAGCGCTACCCGCCGGGGACCGAGGTCGACCTCACGCTCTTCCGCCGGGGCTACCTCCGCCACCTTCCGGCCACGATGGGCAAAGGTCCCCCCGAGAAGTTCGCCTTCTCGGCCGTCGGGGACCCGACCGACCTCGAGCGGAGGGTGTACGCGAGCTGGGTCGGAGCGCCGTGGGAGCCCACGTCCCCGGCCCAGACCGGTTAGCGGATCGGGGCGGGCGGGGGCCGTACGGGGACCGCCTTGCGGCCGTACCGCCACTCCCCTTCCATCGGGTAGAGGCGACGCAACCGGGTGTCGACCCGGTCGCCGATCCGTACTTCGTCCGGCGACGCGTCGGTGAGCTGGAGCGTGACCCGGAGGCCGGGGGCGACCTCCGCGAGCACGACCGCGTACGGTCCCAGGGCTTCGACCTGGGGGTCGAACTCGGTCGGCTGAGCGCCGGACCCGATGACCGTCGTGGCGACGACGAGCGCCCCGTCCGTCGGGAGCGCGACGGTCTCCAGTCCGCTCGACCGGCCGCACGAACGGCACCGCCCCCGACTCGGGAACGTCGTCACCCCGCAGCTCCGGCACTTCTCGGCCGCGAAGTTCCAGCGGCTCGGCAGGTTCTCGAGATATCGGGGTCGGGGCACGTACGCTCCCTCCGAGACCGCGGTCGGCCGCACGTCGTCGAGCGCCCGGAGCCTTCCCCGCTCGACCGCGGGACCCTCCGGAGGTCGCGCCCGCCAGGGGCCGACCCACGGGCCGTCGTGCCCTTCGCGGGCCGCCGTTCGGTACATCTCGGAAGCGACCGCGAGGGGTCCAGAGGCCCGTTCCGGGGCCGGCAGGGACGCCCGACGCTGGTCCGGCCCCCCCTCTCCGAACCAGAACGCGACGGCCGCATCGTCCCGGTCGCCGCCCGCTGTCGAGGGAGCTCCGCCCGACGAGCCGGTCTCGGTCTCTCCCGCGACGACCGCGAGGACGATCGCATCGCCCGACGGGCCGGCGCGCGCCTCTTCGAAGGCACGGTCGAACCCCTCGACGCCGGAGATCGACCGGACCACCACGGCCGGTCGCTCCAGGAGGATCGGGATCGCCCAATCCGTCGCGGGCGGGAGGGAACCCATGACCGTCACCCGGACCGGCGTCCGGTCGCGGAAGCGAGGGCCCCTCACGCGCTCGAGCGCGGTCGCCACCAACGTGAACGCGTCCTCGTCGGGTCCGAGAACGCGTCGGCCGTCGCGGACGCTGCCCGCCCGGGCGATGCCGGCTCGCAAGAGGGCCCGCATCCCGCTCACCCCACCGAGAAGACGGTCACGGCCGCGGTCGCGCCGGCGCCGCCGACGTTGTGGGTCAGCGCGTGGCTCGCCCCGGGGACCTGTCGGCCCCCGGCCTGACCGCGCAGTTGCGCGAAGACCTCGTACGCCTGGCTGACCCCCGTCGCCCCGATCGGGTGCCCTTTCGCCTTGAGCCCCCCGTCGGGGTTGACCGGCAGTCGCCCGGTTCGCCGGGTCTCGTGCGCGAGCGTGAGGCGCGAGGCCTCCCCCGGCCCTACGAACCCGAGGTCTTCGAGGGCGAGGAGTTCGGCGATCGTGAAGCAGTCGTGGACGAGGGCGAACGAGACCCTCGATCGGCCGAACCCCGCCGAGGCGAACGCCTCGTCGGCGGCCCGGCGGGTCGCGGCGAACCGCACGAGGTCCGGCCGCTCCTGGACCGCGAGGTAGTCGGAGCCCGCTCCGAGCCCGTCGACCCACACCGGGGTGTCGGTGAACCGTCGTGCGGTCTCCGCCCGGGCGACCAGGATCGCGGCCGCCCCGTCGCTGACGGGGCAGCAGTCGTAGAGCCCGAGGGGGTCGGCGACCCGCGGGGCGCCGAGCACCTGGTCGGTGGTGACCGCTTTTTGGAAATGGGCGTTCGGGTTGAGCGCGCCGGCCTCGTGGTTCTTCACGGCGACCTCGGCGAGCGCCTCGCGACCCTGCCGGTGCTCGGAGAGGTAGCGAGAGGCGATCAGCCCGTAGACCCCCGCGAACGTGAGCCCGGCGAGTCTCTCCCATTCGGTGTCGCCCGAGACGCCGAGCCAGTAGCGCCGACGAGCGTTCGTGACGTCGGTCATCTTCTCGACACCGGCGACCAGGGCGAGCTCCGCGGAGCCGCTCGAGACGGCCCGAACCGCGGCCCGGAGCGCGAAGCCCCCCGAAGCGCAGGCGTTCTCGACCCGTGTGACGGGAACGCCGACGCGCCCGCTCTCTTCCGCGAGGACCGAGGCGGAGTTCCCGATCTGCCAGCCGCCGAAACCGAGCGTGGCGAGGAACATCTCGTCCACGGACGAACGCTCCGGTGCTCGGTCGACGCTCGCGAACGCGCGGTCGACGGCGGCGCGGAGGAGCGCGCGGGGTCCGTCCTCGAGAACCCCGAACCGGGTGTGGCCGGCCCCCACGATCGCTGCCCGATGCACTCCCATCGCCCCGCGAGAACCGTCATAACGCCCGAGTCGTTGGAGCCTCTTAACTCCGGGGAATCGACGTGGCACGGGAACCTCCGATCGTGGTCGGCGTTTCGGGCGCGAGCGGGGCGCCGGTGGCGGTCCGGGTCGTCCGCGGACTCCACGACGCCGGCGTTCCGGTCGCGCTCGTCGTCTCCGAAGGGGCCCGAGCGGTCCTGAGCGAGGAGTGCGGGCTCGACGTCGACGCGCTCCGACCGTACGCGCGGGAGGTCTACGACGACCGGGACCTCGGGGCCCCGATCGCGAGCGGCTCCCATCGTACCCGCGGAATGGTCGTCGTTCCGTGCTCGTCGAATACCGCCGCGAAGGTCGCGCTCGGTCTCGGCGACACGCTCCTCACGCGCGCCGCGCACGTCCACCTCAAGGAGCGCCGGCCGCTCGTCGTCGTGCCCCGCGAGACGCCGCTCCCCACCGTCCTCCTCCGCCACCTCACGACGCTGAGCGAGCTGGGAGTGGTCGTACTCGTGGCGTCGCCCGCGTACTACCTCAAGCCGGCCTCCGTCGACGAGATCACCGACTACCTCGCCGGAAAGGTCCTCGACCACCTCGGAGTGCCGCATCGCCTCTACCGGGGCTGGAAGGAGGAGGAAACCGCGTGAGTGCGAACGCGCTCGCCCCCCGTCCGCGGACGCGAGGACGGCTGCCCGAGTATGCCCCCGTCCCGCTCGTAGGGATCGTGGTGCTCCTCGTGGTCGTGATCCTCGTGACCCCCGTCCTCGTCTCGGAGGGACAACCGGCGCCCGGCATCCTGACGCAGGCCGAGCTGATCGTCGACCGCGTCCCGGGGAACGCGACGTTCCACTTCTACGTCCGGGGCCTTGGCTCGACCGTCCGGTACGACGAGATCGCCTTCGGGACGAACACGAGCCCCGCCTGGTCGGGTGCCGGCACACCTCAGTGGAGCTCGATCGCTTGGACCCGCTGGACCAACACGTCGTTCGTGCTCGCGTCGCTCGTCTCCACGACCGCCAACCCGGTCGCCGTCAACATCACGGCGTACTACGCGAGCTCGGGCGGAAGCGCCTCCTACCGCGCGACGATCGCGTTCTACGTCGGCCCCTCCTCGACGACGGGAGGGCTCGCCCTGTACGCCTCGAGCGCCACCCCAGGGCTCACGGTCGCCCCCTCGACGCCCCTCGATAACACGAGCCTCCCGCTCACAATCCTCATGCCCGTGACGGCTTCTGGGGGACCGCCGTGAGACCGTCCCGCCTCGTGATCCTGCTGTGGGTCCTGCTCATCGTCGTCCTCCTCGTGGTCGAGGTCGCGGAGATCACCCACGTCTTCACGCTCCCGATCCAATCGGCGATCGGCGACCCGCTCGCGTTCGTCTTCGCGCTCGTCTTCACGACGATCCTCGCCCTGGTCGGCGCCATCTTCATCGGGATTTACGTCACCCAGCGGATCATGAGCCCGTCCGGCTTCACCCCGTTCGAAGAGGAGATGCTGAAGATGCGGCAGGAGATCTCGACCGTTCGGGAAGCGGTCGACCGCATCGAGGCGCGGCTCGGCCGGGACCCGCCGGAGGCGGCGACCGACGCCGACCGACGGAACGGGGGGCGAACGTGAAGGTCCCGGTCCTCGACAACGGGGGCCAGTGGACCCACCGCGAGTGGCGCGTCCTGCGCGACCTGGGGGCGGAGACCCGGATCGTGCCGAACACCATGCCGTTCGACGAGCTGGACGCCGACGGGATCGTCCTTTCGGGCGGAGCGCTCAGCCTCGAGGGGAGCACGGCCCCGCTCGGACGGATCGACGAATGGGTCGAGACCGTCCCGGTGCCGGTCCTCGCGATCTGCGTCGGGCACCAGTTCCTCGCCCGCACGTTCGGAGGGCGCGTCGGGCGGTCCCCGTCTCCCGAATTCGGGTCGGTCGAGCTCACGGTCGACCGACCCGAGCACCCCATGTTCGCGAACCTCCCGCGGCAGCTAAGGGTCTGGTCGAGCCACAACGACCAGGTCGTTCTCCCGCCGCCCGGCTGGGAGGTCCTCGCCCACTCGACCGTCTGCCCGGTCCAGGCGATGGCCCACCCGACGCGGACGATCTGGGGCGTGCAGTTCCACCCCGAGGTGGAGCACAGCCAGGGGGGTCGGGAGATCTTCCGCCACTTCCTCGACGCCTGCCGTCGCTGACGCCACCCCGTCCGCCATAAGTACCGGTTTCCGCTCGCCCCGGCGAGATCGTCATGGCTCGCCTCCGCAAGGGTTCGGGGATACGGGAGCACGACCTCGCCGCCCGTGCGAAGGTCCTACGGGACTCCGTGGACCCGCTCCTCCCCCGGCTCACTCCGGACTGCCCGACCGACCGGTTCGACCGCCGAAGGGCGGAGCTCGAGGAGGTCCGATCGGCCCGGGACGACTCGAAGCGCCTCGACCGCCTGACCCGCTGGGGCGATCCGCTCGCTCGGGCGTACGCGGGGCTGCTCCGGTATCACCTCGAGCCGTCGACGCTGACGGTCGTAGAGTTCGGGCTTCCGGGAGGGCCGGTTTCGTTTGCGAACCTCGCACGCACCGACCGGGAGGCGGAGGTCGCCGTTCAGCAGTCGGACGACCCGGGTCGGCTCCTGCTCGGCTACATCGACTGGGCGCGGCGGGGCCTCCACTTCTTCGCGACCCGGAAGGCGCTCTGGTGCACGGGCCGCTCGGACGAACCTCCGCCCGAGTTCCGCTCGGAGAAGGTCGCCGACCTGCCCTACCGTCTGACCGAGACTCCCGCCGATCACCGGTACGTCTGCCCCCACCTCGCGGCCGGGGAGGCGCGCCCGTACGTCGAGGTCGGCTGGCCCGGGGCCCACACCGCGTTCCGGGTCTGCCGACGCTGCGCGAAGGACGACCGTCATCTGCTCGGGAGCCTCTCCGACGGCACCGCGAGCCCGGACCCCGCCGCGGCGTTTCCCGTCTCCGTCCAGCTGAACGTGCGCTGCGGAGGGGGACCCGAGTGCGTCCACGCCAACCTTCCCGACCTCCCGCGCGGGCTCCGGCGGAACTACGAGCTCGGCCGCCTATCGGACGCTCAGCTCCTCGACGCCTACGTTGCGGAGGTGAAGCCCCGCGTCGAGCGCACGAGCCGCCCGACGTACGTCGCGGGCGGCGTCTGCTACGGCGCCCGACGCGACGCCTTCCTCGACGAGCTCCACCCGTCCCCCGTCGAGCGTCGGGCCCTCGAATCGGTGCTCGGCGACGGCGAGCGGTACTTCGAGGTCGACGAGCCGAGCGCGAGCCGGGCCCTGGAGCGACTTTGGCCAAACCACGCGGAGGAGATCGCACGGACGATCGTCGACGACCCCGCCGAGGTCCGCCGCTTGGTCGACGAAGCTCGCGGCGCCCCGGGCCGTATCGCGGAGGTCCTCAAGCGGGCGCAGCGCCGCAACGACGAGCGCGAGCTGCTCGACGCGCTCCCCCGCTACGACCGTCTGGTGCGCGAGGCGGCCTGGGTCGACCGGGTCGCGCGGGAGTACCGCACGCACCGGGAGGCCGGGGCGGAGCGGACGATCCTCGGCTCGCTCCCCCGCGACGGAAAGGAGCGGGGGCTCGCATACGGTTTCCTGCTGGCGGTCGGTCGCGCCGGCGCGCACGCCTGGCAGTTCTCGCCGACGGAGAAGGAGTTCGGCGGCGCGCTCGCGGACGCGGCCCGGGCGCTGCTCACCGCCCCGGCGGTCCACTACCACGACGCGCTCGACGCGCTCCTGCGGTCGGCCGGCGTCGTCGACTGGGGCGTACGGGCCCCCGCAGGCCGCGTCGGCCCATGACGGCGAGCGCGACGGGAACGGTCGAACCGGTCCGCCCGGCCACGGGAAAGGAAAAATAGCCCGTGGTACCATTGAGTACACTACCTGCTCGGTCCCCGCAGCGGGCCGCGCACCGGGAGTACCAACGTGAACGCCCCGTCGAACGGGGGGTCAACGGCGATCGTGGTGGCCGGCGACGAGGAGACGCGCGTCCTTCTGCGGGGACTTCTTCGGCTGCACCACTTCCGGGTCGAAGGCGAGGCGGAGGGGGTCTCGCACGCGCTCGAGCTCGTGAGCGCCCGCCGCCCGGGCCTGATGGTCGCGGACGTGAACCTTGCGGAGGGGAGCCCGACGAGCCTCGTCGCCGACGCCCGGGGGATCCTCCCCACCCTGCGCGTGATCCTGGTCGCGCCCGCCTCCCGCCCGCCGTCAGTGCCGGACGCCGCCCACCGGCCGGATGTCGTGCTCCTGCGTCCGTTCCGCATCCGGCAGTTCGCCGAAGCCCTCCTGCCGGGTCCGGCCCACGCCTAGGCCCGCGGGGCTGGGCCGACGCGGACCCGGCTTACGTCTCGAAGCGCCGGAGCGCCGCCGCCTCCTCGAAGTGGAGGTCGGGCGCGAGGACGACGAGCGCATGCATCGGCGGTCCGAAGTCGACGGTCCTGAGGCGGTCGAAGCGGCCGTACCACGCGCGCGCGTCGTCCCGTCCGACGCGGGCGACGACGGCGACCGGCGCAGAGTCGGGAAGCACCGTCTGCTCCGCGTCCCGCTCCCGCAACAGGCCGAGCGCCTCGGCGGCCCCGAGGAACCGACCCTCGGCCGGGCGCAGGTCGAGCAGGACGAGGGAGTGCAGGCCACGCTCCCGGTTCCCCGCGATCTGCTCGAGGGGCGAGCGGGGAGCGTAGCCGGGCGCCGGGAACGGGAGCGAGACCGTGCGCCCGAAGCGGTACGGCATCAGTCCGAGGTACCCCGGCGCCGCGGTGAGGATGCTCGCGTTGGGGACGTAACGCCAGCCGTGGCCGTGCTCCTCGGCCGCCAGACGCAGCGCGACATGCGTCGTCGCGGCGAACGGGTCGCCGACCACGAGGAGCACGACGCGCGCGTGGGTCCCGAGCGCGTCGAGGACGGGCGTCTCCGCCTCGAGCTCGGCCCGGTCGAGCGAACGGATCGGCCGCCCGACTTCGGCGGCGAGCCGGTCGAGCGTGCCGGGCGGAGCGGCCGCCGTGTACTCCTCCGCGAAGACGACGTCGGCCGCGGCGAGCGCCTCGAGGCCTCGCCGGCTCAGGCCGCGCTCGTCCCCCAGGCCGAGTCCGACGAACCAGAGCTCGCCCATCGCCCCGACCGTCGCCGCTAGCCCCGGATCGCCATCACCGGGCACGGGGCCGCCCGGAACAGGTCCTCGAGGAAGCGCCGCGTGAGCAGCGGGGTGCCCGACGGGTCGGGTTCCTCGCCGACGATCACGAAGCCGAACCGCTCCCGCTGGGCGGCCTGCACGATTAGCTCGGGGAGTCGATGGCGCCGCCCGAGGATCTTCGCGGGGAAGATCGAGCGCTTGCGCCGGATCGGCACGCCGCGGAACCCCTTGTCGCTCGCCCCCCCGCGCTCCGAGTCCCGGTCCCCCGCCGGCGCGATCGAGAGCGCGATCACCGGAACGCCGGGGGAGTGGACGGCGATGTCCTCCGCGACCCGCATCGCGGTCGGGGTCGGCATCTCGCGGAGCGTCGGAAGGAGGATCCGCGGGATCGTATCGGCGGCGAGCGCGAGCCGATTCACGACCAGGACGTCGCAGCGCGCGTGGTGCAGGATCCCGGTCGCCGTGTGGCCGACGAACGGGTTGCGGCTGCGTCGGTCGCCCCGCAGCGTGAGGAGGATCGCGTCGACGTTGTGCGACTCGGCGCTCTCGAGGATCTCGCCGGGGACGTCGGTCGCGGCCCGGACCTCGGGGTCGACCCGGACGTCGAGCGCCGCCCCCGCTTCGTGCGCGGGAACGACCAGGCGGACCGACGCCCTCCACTCGCGGGTCACTTGGGGGAGCGTCGTCGTCGGGATGACGTGGAGGACGCGCACTTCGCCGTCGGCCTCGAGGAGCATCGACGCGAAGCGGATCAGCGGCTCGACCTCGGGCGGCTCCTGGACGGGGATGAGGATCCGCCGGTACATCGTCACGCCTTCCCGATCAGCGGCAGGAGCGCGAGGTCGAGCGAGAGGACGTTCACGTACGGCACGCCGAGGTAGGGGATGAGCGGGTTCACGATGTGCGCGTTCACGAACCCCTGGAGGAACGCGACGGTGAGGTTCGTGGCGGCGGCGACCCGGGGGACCTGGACGAGGACGGCCTCGGGGACGAGGTCCGGGTCGAGGGACGACGCGGACGGAGCGACCCAGTCGAACGGCACCGTCGCGTTCACGGTGAGGTTGCCATAGAGGCGCATGTACGATAGGGTTTCGTTGAGGAGGCTCCGAAGCGCGGGGTCGCTCGGGCCGGGGACGGTGCCGACCCCGAGCGTCGTATGGTAGTCGGTGAGGGAGGGGCGGGACCAGAAGAGGTACGGCGCGCTCAGGTTCTGGGCGATGAGCGACGAGCCGACCAGCGCGCCGTTCGGGCCGTGCACGAGCGAGCCGTCGGCGGTCCCCGGAGTGACCAGCTCTGCGATCCCGGTCACGACCAACGGGTAGGCGATCCCCGAGGCCAGGACCGCGACGACGAGGACGACCGCGGTCGCCCGCAGGTGGCCGGCGGCCGAGTGGACCCTCGGGGGCGCGCGGGGAGCGGGCGGCCCGGCGGGCACGCTCACAGGCCTCCGAGGGGGAGCAGGTGGCCCACGATCCCCGCGACCTGGGCGGAGAAGGGGGTCGTGCTGAGATAGCTGAGGAGGAGGTAGAGCAGCTTGATTCCGATGAACGCGCTGACGAGACCCCCGAACCCGTACAGGATCAGGTTGCGACGGAGGAGGTCGATGGCGCTGCGCGGTCGGAACGGGACCCCGACGATCGCGAGCGGGATCAGGATCGGGATGATGAGGCCGTTGAACAGCAGGGCGGAGAGGACCGCCAGGTGCGGGTTCGTCATCCCGAGGACGTTCATGATCTCGATCCCAGGAAGCGTAGCCGACCCCGACCCGATGAAGATGGCCGGGATGATCGCGAAGTACTTCGCGACGTCGTTCGTGATCGAGAACGTCGTGAGGGCCCCCCGCGTGATCAGAAGCTGCTTGCCGATCGACACGACCTCGATCAGCTTCGTGGGGTCGTTGTCGAGGTCGACCATGTTACCGGCCTCCTTCGCCGCGCTCGTCCCGCTGTTCATCGCGAGGCCGACATCGGCCCGAGCGAGCGCCGGGGCGTCGTTCGTCCCGTCCCCGGTCATGGCGACCAATCGCCCCTTCGCCTTCTCTCGGTCGATGAGCAAGAGCTTCGATTCGGGCCGCGCCTCGGCGACGTACTCGTCGACCCCGCTCTCTCGGGCGATCGCGGCGGCCGTGAGCCGGTTGTCGCCGGTGCACATGATCGTTCGGATCCCCATCGTCTTGAGCTCGCGCAGGCGGTCTCGGATCCCCGGCTTCACGACGTCCTTGAGGAAGACGAGGCCGATCGCCCGACGGTTGAATGAGATCGCGAGCGGAGTCATCCCCTCTTTTGACGCCTCGGCCGCGGCCCGACGCAGTTCGAGAGGAAGGACCGCCCCGTAGGTTTCCATCGCCTGGAGCGACCCCTTGAACACTTCGACCCCGTCGGGGAGCGTGATCCCGCTCATCCGTCGCTCGGCGGTGAACGGGAGGACCTTGAACTTCCCGGGCTCGAGCCGGCGGGTCGGGGCGTTCCGACGGGCGGCGAGCCGGACGATCGACCGGCCCTCGGGCGTGTCGTCAAGGCTCGAGGCGAGGAGCGCTCCCTCCAGCAACTCGGGCATCGGGACCCCCGGCGCCGCGACGAACTGAGCGGCGAGGCGGTTGCCGACCGTGATCGTGCCGGTCTTGTCGAGGATCAACACGTCGAGGTCCCCGGCCGCTTCGACCGCCTTACCGGACTTCGTGATGACGTTCGCACGCGCGGTCCGGTTGATCCCCGATATCCCGATCGCCGGCAGGAGCGCGCCGATGGTGGTCGGCATCAGGCAAACGAACAACGCGACGATCGTCCCGAGGTCGACCGTGACGATGTCGGTGAATTGAGCGAGGTAGACGAACGTCACGACGACCGTGAAGAGCGCGACCGTGAGGGCCGAAAGAAGCACGCCGAGCGCGAGCTCGTTCGGGGTCGGCTCGCGACCTTGGCCCTCGACTAGTCGGATCAGCCGGTCGAGGAACGACTCGCCCCGGACGGCCGTGACCCGGATGCGGGCCGTTCCCTGGAGGACCTGCGTGCCGCCGAGCACGCTCGTCTTGTCGCCGCCGCTCTCTCGGGTGACCGGCTCGGACTCGCCGGTCATCATCGCCTCGTCGATGAGCGCCGCGCCCTGCGTGACGTCCCCGTCCATGGGAACGGGTTCGCCCGGGCGGATCTCGACCGTGTCCCCGACGTGGAGGACGTCCGACGGCACCCACTGGGTCGTGCCGTCCGGCAGCACCTGGCGGGCCCGGATACCGCTGCGGATCGTCCGCAGCGCGTCGGCCCGAGCGCGACCCTGCGCCTCCGCGATCGCCGTCGAGACGTTGGCGAACCAGAGAGTCAGAAAGAGGATGACCGTGATCCACAGGTAGTACGACGGATTGTACGTGGCGACGAGGTCGGGGAACGCGCGAGGCACGAGCGTGATCCCGATCAGGAACAGGAAGAGCACGTAGACGCAGAACATCACGGGCGAGCGAACCTGCTGGCCCGGGCGGAACAGCTTGATCGAGTCGACGAGCACGCGGGCGATCGAGGTGTGCGGGACCCGGCGGACCGAGACCACCGACCCCGGTGGAGGAGCGTCCTCGTCCATCTAGGGGCCTCCCACGATCTGCGCGAGGGGACCGAGCGCGATGACCGGCAGGAACAACAGGACCGAGACGATGATCAGGAAGAGCGTGATGTAGATCGTGAAGGTCGCGCTCGCCGTCCGCAGCGTCCCCGGGCCCGGCGGGAGGACGCTCTCTTGCGAGAACATCCCGCCGACCTTGAGCATCGCGAAGATCGGCACGAAGCGGCCGAGGAGCATCACGATCCCCCCGGCGATGTTGAAGAACCACGTGGTGTCGTTGAACGACGAGGCGCTGAGCGCGCTCCCGTTGTTCGCCGCCTCGGACGTGAACTCGTAGAGAACCGCCGTGAACGTGTGCGCCGAGGCCGGCAAGGATCCCGAGGCGACCGTCACGAAGCCGCCCGCGACCGCGAGGACGAACGGGACGAGAATGAGGGCCGGGTGCGTCAGCAGGGCGAGCGCCGCCCACTTCACGTGGCCCGTCCCGACCTTCTTCCCGAGGTACTCGGGGCTGCGCCCGACCATGAGCCCGCCCACGAAAATCCCGAGGATGGCGAACAGAAGGAGCATCCCAAACCCGGTGCCGTCCCCGCCCGGGGTGCTCTGCGTGAACATCCCGAACAGAAGGACGAGCTGGGCGACCGGAGCGAGCGCGCCGATCTGCATGTTGCTCGCGCCGGTGTTCGTGTAGACGCTCACGACCTGGAAGAGCGAACCGTCCGTGAGGCCGAAACGGGTCTCCTGGCCGACCGGATACCCCGCCGTCTGAGGGCCGAGGCCCGACAAGCCGGCGAGCGCCGGATTCACCGCCGCCTGGTACGCCACGAAGAGCCCGAGCGCGATCGCGAAGACGATCAGGATCGTGCCCACGAAAGGCCACGCCTCGCCCTTGCGTCGCACAATCTGGCCGAACGCGAACGGCGTCGAGAACGGGATCAACATCATCGCGAACGTCCCGAGCAGGTCCGTGACCGCGCTCGGATTCGCGAGCGGGCTCGCCGCGTTGGCCGTATAGAACCCTCCGCCGTTCGTCCCGAGGTACGAGATGGCCTGGAAGCTTGCGACCGGGCCGAGGTAGATCGTCTGGGTGCCGCCGGTGAGCGGGTGGGCGATCGCGTAGTTGGTGAGCGTCTCGGGAACGCCGAGCAGCACAAGCGCGAGGGCGATGAGGAACGCGAACGGCATCAGGACGCGGGTCATCGTGCGGACGAGGTCGACGTAGAAATTGCCGAGCGTCCCGTCTTTGCGGACGAACCCGCGGATCATCGCGGCGGCGACCGAAAGGCCGGTCGCGGCCGAGAGAAAGAGCGCAAGGGGCCAGGCGATCATCAGCGCCCCCAGGCTCAGCTGGCTCTCGTTCGTGAAGTGCGTGAAATCGGTGTTCGTCGTGAAGCTCGCCGCCGAGTGGAACGCGAGCGTCCAGCCCATATTCGGCGCGCCGGTCGCGTCGAGCGGCAGCGCGTGCTGGAGCGCGAGGAAGACGAAGAGGAACGCGAAGACCCCGCCGTTGACGAACAGGACCGCGAGCATGTACTCGCTCGAGCGCATCGCGCTGCGCGGCGACGTGCCGAGCAACCGGTAGAGCGCGCTCTCGATCGGCGCGAGGATCACGTCGCCGAACGCGGGGCGGCTCATGTAGACCCGGCCCAGGTACGCGCCGAACCACGGTGCGATCGCCACGACGAGGCCGACCAACAGCGCGACGTCCCATACCGAGCGGAAGTCGAACACGGGCCTCCGCGCGCCTCAGAACCTCTCGGGGTGGATCATCGAGTAGACCAGATAGCCCACGAGCGCGACCGAGAGCACCGTGAGCGCCACCAATCCGAGGTTCTGGGCTACCCAGTCGAGCGGGCCCATCGCGCACGCTCCGCTCGGTCGAACCCGAGGGCGGTTATTTAGCGTCAGTGACCGAGCCGCACCGCCGCGCGGGCCCGCCGGAAGCCTTATCCCGAGCCCCCGGCCGTCGGCCGGCCCTCGGCTTCGTCCGCGGCCCGCGCACGCCGCCCCTCGGCCGAAAGGCGCCGCACGATCCGGTGCATCGCCTTCTCCCGTCGGACCTCGGCGGCCTGGTAGCCGACGTCGCGCGTCGCCCGGGTGAGCAGGACCACGACCCGCCCGAGCGAGCTCCGCCCCGTGCGACCGCGGCGCTGGATCGCCCGGATCTCGCTCGGGACCGACTCGAAGAAGACGACGAGGTCGACGTCCGGCACGTCGAGGCCCTCCTCGGCGACGCTGCTCGCGACCAGGATCGGGAACCGACCGTCCCGGAACCCGGCGAGGATACGAGCCTGGTCCTTCTGGTTCATGCCCCGGTCGCTCGAGTCTCGGCTCGACTGGCCGACGAACCGGCCGACGGTCCATCCTTCCCGTTCGAGCGTCGACTGGATCGTTTGGATGGTGTCGCGGTACTGGGCGAAGACGAGGATCCGCGTCGGCCGGTCGGTCGCGGCCGCCATCGTGGTCCGCACGAGCTCGACCAGCGCGTCGAGCTTCGGATGGGACGGCTCCCGGGTGTCGCGCAGGAACGCGTCCGCGGCGGCCCGTGCCGCGACGACCTCCGGCAGCTTGAGGACCGAGAGGTCCCCCCGGCTCGGCTTCGGCTTCGCCGCCAAGCGGTCGAGGTACTGTACGAACGGGGCGACGCCCTGAGTCTCGAGCCGCTCCTCGGCGTGGTGCAGGTGCAGCAGCACGAGCTGGTGAAAGAGCGGGCCGAACCGGCGCACCATCGGTCCCGGTCGCGCGAAGATCTCCGCCCGAAGGGAGATCAGGTCCTTCACCGAGAGCGACGCGATCGGCTTCTTCCTCAGATACCCCATCTTCTGCAGCTTGCGGGCGGTCGCGTGAGCGGCCTGCGCGAGCAGGTCGCGGATGTGCGCCGCCGTCGGCGAGAGGTCGACCCACACGTAGTCGACCGTCACCGGTTGAACGTACTCCCGCACCCCTTCGTCGTCCCGCGTTCGGGCCTCGATACGCCGGACCCCGAGCGCGGCGACGACCTCCTCGATCCGCTCGTCCCGGCCGCCGGGGGATGCGGTGAGGCCGAGGATCCGACCCCCTTTGGGCCGCTCGGTGAGGTAGCGGGCCGCGATCGGGACGTAGACGTACTTTCCGACGGCGTGGTGGGCCTCGTCGAAGACCGCGAGCGCGACGTCCTTGAGGTCGTACCGACCCGACGCGAGGTCGTTCTGCACGATCTCGGGCGTGGCGAAGACGCAGTCGGCGGAGTCCCACGCTCCCTCCCGAACCGGCCGCCGGACCGTTCCCGTGAACCGCGCGAGCCGGAGCGGGATGAGCCAGCGGGCGAACGACTCGGCGTGCTGCTGGACGAGCGGACGCGTCGGGGCGAGGAAGAGGACCTTGCCGACGTCGCGCCGCAAGACCTCGGCCGCGACGAGGGCGGCGATGACGGTCTTCCCGAGCCCCGTCGGCAGAACGACCAGGAGGTCCGCGGTGAGCCCGATGCGGGCGAGGTCGATCTGGAACGGGAGGGCCCGGAGCGTCCCGGACCTCAGAAGGGGGTGCTCGACCTGGCCCTCGACGACGCTCCAGACCCCCGGCAGCGCTTCCGGGCGGGGCCGACCGGTCCGGAGTGGGGGCGCGGCAGCCTCCCCCCCCGCGGGCGAGAATTCGTCCAACCGGCGCTGACGGCTCACGGGAGCTTCCCTTCGGGCCGCGTCCCGCGGGAAACGCCCTCGGCCGCGCGGTCGACCGCCGTCGGGCCCACTCGGAGGTTGGCGACCATACACCTTCCCGCCGACGACCGATTGTGGCTCAGTCCTTCGGCCCGACCGGTCGCAGGGATTCGAGACCCCCGAGATAGGGGCGAAGAACCTCGGGAACCGTGACCGAGCCGTCGAGTTGCTGGTACTGTTCGAGGATCACCGCCATCGTTCGGGACGTCGCGACCGCCGTCGAGTTGAGCGTGTGCGGCACGACCTTCCCCGGCCGCCCGGCCTTGCCCATCCGGATGCCGAGGCGACGGGCCTGGTAGTCCGTGCAGTTCGAGCAGCTCACGACTTCCCGGTACGCCTGCTGCCGGGGAAACCAGGCCTCGATGTCGTACTTTTTCGCCGCGACCGTCCCCAGGTCTCCTGTGCAGACGTTCACGACCCGGTAGGGTACGGCGAGCCGTCGCACCACCTCCTCGGCGTTCGCCCGAAGCTCCTCGTGGAGCCCGGCCGACTCCTCGGGCCGGCAGAAGACGAACTGCTCGACCTTCTGGAACTGGTGGACGCGGAAGATCCCCTTCTGGTCGACCCCGTGGCCGCCGATCTCCTTGCGGAAGCACGGGCTCACGCCGGCGAGCCGGATCGGAAGCCGGTCCTCATCGAGGATCTCGCCGTGGTAGAGGGCGGCCAGCGGGTGCTCGCTCGTCGCGATGAGGTAGAGGTCCTCGCCTTCCACCTTGTACATGACGTTTTCGAAGTCCGCGAGGTCGGTGACGCCCTCGTACGGCTCGCGCCGCAGGAGGTACGGGGGCGCGACCGGGACGTACCCCCGCTCGACCAGGAGGTCGAGGGCGAACCGCTGGAGCGCGAGGTCGAGCAGGACGATCGGCCCGGTCAGGTAGTAGAACCCGGATCCGCTCGCCCGATGCGCGCGGTCGAATTCGGCCATCCCGAGCGCTTCGAGGACCTCGCCGTGGGCCTTGAGGGTGGGGTCCGGCCCTGCGGGCGTCCCCCAGGTGGCGACCACCACGTTCTCCGAGTCGTCCCGGCCGAACGGGACCGACTCGTCCATGAGGTTCGGCAGGCGCATCAGGAGCGCGTCGCGCGCGCGCCGTTGCTCTCCCTCCCGGGCTTCGGCCTCGCGCAGCGCCGCCGGGATCGACCGGGCCTCCGTGTCGAGTTCCGGCGGGACGGTCGCCTTCGAGCGTTCGAGGGCGATGCGACGCCCGAGGTCGTTGCGCCGCTGGCGCAGCCGGTCCGCTTCGACCCGCGCGGCGCGCCAGGCTTCGTCCTTCGCCTTCACCTCGGCGAAAAGCGTGAGGTACGCCGGGTTCCCGCGGCGCCCGAGGTTCTGCTCGATCCGCCCGGGATCCTTTCGAAGAACGTCGACGTCGATCACGTCCCTCCGGAGGGGACCCCCGCGAATATCTTTGCTGCCCCGGTGCCGGACTCTCGCAGGACCCGCGGCCGGCCGGCAAACGCCTATGTAGCCTCGGGGGGAATCGGGGCGAGGAGAAGAGGACCAATGTCGTTCCGCGCGGAGGAGTTCGGACTGTTCGTGGGAGGCCGATGGGTGACCCCGCCGGGCGCCCAGCGCTTCGAGACCGTGAATCCGGCGACCGGCGAGACGGTCGGGTCGTTCGTCGTCGGGGGACCGAACGACGTGAAGGACGCCGTCACCGCCGCCCACCGCGCCTTCCCCGGTTGGAAGGCGACTCCTGCCCCGAAGCGGGGGGAGATCCTGCTCGAGGTCGCCCGTCGGATGCGACGCGCCAAGCCCGACCTCGGGGCGATCGTCACCCGGGAGATGGGCAAGGTGATCGCCGAAGGTCTCGGGGACGTGCAGGAGTCGATCGACTTCATCGAATACATGGCGGGAGAAGGCCGCCGGCTCTTCGGCGAGACCGTTCCGTCGGAGCTCCGCGCGAAGTTCTGCTTGACCGTGCGCCAGCCGAAGGGCGTGGTCGCGTGCATCACACCCTGGAACTTCCCGACCGCGATCCCGAACTGGAAGATCGCCGCGGCCCTCATCACGGGCAACACGATCGTCTTCAAGCCCGCCTCCGGCACGGCCCGCTGCGCCGCCGAGGTCGTGCGGATCTACGAGGAGTCGGGGGTCCCGCCGGGCGTCCTCAACCTCGTGACCGGCTCGGGCGGCGTCGTCGGGAACGCGCTCGTCGAGGACCCGCGAGTGAGGGCGATCTCGTTCACCGGTGGGGTAGAGACGGGTCGGGACGTCTACGTGCGCGGCGCGAAGGGCCTCAAGATGGTCCACCTCGAGCTGGGCGGGAAGAATCCGGTGATCCTGATGGACGACGCCGACCTTCCGCTGGCCCTCGACGGAGTCCTCTTCGGCGCGTTCGGAACCGCCGGCCAGCGCTGCACCGCGACGAGCCGCCTCATCGTCCACGCGAAGGTCTACGACGAGTTCCTCGGGATGCTCACCGACCGGCTCGACCGGTTCACCGTCGGCGACCCGCTCGACCCAGCGACCGGCATGGGACCGGTCGCGTCGGCCGACCAGGAGAAGAAGATCCTCGGGTACATCGAACTCGGGCGCTCGGAGGCGACGCTGCGCTACGGAGGGCACAAGCGAACAGGAGGGATCTACGACCGGGGCCACTTCCTCGAGCCCACGATCTTCGAGACCCGGCACGGCACCCGGATCTCCCGGGAGGAGATCTTCGGGCCGGTCCTCTCCGTCGTGCGCGTCGGCGACTACGACGAGGCGGTGAAGGTCGCGAACGACGTCGACTACGGCCTCTCCTCGTCGATCTACACGCGCGACGTCAACCGGGCGTTCCGGGCGATCACCGACCTCGAGGCGGGGATCACGTACGTGAACGCCCCGACGATCGGCGCCGAGGTGCAATTGCCGTTCGGCGGAATCAAGAACACCGGCAACGGCGGCCGCGAGGCGGGAAGCGCCGCCATCGAGGAGTTCACCGAGATCAAGAGCGTCTTCGTCGACTTCTCCTCGAAGCTCCAGAAGGCCCAGATCGATAGCGAGAGCGCGGCATGAGCGGGTTCCGTGGGTCGGACGAATCGCTCGACCGCGAGATCGCCGCGCTCGAACGGATCGCTCGTCTGCGCGTTCGGCGGACGGCCGTGGAGTTGAAGGAACTCGACCGGGACTTGCGCGAGCTCAAGCGCGAGCGCGCCCGACGCCGGGTCCCGATCCCTGGGACGACGGGGGGCGAGGCGGTCTCCGGGCCGATCGGCGACTAGTCCCGACCGGTGTGCGGAATCCGCACACTTGTCGCGATTATACGCCGGTTCGGCTCTTAACGAAACGACGAATTAGAGCCGCCCGTTGCCCTCCCTCGATGACCGCTACGCCGGGTACGCCTCCGGGCGCTCCTCCCGCCGCGATGCCTCCCACGAGACCGCGGGGAATGTCGAAGGGGCTTCTTGGGGCCCTAGCCGCGGTCGTGATCGTCGTCGTCGTCCTCCTCGCGCTGCTCTTCGCGAACGTGATCCCGGGCCTTCACCTCGGTTCGAGCGGTGGGGGAGGGGGCGGAGGGTCCGCCGGGCCGTCCTACAACGTCACCTTCACCGAGTCGGGCCTCCCGTCCGGGACGAGCTGGTCCGTCACGATCTCGGGTTCGACCGTCAGCTCGACCACGACTTCGCTCCTCTTCTCGAAGTCGAACGGGACGTACAGCTTCACCGTAAACCCCGTCGCGGGATACAAGTCCGCCCCGACCACCGGAAGCGTTACGGTGAGCGGGGCGGCGACCTCCCAGAGCATCACGTTCACCGCCCTGCCTCCCGGCTCCTACACGGTCACGTTCACCGAGTCCGGTCTCCCGGGCGGGACGAACTGGGCCGTGACGTTCAATGGGACGGCCGGTAGCTCCTCGACGCCGACCATCGCGTTCACGATCGGGAACGGCACCTGGGCCTTCAGCGTCGGCGCGGTGACCGGCTACACGGCGAGTCCGACCTCCGGGAGCGTCACGGTCTCGGGCGCGCCCGCATCGCAGGGGGTTACCTTCACCAGCTCCGGGGGAGGAGGCGGAGGCGGCGCCCAGACGTACAGTCAGGCCAAGCCGGCCGCCGACTCCATCGTCTCGGGGCACTCGACGTCGGCCGTCCTTTGGGTGGCCTACGGGGTCGACAGTCGCAACGCGTACACCAACAGCTCGACAAATGTCACGAAGTCGAACTGCACCCTGACGGGCGGCTCCACCACCACAGTGACGCTCCCGACGTTCTCGGGCAATTACCATTCGGGGGTCAGCCCCGCGTGGCTCTTCGGATACTACCAGCCCTCGCCTCAGGCGCTGTTCCTGGTCTCCGTGC
>VFSW01005111.1_pt1 | contig 19467 bp, 21 predicted proteins | sample 5358111 | NCBI WGS metagenome assembly VFSW01 (sample SAMN11554181, study PRJNA540505) | mine drainage metagenome | isolation source: sediment from site ElyBrook_90M | place: USA: Ely Copper Mine, Vershire, VT | collected 2017 | reverse complement strand
CGCTTTCACCATCCCGTACGGCATCATGTCCCCGGCACAGAAATTCGTCATGAAGGTGGTCCGGTTCATGCACGACCACGGCGTGACCCAAGACGCGCTGCGGGCAATCTCCATGGCATCCTACCACCATGCGCAGAACAACCCCCGCGCCGTGATGTACGGCCGTCCGCTGGATGAGGCAAAATACGATGCCTCCCGCTGGATCGTCGAACCGTTCCATTTGTTCGACTGCTGCCTGGAGAACGACGGCGCCGCCGCCGTGATTGTTATGCCGGCCGATCGGGCAAAGGACCTGCCGCATAAGGCCAGCTACCTGATGGGTGTGGCCGGCGGGTCCGACCACCGCTGCGCCGCGCCGGTCCACAACGCGCCGAACTATGCCAGTTCCCACTTCGCCACCGTCGCCCCCAACCTTTACGAAATGGCAAAGATGGGGCCGAAGGACATCGGCGTGGTGCAGTGCTACGAAAACTTCACCGGCGGCGTGCTCATGAGCCTGGTGGAACACGGCTTCTGCAAGCCAGAGGAAGCCAACGACCTGCTGCGCCTGGAAAACCTGCTGGCCCCGACAGGCAAGATGCCGCTGAACACCAGCGGCGGGAACCTCGCCGAATGTTACATGCACGGACTGGAACTGGTGAACGAGGCAGTGCGCCAGATCCGCGGCGTGTCGGTCAATCAGGCGCCGCGCAACGACACCGTTATCGTGATCGGGGGTCCGATGGTGACACCCGTCAGCTCCTTGATCCTGAGTTCGGAGGCCGCTCTGTGATGTCGTATCTGCCCGAAGGCCTTCCCGCACCGACCGCCGGCGCCGATGGATTGTCCACGCCGTACTGGGAAGGTGCCCGCAACGAGAAACTGGTCATCCAGTTCTGCAAGGGCTGCAACCACTGGCAGTGGGGTCCGGAATGGATCTGCCACCGCTGCAACAGCTTCGACCTGGACTGGCGCGAGGTCGAAGGCCGCGGCGTTATCTACAGCTACCAGCGCGTCTGGCACCCGGTACATCCAGCGCTGAACGGCCATGGCCCCTATATCGCCGCGCTGGTGGAACTGCCAGGCGCCGGCAACATCCGCATGGTGGGCAACCTGATCGGCGACCCCAAACAGCCCGTGCCGATCGGCGCCAAGGTAGAAGCGGTGTTCGAGCATCATAACACCGCCAGCCCGCCCTTCACGCTGGTGCATTGGCGGTTGATTTAGCCGGGTACGGCGCGGCGTCCGTCAAACCGCCGCACCGTCGCCCTCATGCGGCCCGAGAAACCGGTCGCCGTTGAAATGGATCAGGTGGTCTGGATTTTCGGCGATCCAGACCTCGGTTTCCCAAGACACATCTGCCGCCCACTTCCGGAAGTCGCGTCGCCCGTGGAATGCGGTCACATAAACCCGTCCCGCCGTGGAATTCTCCAGGAATTGCCGCAGCAGCAAGTGCCGTTGAGGTGTGAGCGGGTTAGATGAATGAACCGCCTCTATAAGAAATAACCAATTCCGGCCAGGGGAGTAGGCAATGATATCGACCAGCTTCTGACCCTGAAGAAACGCCGGGACACCCAGCGCAATCAACTTGTCCTTGAGGTAGATTTTGCGCCCGTGCCCGTCCTCGCCGGACTTCTTCGCCGCATCCGCAAGGTACAATATCTCGGCATCCGGGGCGAAGCGACCCAGAAAATCGACGACGCAGGCACGCTGCAAATCGTTATGCGGCCCTGGTGTTAGCGACATCGCGTCGCCACCCGCGATGGATATGGGAACCGCAACCCGACGCCGCCGCTCCGCTGCCGCACGGGCAAGATCCGGCACCATGGTCTTGAAGCGTTCAAGCGCCCGCGGCCACTCCGGCGTGCCGTAAGCGCGAACCAGCGCTAACCCTTCGAGAGTCAGAGCATGGCCCCGGGTTGGATCGTTGATCGGCGCGCTCGGATCCTTTGCCCCGGCCAGAACCAGCCCCGCGGCCTCAAGATGGATAAGATTGCGGCGCTTCACGTCGTCATACGAAGAATCCGCATAGGATGTGCCAAAATGCGCGTTCCAGAAGGCCAGGATTTCCCGCTGGCTCAGTGGCTTGGTCGTCCCATCCTCCATCCATGATTTGGCTTCGGACCAGCGATCGCCGGGCCGTAAATGCGCGACGGCAAGAAGTGCCCAAGGCGTCCGCCGTTGATGCATCGCGGTCATGCTCCGTAGGTCCACGCCAACATCCCGTAGCAGCGTGGCAGCCTGACGAGTCTTGATATCGATAGGGCTCTCATCGACCAGCGAGGCCGGTCCGTCGGCCGGACGTGAACGCTTCGAAGGCATTGTAGTCTCCAGTGCAACCAGCGCCTGGCGGCCAAGCGCAAGAGCCATCAACGGCGACACAGCGTTGCCGATCTGCTCCGTTTGTTCATAACGCGTGCCGGAAAATTCGAACCAATCGGGAAAACCCTGAAGCCTTGCCCCTTCGCGGACAGTGAGCATCCTGCGGCGTCCGTCAGGCAGCTTGATACGATGCATATCCGACGTCGCCGCGCCCAGATTGCGGCACGTAAGTGTTCGCGCCGGGCGGTCCAGATGAAGGTCGCGCGGGTTCGCACACGCGCTCCGTCGCTCATATTCGGCAATATACCGATCCATCGAATCGCTCAGAAACTTGGCGTCGTCCGGGATGGAGTAAGCCGTGTCGCCGATTGCGTGCCCAGCGCTCACCGGCTCCGCCACCACCGGATCGGGCCACCGCCAGCCGCCCATATGACCGACGATGACAACCCGCTCCCTGTTCTGCGGCGTGCCATAGTCGCGCGCGTTCAAAAGACGGGCATCGACCTGATATCCAAGGCGCTTCAGTTCTTCCGCGACCTGTCCAAAATAGTCCCGGTTACGGAACAGAAGGCCTCGCACATTCTCAACGACGGCAAGCCGGGGCCGCAACCGCGCCACCGCATCGAGAAATATCGGGAATCCATCGCGGGCATCGCGATTACCGCGTTGGTAACCGATCTGGCTGAAGGGCTGGCATGGCGGTCCGCCGATGACTAAATCGACCTGCGCCTCCGGAAATTCGGGTTTGCCCACCTCAAGAATGGTCTGATCGCAAGCGCCGTTCAGGTTGGCGGCATAGGTTTGGACAGCCGGGCCTTTCATTTCGAAGCCATGGGTTCTGATTCCCACCGCCTCGAATCCCAGCGCTAATCCGCCGCATCCTGCGAATAAATCGACTGCGAACGGTGCGCCAGCCGTCAGGCTGGGTAACTTCAGACTGGCATTCAACCAATCCGACCACTCCCCCGATTGACCGAAGGTCCGGAGAGTTGGGGACATAAGCAGATCGGGCTGACAACGGCGGAGTCGCAAATTCGACATGTTGAGACAATACCGCAACAGCGACGCCCGCGCACCCCCTGCGCGGAACGCGGGTTCGGCCAACTAACCGCTGCAAGGTCAACCGACCGGCGACCCTGTCACCCGCAAAAATTGTATTTGCAAAATTCGACAACCTATACTAGAAATAGAACATAACATGAACTTGTAGCCCATGACAGACCCAGACTCCTCCAGCATGAACCTGGCCATACAGGCCGCCTGCAATAACCTGATGGGCTTCGTCATCGTCGCGGCCAACGACGACCCGGACAAAGCCCGCTCGGTTATCGCCGACATGATCCGCGCCTATAGCCCGGCCGACACGATCGAACTGGCTATTGTCTCTCAAATTGTCGGCTTCAGCCTTGCTTCCATGGACAGCCTCCACCGCTCGATTGCCGACCCCGATATGCCGGACACCAAGATCCTGCGCTACAGGGCATCCGCCGCAAGCCTCAGCCGCTCCGCCGAACAACGCCGGGCAGCACTCAACGCCCTGCGGGCCGCGGCGAAGCCCGCCGAACGGCCAGCCGAACCAACAAAGCCCGCCGTTGCACCGGCCGGTACAGCGGATACCCAAAACGACAAGGCCGAAGCAAAGGCGAAATCCTTGCTCAACCGGCTGGACCAGTTGCACAAAGAATGGGACGCTAACCCGATACCGCGCCCAACTGCCGCGACGGCACAAGCCGCGCCAACACTTCAGCTCACCCCATCGGGTTATGGGTAGCAACGCCGCGATATGCTAACCGTCGCCGGTCAACAAAGCCCAATGAGTGATCGCGCATGAAGATCTGCGTCGTAACGCCGTATTTCAACGCCGATCCGGCATGGATTCGGCAAGCGCATCACAGCGTTCTCGGCCAGACCACCCCCGCACGGCACATTCTGGTATGCGACGGTTCGACGCCCGCCGAAATCGACGACTTCCAGGGCACCCACATCCTGCTCGGTCGCAACTACCGCGACTACGGCAACACGCCGCGCCTGATCGGCTGCTATCGGGCAATCAGCGAGGGCGCCGATGCCATCGCCTTCCTGGACGCAGATAACTGGTATCGGCCCGATCACCTCGCTTCATTACGGAACTACGCCCTGGCGAACGACCTGGCCGCCTGCTGTTCCGCCCGGACGCTGCACCGCCCGGACGGCTCTTTCCTGGCAAAGTGCCATGTGGTCAACGCGCGTCCCCTTATCGACACAAGCTGCCTTTTGGTCATGAAGCCCGCCTTCGCGCATCTGATCGCCTGGGCCATCAACAGCCAGGACGTCGCCGCGGTGGTGGATCAGGCCGTCTGGCAGGCGATCGCCGGGTCGGGCGCGCGGGTGGGATTCCTGGATAACGCCTCGGTTTGCTATCGCACCCGCCATGCGGTGCATTACGAACTCGCCGGAGTTCCGCCGCCACTCGATGCCATCAAACGCACGGATACGCGCGGCGACCGCTACCAGTAAACGCAATCAACCGGACAGCGCCTGCATCACCGCATCGGGAATATCGAAGTTGGCATAGACGTTCTGGACGTCGTCGTTCTCATCCAAGGCGTCCAGCAGCTTCAACAGCCCCGCTGCCCGCTCTTCGTCCAGCGTCACCGTCATGGTCGGCCGCCAGTCCAACTTGGCACTCTCCGGCGCGCCGAACCGAGTCTCCAGCGCATCGCGGACCGCGAAGAAATCCTCCACCTTGCAGGTGATTTCATGGCCTTCGTCATCGCTTTCGGCGTTATCCGCCCCGGCCTCGATCGCTGCCTCCAGCATATCGTCCGCGCTGGCAGCCGACGCCGGATAGCGGATCGCACCCAACCGGTTGAACATAAAGCTGACCGAGTTCGTCTCCCCCAGCGCACCGCCATGCTTGTTGAACGCCGTCCGCACGTCGGAGGCGGTACGGTTGCGGTTGTCCGTCAGCGCCTCCACGATCACCGCCACGCCGGCTGGGCCGTAACCCTCATACCGGACATCGACATAGTCGTCCCCGCCACCGGCCCCGGCCGCCTTCTTGATGGCACGATCCACCGTATCCTTGGGCATGTTCGCCTGCCGAGCCGCCGTGACCGCCGCCCGCAGGCGGGGGTTAGACGCCGGGTCCGGCAGCCCGTGACGCGCCGAGACCGTGATTTCCCGGATGATCCGCGCAAACTGGCGCGCCCGCCGCGCGTCCTGCGCGCCCTTGCGGTGCATGATGTTCTTGAACTGGGAATGGCCTGCCATGGGTCGCCAATGTCTCTGGGTGGAACTCTCGCCGCTTCATACAGCGCAAACCGGCTACGGCAAACGCCCCGCGATCAAGGGGGGGCGCATCCATCCGGCAGTTTCACCGCTAAAGCGGTCAGCAGATCGGGCCCATCATGTCCGCATACACGCTCGCGGCGCCGATCGCGTATCTGCCGGTTGACGGCGTCCACGTTCTCCAGGGTCAGTAACGTCCCATATTGGGGTGCATCGCCCCCAAACATACGCCGTATCACGATCGCGCCGAGTTGCTTCTTGAAATGCGTCGGCTCCCAATACCACAGGGTCGGGGTGTGACGATCCCCGGCGGCTGGAACACGTTCGGTATTTGGCGAGTCGTAATTCAGAAAATCCCACATTGGCACATCGTCGCCGGTTTCCGCGGCCACGGCCGCCAGTTCGGCCTTCAACTCCTCGATTCGCGGCCACAGGCCCATGCGCCAGTAGATCTCCAGCGCGTCGGCATGATGCGGGGTAAGCAGCAGTGTCAGTTTCACATGGTTTGCACGGGCAAGCGCCACGATAGCCCGAACGGTATCGAGGTTGGGCAGCGCGCCACCCCATCCCGCCATCGTCCGTTGCAGGCGCGCGGCTCGCTCGACCTCATAATCTTCCTTCTGCGCGAACAGAACATGCATCCCGTCCGCGAGGAACGCATTGCGGAAATCGGCCTCGTTGGACGACCCATCCGGCGCCAGGTTCAACAGCGTCGGGTCCCGCTGAAACACAATGGTCTTCAGGCTGTCGGTCAGCGATCCCATGGTGGCCAGCGACAGGAACATGTCGTTGGCAACCTGCAGCCTCCGGTACGGATTGGGCTTGCCATCGGGCAAAAGATGGTAGCGCCTATCGTCCTCCGACATGCCATCGCCTGGCGGATTAAAGGCAAGAAAGTCCTGAAAATCGAGAAATACGACCGCATTCTCGATCCGGCCGTTGAAAATTGCCTCCCGCAGCGTATCCAGCCGCGTCGAAACGGCAGCCCCGCCGGGAATGCCGTAGTTATAAACCGGCCGCATTGCCTCCGGCCACTCCGGTGCCGCCGCATCCACCCCGATATGGGTGGACGAAGACCCGATCAGAACGGTCACCGGATGTGCCCGCGCCTCCTGATAGGTTTTGGCCAGCAGAGTGTGATTCTTCGGTCCCGGCTTCATCAGGCTCAGACCCGGAATCCGGGGGGTCCCGAACACATCGTACGGATCGATCAGCAGGTTCACCGCCACGACAAGCCCAGCCAGCACGCACAGCGCAACGATCCAGGTGCGAAGGAAACGGTGCGGGCTGCCCATCAGAACTGCCAGTACAGGAATTCGCTGAGTTGCCCAAGCGACAGCATCCCCGCCAACGCAATGAACGCCAGCCCCACTGCCCAGGCTCTGTCGGGTACCCAAGTGAGCAGCCGGACCAGGCGCGATGGCGTGCGGTCGGGTTTCACGCCCAACGCCGGCTCGAAAGCCGCCAGTATCCGCAACGTGTTCGGCATCGCCAGGGCGATGACCAGCAGGCAGCCGATCCGAACCACGGAGGCAAGCAGCATCGAACCGCTGGTCCAGGCCGGCTGCACGCCGATGGCGGACAGCCATCCGGCGATCCGGCCAAGCCGGGAAAACACCGCCGCCGGCAGGGTAACGCCATACACGCCGATCATACCCTTCCACAGCATCAGCGTGGCGGACAGCGTCGGTGCCCGGAACATCACCATCGCGGCGACAACGGACAAGAAAGTCAGGATGAACCCGACCGGCGCCATCCGGGCGTTATAGCGTTTCGTATCCGGCCAGATTCGGGGCCGCACCAGCCGCCACCCATGATCGACGCAAAGCAGCACGCCATGCAGCAGCCCCCACACGATGTAGGTGTACCCCGCACCATGCCACAATCCCGACACCAGCATGGTCAGGATCGTCGGCATCGCCAGCAGGCTCAGGAAGGCCGACAGACTGGTATTGCGGCCGCCGAAGATTGGCTTACCCGCCGCCATCAGCCTGCGCGTCAGGCTCAGCGTCATCGGGTTGTAGATATAGGCCGTCAGAAACCGGGTCAGGCTGACATGCCACCGCAGCCAGAAATCGATGATGCTGGTCGCCTGCAACGGCGAGTTGAAATTCACCGGCAGCTTGATCCCGAAGAACCGGGCGAGCCCCAGCGCCATGTCGGAATAGCCGGAGAAGTCGAAGTAGATTTGCAACGTGAAGCCCAGTGCCGCGATCCATGCGTCGGTCAACGACTGCCCGCCGCCGGCGGCAGCCCGGGCGTACAAAGGTGCCACCAACGGGCTCATCGGGTCGGCCAAAATCACCTTCTTGGCCAGGCCGAAGAAGAACAGGCTGATCCCAACCGCCGCATTCTCGGGGTCATAGCGGCACGATGCCGCGCGGAACTGCGGCATCATCTCACGGTAATGGACGATCGGGCCGGCGATCAACTGCGGGAAGAACAGCACGAACAGCGCATAATCGGCCAACGAGAACCGGCTGACCCGCCCAGCCTGGACATCGACCAGAAAAGCAATTTTCTGAAACGTAATGAACGAAATGCCCAGCGGCAGTATCAACTGAGTCAACACGAACCCGGTACCGAACGCGTCGTTCATCGCGCTCGCGGCGAAATTCAGATATTTGAAGTAACCCAGGAAACAAAGATTGAAGACGATCCCGGCGACCAGGATCGTCCTGGCAAACGCCGGCCTCGCCTCCCCGGTCTTCTCAAGCGCCCGGGCCAAGCCATAGTTGATCAGGATGGACGGCGCGATCAACAGCACATTGATCGGGCGCCACCACGCATAGAACAGCAACGAAGCCGCCGTCAGCCACGCCAGCCCCCATTCCCGCCGATGCGCGCCCAGGATGTAGAACCCGATTACGACGGTCGGCAGAAACCCGAAGATGAAGCTATAGGAGTTGAAAAGCATCGGGGCGGCAGCGGATCAGCGGCGCGGCGCGGCGGCAATCGCCTTCACGATAGCCCCCACATTGGGAAACGATTCGACATCGGCGATGCGGAACTTGACGCCGAACTCCGCCTCTACGGCCACGATGAAGTTGATGTAGCTGAACGAGTCCCAGCCCCCGACATCCTCCCGCACCGTATCCATCGTCAGGGCGATCGAGTCATCGCCCAGGATGTCGGACAGTATCTGAGACAGTGCGGCCAGGTATTCCTGCTCGGTCATGCCAATGCGGTTCCACGAAGGTATCGTTGCATGGGTGATGCCACACGAAACCGTGAAATGCCAAGATTAAACCGCCGGCATGGCCTGCGACAAACGTCCGCCGATGCGAACCGGCTCGATCCGGCGCGCATGGCCGGTGGCATCGTCGGTTTCCACGAACACGCCGCACACCGTCGCCGGCCCCTCGGCCGGCCCCAGCTTCTCGCCCGGCATTTTGCGCCAGAACCGCATCGCGGCCCCGTCCTTCACCATGCCGATCACGCTGTCGTAGTCCCCGCACATCCCCGCATCGGACTGGAACGCCGTCCCGCCCGGCAGCACCTGCGCATCGGCACTCGGGCAATGCGTATGGGTGCCCACGACAAGGGAAACCTGCCCGTCGAAGGTGTGGGCATAAGCCATCTTCTCGCTGCTGGCCTCGGCATGGATGTCGGCGACGATGGCCTGCACCGAGTGTCCCAGCCGGTATTTCGACAGGACCTCCGCCGTGCCGCGAAACGGGCAGTCCATCGGGTCCATGAACAGCCGCCCCATCGCCTGCAATACCAGCGCCTTGCGCCCGTCCTGCAGCGTGACCAGCACCGACCCGGCACCCGGCGTACCAGGCGGATAATTCAGCGGGCGGATCAGCCGCGGGTTCTCCGCGATGAACGGGATGATCTCCTTGCGGTCCCACGCATGGTTGCCCAGGGTGATGACGTCCGCCCCAGCCGCGAACAGCGCCTTCGCCATGTCGGGCGCCAGACCGAAGCCGTGCGACGCGTTCTCGGCATTGACCACCGCCAGATCGATCCGCAAATCCCGCCGAAGCCCTGGCAACCGTTCGCACACCGTGTCCCGCCCGGTTCGGCCCAATACGTCGCCCAAAAACAGAATTCGCAAATCAGCCCCCGCGGTGCCCGGTGCCCGTCGCGATGGCACCCAGCCGGTTGTCGTAAGGGCCTGACGCCGGCCGGACAATAGAGTGCGGAGCCACCATGGCCGTTGGTTTGTCATCCTCCCAGAGCCTGCGTGTGCAGGTGGGCGCCAGATACCGAGACCAAGATCCCGACAGAGCCAGCTCCCGAGGGAGATGCTTACTGGCCCCGGGGATGAACTACCTGACGCACCCGGTAGCCCCGCCGATCTAACTTAGGCCGTGGGGGCGATTAAGCAAGCGCCGCGTTGCGACCGCCTATGGAAGCGGCTGGCGAACGCCGGCCGGGTCGTCCTGTTCCGGCGGATTTTCCAGCTTTCCGGCGATCTCCTCGGCACGCTTCGCCATCCGCTGCAGCTTGCGGCCGAGCGCGGGATCGGCCTTCGCCTGAACCGCGGCACCTGCTTCCGCCGCCTCCAGCTTGCCGCGCAGTTCGAATATCTCATCCGCCATCAACAGCGACGCCATAACCAGCATCCGGGCCTCGCCGCTTTGCCCGGCGGCTGCACGGACACCGTCGATTCGGCTGCTGACCTCGGCACCCATGGCTTCCAGATGCTTCTCCTCGCCGTCCTGGCAGCCGAGGATATAGGCGTATCCGTTGATGCGAAGCGTCACCTGCGCCATCGCGCCATTCTCCCGTTGATTAGTCTGGTTTACCGAGCGCCGCTTTGAGGCGGCCGATCAGCGAGTCAAGGCGTTCGGCGATCTCGGCCGCCGACAGACTGGCCTCCGACCACGGCGCACACGTCGGCGCCGGCCTGGATGCGGCCAGATGGGCTATCCGCTCAAGCGCCGCCGCCAGTCGGTCGGCCGCAGCATCCGGGGTCTCGGGATCGTCCGCCATATCCGCCTTACACCTTACTGGAAACTGATGCCGCTTGATCTCAGCGCGGTCAACCGGTTGAACGTCAATCATGATTGTTCATCCCGCCGTCATCGTCCATGGCCCCGGCGACGCCCATGCGGCCCTGGCGCCCGGACTGCCGGTCACTCTGCTGTCTGCGCCCGGGGCGGCGGTGTTCGCCGGATGCCTGTGGTGGAAGCAAGTCGCGACCGCCGCCCAAAAGGCAAATCCGATGACGGAATCGACCGATATCCTCGACTGCGCCGACGCTTCGGGGATGGCCCTGGCGGCGCTCCGAAGCGGAGTCTGCCGGCTGGTGCTGTGGCAGAATACGCCAGTATGGGACGCGGTGGCGGCCATCGCGAACCGCCAGGGTGGCTTTGTGCTGACCCGGGCGCCGCCCGCGCTGGACCTTGGCGAGCCGAACGCAATCCGGCGATTGGCTCGCTGGCTGGCGGGCTTTGGTATCGCAGGGGCGTGACAGGGGGGCTCGCCCGGGCTATCGACGCCTACCCGATGGCAGCGCTATTCCAGGAAAGGACCGGCTTCGATGCGCGTGACCCAAAAAGTAAAAAAGATTCTCGATTGGTATGAGGGCGACAACCCTGGCGTGAAGGCCAATCTGGCCCGCATCCTGTGCACCGGCAAGCTCGGCGGCACCGGCAAGGTCGTGATCCTTCCGGTCGATCAGGGCTTCGAGCATGGCCCGGCCCGCAGCTTCGCCCCGAACCCGGCCGCCTACGACCCGCATTACCATTTTCAACTGGCGATCGATGCCGGGCTGAATGCCTACGCCGCCCCGCTAGGCATGATTGCTCAGGGCGCCGATACGTTCGCCGGCCAGATTCCGCTGATCTTGAAGGTCAACAGCTCCAACAGCCTGGCGACGAACAAGGACCAGGCCGTCACCGCCGGCGTGAAGGACGCGCTCCGGCTGGGTTGCGCCGCGATCGGCTTCACCATCTACCCGGGCAGCGAGTTCGCTTTCGCCCAGATGGAGGAATTGCGCGAACTGACACTGGAAGCCAAGGACGCCGGCCTCGCGGTCGTCACCTGGAGCTATCCGCGCGGCCCGAACCTGGACAAGGCCGCCGAAACCGCTGTCGATATCTGCGCCTATGCCGCGCAGATGGCGGCACTGCTTGGCGCCAACATCATCAAGGTGAAGCCGCCAACCGCGGTGGTCAGCCTCGAAGCCGCCAAGAAAAGCTATGAGAAGTTCGACGGCTCCACCATGGCGAAGCGCGTCGCGCATGTGATGCAGTCCTCGTTCGCAGGTAAGCGCGTGGTCGTATTCTCCGGCGGCGAGGCGAAGGGCCTGGACGGGCTGTATGAGGAAATCCGCGGCATCCGCGACGGCGGGGCCAACGGCAGCATCATCGGCCGCAACACCTTCCAGCGTCCGAGGGAAGAGGCGCTGGAGATGTTGAGCAAAATCATCGACATCTACCTCGGCAAGGCCTGAAGTCAGTGGCCACGGCGGGCAGCGGCGCCCCGGAAGGGTGCCGCGTCTATCTGATCACCCCGCCCCGGTTCGATCCCGTGCCGTTCGCCGGCTTGCTGGCGGCGGCATTGGATGCCGGTGACGTGGCGGCGGTGCAGTTGCGGCTGAAGGACGCCGATGACGACGCCTGGAAGCGGGCGATCGATGCGCTGCGGCCGGTTGCCCAGGCGCGCGGGGTGGCATTCCTGCTCAACGACCGGGCCGATCTGGCGAAGCCGACCGGCTGCGACGGCGCCCATGTCGGGCAGGACGACATGCCGGCGCGGGAGGCCCGCAAGCTGATGGGACCGGATCTGACGCTGGGTGTAACCTGCAAGGGCAGCCGAGATCTGGCGATGCAGGCTGGCGAGGACGGCGCTGACTACGTGGCGTTCGGGGCGTTCTTTCCATCCTCGACGAAGGACGTGACCAACTTCCTGGACCCGGACATCCTGCGATGGTGGTCCGAGATGATGGAATTGCCGAGCTGCGCGATCGGCGGCATCACGCCGGGGAATTGCGCACCGCTGGTGCGGGCGGGCGCCGATTTCCTGGCGGTTGTCGGTTGCGTGTGGAGCCACCCGGACGGCCCCGGCGCGGGCGTTCGGGCGTTGAATGCGGCGATTCAGGCGGCTTCCGATTAGCGATCCACCGGCAGGCATCGGCGGCGGAAACCGAGGAGCGGATTAAGCGATTCCGAGGTAGGCCGCCGAATAGTCCGGATGTATTTGAACCCCGGCGGTTCGCCGTGTCCGCTGCGGCCCATGCCAGCAGCCGGTTGCCTCGCCTGCGGACCGGAGACTCCCCCGGCGCACCGCTGCGAGGCATGTCGGCAGTGCTGGCCTCCACCCCGGCGCGTGGGCTGTGTCGTCAACCCGCAGCCAGCTAGCCGCCGGCCGAACAATCCCCGCCGACTACCTCGGACTGTTAGACGGTTAGATAACGACTGCGGATTGCGTCTTCTTCGGCCCGGAATATGTCCGGCGATGCTCCGTACACGATACGCCCCTTAACCATGATATGCAGTTCGTTAGCCACTGCCCCGGCGAGCTTCATGTTTTGTTCGATAAGCAGAATCGTGACACCCTCGGCGCACAGACGCTCGATCACGCCCGCCAGTTCGCGCACAACCAATGGAGCCAGTCCCTGGCTCGGTTCATCCAGCAAAACCACGCGAGGGTCGCCGATCAGCGCCCGGGCGATCGCCAACATCTGTTGTTCGCCGCCGGATAACTGCCATCCCCGGTTTCCAGAACGTTCCCGCAAGGAGGGGAACAGTTCCAACAGCCGTTCCATGGTCCAAATCCTGGCGGGGCGGCGCTCCCCAACGCGGATGTTTTCGAGAACCGACAGGTCCGGGAAAATCAGGCGCCCCTCGGGTACATAGGCAATGCCCGCGCGGGCGATCAGGTGGGGTGGCCAACCCGCGATATCCTGTCCATCCAGCAGGATACGGCCGGAAGTTGGGCGAACAAGACCCATGATCGACCGCACCGTGGTTGTCTTACCCACTCCGTTACGGCCGAGAACGCCGCAAATCCTGCCCCGGGGTATTTCCAGATCGACTCCTTGCAGGATGTGACTGACACCGTAATGGGCATTCAAATGCTCGATCTTCAGCATCAATCGTATCCACCCAGGTAAGCCGCTTGGACCGCCGGATCCTGTTTAACCACCGACGGCACATCGTCGGCGATCACACTGCCGCGGTGCATCACCGTGATTTTCCGGGCGAGGCGGAAAACAACCTCCATGTCATGTTCCACCAGCAGCACGGTCAATTGCCCATCCGCCAGCAATCCAGCAAGGGTTTCAACTGCGGTCAGGGTTTCCTCGACCGAAAGCCCCTGCGTCGGTTCGTCCAGCAGCAACACCCTCGGCCGCTGTGCCAACGCCATCGCGACCTCCAGCAGACGCTGGTCGCCATGGGATAGCAGTCCGGCCGAACGCCCGGCAATTGCCGTCAGACCCAGTCGCTCCAGCGCTTCATCGCCGCGAGATGCTGCTTCGCGGAATACCGCGGCCCCACCCCACGGTTGCCAACGGCCGCCGAGGCGGGCCTGCGCGGCCACGCGGCAATTCTCCCGCGCTGTCATTTCGGGAAAAAGCGAGGTCAATTGAAACGTTCGCGACAGCCCGGCCTGACAGCGTTGGTAAGGCGACATGCGGGTGAGCGAATTTCCGTCGAAGCGAACCTCTCCCGACGTTGCCGGGACGACGCCGGTTATCAGATGGAACAGGCTTGTCTTGCCCGCGCCGTTTGGGCCGATCACCGCGCGCACTTCTCCCGCTTCGACCCGCATGACGACGCCATTTACGGCGGTCACCCCGCCATACCGCTTGGTGAGACCGTCGAGTTCCAGCAAAGCCATCAGATTCTGGCCCGCCAGCGGATCAATCCCCAGATTCCATCGGGCGCGAACGTGACGAAGCCGATGAAAATGAGGCCGAAGAACAATGCCCAGGAATCGGTATAGAGGCTGAGCACATGCTCCAGCAGCATGAAGAATGCGGCACCGAGGATGGGTCCGAGCAACGTGCCCTGGCCGCCGACGATGACCATGATCAGCACCTGCCCAGAGAACAGCCAGAACAACAGATCGGTATTCGCAAAGCCCGCGAACGGCGCATACAGCGCCCCGGAAAGTCCACCCAGAGTAAATGAGATTGCCACGACGGCAATCTTATAAAGCCTTGTATTATATCCGAGCGACAGGGTTTTGGGTTCGTTTTCGCGGATGCCGCGCAACACCGCGCCAAACGGCGATTGAACCAGTGCCCGGCAGAACGCGTAGGCCCCGAGCAGGCAAGCCAGCACCAGATAATAATAGCCGTTTCTGGTTTGGAATTCAGTAAAGCCGAATGGTCCGGCGCGCCGTGGAATGCCGGCTAATCCGTCCGAGGCCCCAGTCACTGCTGTCCATTTGAACGCGATTGCATAAAGAAGCTGCGCGAAGGCAAGCGTCAGCATCGAGAACGAGACACCTTTAGCCAGGGTACACACCCAAGCAACGCCGATAGCGATGATTCCCGTGGCAACGGCGGCCAGCAAAATAGCGAACGGCAGTGGCATCGGTGTATGAAGAAGAAGATCGCCGCATGCATAGGCGCCCAGTCCATAGGCCGCCGCATGTCCGAAACTAATGAGGCGGGTATAACCGACCATCAGGTCCAGGCTCATCGCCAGCAGCCCGAGGATCAGCGCCTCGGTCAGCAGGGTCATTGCGAAGGGCGGCAGGCCGAGCGGCGCGGCCGCCAGCAGGACCGCTGCTATAATCGAGCCGCGCACTCAAGCCTCCTTACCAAGAAGGCCGCCGGGCCTGATCATAAGAACCAGCAACATGAGCATGTACATGGCGGCGAGCGCGAAATCGGGGAAATAATACGTGCCGAAAACCTGCACGAAGGCCACCAGGACGGCCGCTAGCAGAGATCCCGGAAAGCTGCCCATTCCGCCGATAATCACGATCGCGAACGCATCGATGATTGCATTTCCAGCCATGCCCAGCGACGCGGTGACCAGCGGGGCGGCCAGAACTCCGCCGAGCGCGGCCAAGCCGCATCCGATCCCGAAAATGCCGGATCGCACCAGGTTTATGTCCACCCCAAGCGCGTGAACCATCTCCGCATTCTGGCTGGTAGCGCGGATCAGCAGCCCCAGGCGCGTGCGCTCCAGGAATTGCCAAATCGCGATGGCGACCACGATACCGGCACCGGCCAGGAACAGACGATAGGTTGGGAACGGCTCGTCGAACAGAAAGACGATCCCGGAGAACGCATCCGGCAGGGTCACCTGCAACGGATCGACGCCCCACAACAACCGGGTAATATCGCCCAGGACCAGCGTTAAGCCAAAGGTTACCATCAGGAATGCGCTGTCGTCTCGCCGGTAGAGTCGCCGCAACATCCCGATCTCGAACGCCGCGCCGATCGCGCCGGCTACGATCGGACCAACGATAAGCGCCAACCAAAAACTACCGCTTAGCCGTGCCGCCGAGTAACCAAGAAACGCTCCGATCATATAGAATGTGCCGTGGGCGAAGTTGACGATTCGCATGATGCCGAAGATCAGGGTGAGGCCGACCCCGAGGAAAAAAAGCAGCGCTGCCTGAGAAAGCGCATTCAGGCACTGCACCAGCAAAAACGGCAAGAGGTCCATCGGAGCCTCTAATTGGCGTATGTCATCTGGTTACAGGCTGGCGTGATGCGATCTGCCGGATAGGTTGCGACTACTTCTGGCACGGGATGTTCCATCCCGGACTTTTTGACGACCTTGACCACGAAGCCGGGCTGTTCGCCCTGGTGATCGCAGGCCCGCATTTCGACGCGTCCCTTGACGCTGTCCACCACCAGGCCCTCCATCGCGGAACGGATTTTCGCTGCGTCGATGCTGCCTGCTTTTTCGATGGCGGCCTGCAGGACGACACAGGATTGGTATTGATCGCCTTCGAACATTTGCGGCAGGCGTCCGTACTCTTTCCGCCATGCCGCTACGAACGTATTATTCGCTGGATTATCCAGCGTCGCCGGGTAGCGCGATCCGCCGATCAGTCCGACCGCCGCATCGCCGACCGCATTGATCGACCCCTCATCCACCTGTTCGGTTAGCAATTGAACCTTATCGCCCAGACGGTACTGCTTCGCTTGGGAGAGGAAGGCGTTGTTGTCGTCGCCAGCCAGCACCAAATAACAGCCTTCCGCGCCCGATTGCCGGATTTTGGCGATATAGGTCGAGAAATCCTTTGTCCCCGTAGGCGAGAAAACCGCGCCCAGAAACTCCTTTCCTGCCCGTTTTGCTTCCTCGGCGAAAACGTCCATGGAATTGTGGCCCCAGGCGTAGTCCATGCCGATGCCATAGAATTTCTTCATTGGAGACTCTCGCAGCCAAAGGGCTACGGCCCGTGTGCCCATGGGGCCGGAGGTGTTGGGCCGGAAGAAGTTCGGTACCAACGATTCGCCTGTCAGCCGCCCGTCGCCATTATCGCCGGAGACGAAAATCGCATCCCATTCCGCCAGCTTGGGGGCCACGGCAAGGGCTTCATTGGATGCTACGATGCAGGTCAAAATCCTGACGCCGCTTCGCTCCACCATTTCCTGCGCTTTTCGCACCGTGTTGGAGGGATTTCCCGCGGTGTCCTCGATGATTAATTCGATCGGGCGCCCAAGCAGGCCACCTTGGGCATTCACCTGCTTGGCCCAGAACTCACAGGCTTGCCGCATCTGAGTCCCGATGCTGCCGAGCGCTCCGGTCAGCGTGACCGGCATGCCGATCTTAATAGCATCGGATGCCCAAGCGGAACGTTCGCTTCCAGCCACAGCGGCTGCTGCAAAGGAGCTCAGCAGAACTCTCCGCTTCACGCCGGTATGCGTCATTGTTCGTTTCCCCGGGCTGCTTCAAACATTGTTATAGCCGCCGAGTAGGGCCTGTTTGTTTCAGAAGGTCAATCGGGGGAGGCGTCGATCTTTTGCGATTGAGCCATCATGGGCACGAGATGAGATAAAAAAGTCTCGGCGCACGCTCGCCACGAAAAGCGTTCCGCATGTGTCCTGCATGCGGCCCGGTCTGCGTGCAGCGCTTCGAGGGCAGCAGCCCGAAGATCGTGACTCGCAACCCCAATTTTCCCCGCGGCGTTGGCCAGTACGTCCTTGGGACCGGTGACCGGGAAGGCTGCGACCGGTGTACCGCACGCCAAGGCTTCCAGCATGACCAAACCGAACGTATCGGTCAGACTGGGGAATACAAAAACATCCGCGCTTGAATAGGCCCGTGCCAGCGCTTCGCCATGGCGTGGACCGGTGAATTCCACTGCAGGATATTCGCGCCGCAGGGCCGCCAACTGCGGGCCGCCGCCAACAACGACCTTGGAGCCTGGCAGATCCAGATCGAGAAACGCCCGGATATTCTTTTCGACGGCTACGCGGCCGACATAGAGAAAAATGGGACTTGGCCGTTCGCCGAATTCGGATCGAGGGTATGGTTTGAATAAATCCAGATCGACGCCTCTGGACCAGGCTCGGATATTTCCGAAGCCTCGCGCCGCCAGTTCGTCGCGCAGCGATTGGGTCGCGACCATGATGCCCTGACCGGCACCATGGAACCGGCGCATCCAGGCATAGATGGGTCGCACGGGAATCCCCGTACGTGCCTTAACATATTCGGCAAAGCGCGTGTGGAAGGCTGTCGTGAACGAATGGCCGCTGCGTCTTGCCCAACCTCTGGCAGCGAGTCCCAGCGGCCCCTCGGTTGCGATGTGCAATGCGTCGGGCTGGAAGCTCTCTATCATTCGGACCAAGCTGCGCCGGGGCAGCACCGACAAGGCTATGTCTGGATAGGTTGGGCACGGCAGGGTGCGGAACCGGTCCGGACCGATCACATCGACAACGTGCCCCATGTTCTGGAGCTCCTGAGCGATGGTGGTCAGCGTTCGGACCACGCCGTTAACTTGGGGCTTCCACGCGTCCGTAACGATGAGAATGCGGTGGGGCGCCGCGGGAGACAGCATGTCGATTGTAATCCGCGAAGGACAGATTGTTACGCTGCTTCAGGAACTCTTACTTGGCGGGGTGCGAAGAACGATAGCCGGTTGAGTTCGGCCCAGTCGAGCAACTCCAGGCGCCCGTCGTGGTGTTCGACCAACGCGGTGCAGCTTTCGACCCAGTCGCCGCAATTCAAATAGCGGATGCCCTGAACGTCGCGCATTTCGGCGTGATGAATATGACCGCACACGACGCCATCGAAGCCACGGCGCCGCGCTTCGGATGCCAAAGCACCTTCAAAGCGGTCGATTGCTTTCACCGCTTCCTTGACCTGACGCTTGAGCCATGCGGAGAGCGACCAGTAGGGATAGCCCAGGCGGCGTCTTACGGCGTTGAACCAGCGGTTAACCACAAGCGCGGTGGTGTAGGCCCAGTCTCCTAGCAAGGCCAGGAACTTGGCATAGCGGACGACGCTGTCGAATTCGTCTCCGTGCATAATCAGCAGGCGCTTGCCATCGGCGGTGACATGTTCCGATTCGCGGCACATCCGTATCCCGCAGATCTCCAGCCCTATCGGGAGCCACTGACGAAACATCTCATCGTGGTTGCCCGGAATATAGGTGACATCGGCGCCGGAGCGGGCGTGGCGGACGATCTGTTTTAGCACGTCGTCGTGGCCTCGATCCCAATACCAGGATTTCCGGAGGCGCCATCCATCGATAATATCTCCCACCAGGAAGAGATGGGTGCAACTGGACTGACGCAGAAAGTCAGCGAGAAATTCGCTTCTGCAGCCGCGCGTTCCCAGGTGCGTATCCGAAATGAAAATACTTCTGTAAGCGGGCGGCAAGCCGATTGGGGACACTGCGTTCATTTCGGTCGATCATTTCCAGTCTTGCGCTCGGGGAAAGGTTGATACTGCCCTGCCGGAGATAAGGAAGTTAAGATTCGATGACGGGGGACCTAATGCATTAACGGATAAATATACTTGTACC
>VFSW01005110.1_pt1 | contig 19467 bp, 13 predicted proteins | sample 5358111 | NCBI WGS metagenome assembly VFSW01 (sample SAMN11554181, study PRJNA540505) | mine drainage metagenome | isolation source: sediment from site ElyBrook_90M | place: USA: Ely Copper Mine, Vershire, VT | collected 2017 | reverse complement strand
GTCTATGACCAGCGTTACGATCTCATTGCCGGAATCGCTGAAGGAGTTCATCGACGTTGAGGTGCATACGAAGGGGTATGGCAACGTCAGCGAGTATGTGCGTGGTCTGTTGCGCGCGCAGCAAGCGAGTGCGGCGGATGCACGGCTGGAGGCGCTTTTGTTGGATGGATTGACTGCGGGGGGCGACATTGCGCTGACGCCGAAGTTCTGGCGTGAACTAAAGGCGGATGCGACGCAGATTCTCGCCAAGCACAAGGCTACGAAGAAGAAGCGGGCGGCGAAGTGAAGGTTCTGGTTCGGTCAGAGGCGGGGAAGGACATTCTGCGGCAGTCCGAGTATTACCTCACCGAGAAGGATGCAGGGACGGCAGCGAATCGATTTCTAGGGGCGGTGCAGGCCGCGATTTTGCAAGTGAGCAGAGATCCGGGGACTGGCGCTGCGAAGAACCTGGGGAATGCGAAGCTGGCTGGCTGGGTTGCGATCCTGGCCGGTAAAAGGATTTTCGGAGATTCGTGTGTATTACCTTGTATCCAAGGAAGCGGTCGTATTGTCCGCGTGCTTCATGGCAGGAGAGACATCGATCCACTGCTGGAATCCTCGATGGGGGTAGAATCTTGACGGCGGGGTGATGGGATCGGAGGGTGTGCATGGCGCGTCGCAATGGTCGCAATGGATCGGGCGGTGACGGAAAAAGACCGGATGTGGAGATGGCGGTGCTGGGTGCGGTGAGCGCAGGCGGCGCGGTGGCGGTGCGTGAGCCCACATATCAGACGCGAGATGTGGGGCACCCGACGGCGGCGGTGGAGACAGCGATGACGCGGGAGCAGACGGTGGAGTTATACCGGCTGATGTACCTTTCGCGGCGGGTGGACGACCGCGAGATCGTTCTGAAGCGGCAGCAGAAGATTTTTTTTCAGATCTCGTGCGCGGGGCATGAGGCGCTGCTGGTGGCGGCAGGGATGGCGTTGCGGCCGGGGTACGACTGGTTCTTCCCGTACTACCGCGACCGGGCGCTGTGCCTGACGCTGGGCAATACGGTGGAGGAGCAGTTGCTACAGGCGGTGGGCGCGGCGGAGGATGTGGCGAGCGGCGGGCGGCAGATGCCGTCGCACTGGTCGAGCACGAAGCTGCACATTGTGACGCCGAGCTCGGCGACGGCGACGCAGTGCATGCACGCGATTGGGTGCGCGGAGGCTGGGCGGTACTTTGCGCGGCACCCGGACGCGGCAAAGAAACACACGGGAGACTACCGCGAGTTCAAGGATGTGACCTTCCAGGGCGATGAGGTGACGTATGTGTCGCTGGGCGAGGGAGCGACGAGCCAGGGGGAGTTCTGGGAGTCGCTGAACACGGCGAGCAATGCGAAGTTGCCGGTGTTGTATGTGGTGGAGGACAACGAGTACGCGATCTCGACGCCGGTGGAGGCGAACACGCCGGGGGGGAACATATCGCGGCTGATTGCGAACTTCCCACATTTTCATTTTGCAGAGATCGATGGGACGGACCCGGTGGCCTGCTACGCGGCGATGGTGGAAGCGGTGGCGTATTGCAGGGCGGGACGCGGGCCGGCGCTGGTGCATGGGCATGGGGTCCGTCCGTACAGCCACTCTCTGAGCGACGACGAGCGGCAGTACCGGAGCGAGGCAGAGGTGCAGGCGGAGAACGCGCGCGACCCCCTGGCGAAGATGCAGCTGTGGCTGCTGCGGGAGGGGATCCTGGACGAGGCGGGGATCAACCGGCTGGAGAGCACGGTGGACGAGGAGGTGCAGCGGGCCTCGGACCGTGCGATGCAGGCGGTGCTGCCGAGCGTTGCGCGGGAAGCAGTCCTGCGGCACCAGTACTCGGAGGAGCTGAAGCCGACGGACGCGCGGTACTTTACCGAAGTTGCAAAAACGGCAGACCCGACCGAGAGGACGATGGCGGAGTTGCTGAACCACTGCCTGAAGGACGAGATGCGGCGGGACGGGCGGGTGGTGGTCTTTGGCGAGGACGTGGCCGACGCGACGCGCGATGAGGCTCTGCGTGCGGGCGAGATCAAGGGCAAGGGCGGGGTCTTCAAGCTGACGGCGGGGTTGCAGACGGAGTTCGGGTCGGACCGCTGATGGAACTCTCCGCTGTCGGAGGCGAACATTGTGGGGCGTGCGATCGGCATGGCGGCGCGCGGGCTGAAGCCGGTGGTGGAGATCCAGTTCTTCGACTACATCTGGCCGGCGATGCACCAGATGCGCAACGAGATGGCGCCGTTCCGCTGGCGGTCGAACGGGGAGTGGAGCTGCCCGCTGGTGCTGCGCGTGCCGATCGGTGGCTATCTGACGGGCGGTTCGCTCTACCACTCGCAGTCGGGCGAGAGCATCTTTACCCATACGCCGGGAGTGATGGTGGTGATGCCGTCGAATGCGCTGGACGCGGCGGGGCTGCTGCGGACGGCGATCCGCTGCGACGATCCGGTGCTGTTCCTGGAGCACAAGCGGCTGTACCGCGAGACGTTCGGGCGGGGAGCGTATCCGGGGCCGGAGTACGCGATCCCGTTCGGCAAGGCGAAGGTGGTGCGCGAGGGCAGGGATCTGACCGTGGTGACGTATGGCGCGATTGTGCCGCGCGCGTTGCAGGCGGCGGAGAAGCTGCAGCGCGAGACCGGCGTGGAGGTGGAGCTGATCGACCTGCGCACGCTGAATCCCTACGACTGGGAGGCGGTTGCGCAGTCGGTGCAGAAGACGAGCAAGGCGATCGTGGCGCATGAGGACATGCTGAGCTGGGGATACGGCGCGGAGATCGCGGCGCGCATCGGGGAGGAGCTCTTCGACTGGCTGGACGCGCCCGTGCGGCGGGTGGCGGCGATGGATACGTTTGTGGCGTACCAGCCGCTGCTGGAGGACGCGATCCTGCCGCAGATGGAGGACCTGTACAAGGCAATGGAGGAGATGGCGCGGTACTGACAGGTTGGATGGTGCCTTGGCGGGAAGTGACTACACGCGGACAAAATTGGCGACGCGAGACAACGGAATTGAGTGCGCACTCAAACCCTGCTCAGTCTCCACTTGCACTTCGATCCGCTCTTCCACAATCAGATGTCGATACGCTTTTCCCATGCAACATTTTCTTCGCTAAATGTGCACTCGGCTTCGAGCGCGCCGTTCTTGTCTTAAACAGGGTCTGAATCGGCACAACTCCATCTGCCGGCCGCAACCGGCCCGCTGTCTCCACAGAGCCCTCCTGGATTCAGCACGCCCACTCTCGCTCGCGCGCACGGGTATCAACCCGAATGCCGCATCCGCCAAGTCGCTCCCGCGTTCATGCGATTGCCCTGGCAACCGTCCGGTTCCTCTTCGCTGGATGGTCTGAATACGATAGAGTTTCAGAAGAGAGACTTTTATGCGCATCGCTTATCTCGACTGCTTTGCCGGAATCGCGGGCGATATGCTTCTGGGCGCGCTGATCGATGCCGGGGTCCCGGAGCAGGTGTTGCAGGATGCGACCGCCGCGCTTGGGCTTGGTGCAAGCCTGCGGATCGAGCGGGTGGAGCGCAGCGGGATTGCCTGCACCAAGGTCCACGTCTTCGAGTGCGACCGTCTGGCGGAGGCCCACGCAGGACCGGCGCACGAGCACGCGCACGGCACAGAGGCGCAGGCGCAGAAGCAGCAGGAACAGCAGGAACAGCAGCCGCTGAAGAGCGCGGGCCATACACACCAGTCGAAGACGCAGCATCTGCACAAGATTGGCCACGCGCACAGCCCCGAGCCACAGACTACGCAGCAACATTCGCACGAACACGCACACGCTGAGGCTGCGGCGAACGAGATGCATGAGCATTCGCACGCGGAGGCCGCGGCGCATTTGCATGGGCACGGCCCATCTCACTCGCACGAAGAACATGCGCACGCGCACGGGCGTTCTCTGAGCGCGATCCGCAGGCTGATCCATGCGGCGGCTCTGGCCGAGCCAGTGAAGCGGACGGCGCTGCGCGCGTTCGATCTGCTGGGCCACGCCGAGGCGAAGATCCACAACGTCCCAGTCGAGGAGATCCACTTCCACGAGGTGGGCGCGGTGGACGCGATTGTGGACATCGTCGCGGCCAGCGCTGGGATCCACCATCTGGACATCGGCGCGTGGCACTCGTCGGCGATCAACGTCGGCGGCGGCACGGTGGTCTGCGCGCATGGCACGTTCCCGGTGCCCGCGCCAGCGACCGCCGACCTGCTGCGCGGTCTGCCCACCTACTCGGCGCATGTGCTGCACGAGTTGGTGACGCCGACGGGCGCGGCGTTGCTGCGCGCGATCGCTCCCGTCTTCGGGCCGCAGCCCGCGATGCACGTGGAGCGGATCGGCTACGGCGCAGGCACGCGGGACACCAAGGACTTTCCCAACGTGCTGCGCCTGAGCGTCGGCGAGGCGAGCGAGACGGCGGAAGCCGACGGGCACTCTCACGCCGCGGAGCGCGAGACGGTGACCGTTCTGGAGGCCGCGCTGGACGACCTCTCGCCGCAGGTTCTGGCCTACGTCGCCGAGACCGCGCTGGCGCGGGGCGCGCTTGACGCCATGTTGACGCCCACGATTATGAAGAAGGGCCGACCCGGCACCGTGCTGACGGTGCTGTGCAAACCGGCGGACAGCGCGGCGCTGGAGCGCCTGATCCTGACCGAGACAAGCACGCTGGGCGTGCGCATCCGGCAGGAGAGCCGGTCGTGCCTGGAGCGCATCCACGTCGCCGTCGGCACGGCATACGGCGAGGTCCGCATCAAAGGCGGTTCGCTGCACGGCCAGACGATGAACGCCGCGCCCGAGTTCGAGGACTGCCGCGCGGCTGCAGCCACACATCGGGTCCCCATCAAGCAGGTGCAGCAGGCCGCCATCGCCGCGTACCTGCAAGCGGACGCAGCGCAGCCGGATGCTACTCAACAAGGCGGGGCGCGTACGCGATGACATCCTCCGCTCTGCTCGAACTGCTGGCCGCGGTGGAACGCGGCTCGCTGACGCCGGCGGCCGCTGCGCAGCGCCTCGCTTCCCTGCCCTTTGAAGACCTCGGCCACGCGCGCGTGGACCATCATCGCAGCCTGCGCGTCGGCCTGCCCGAGGTGGTCTTCGCGGCGGGCAAGACGCCGCAGCAGACGCTGGCGATCTTCAGCAGCCTGGCCGCCGACGGTGTGGATGTGCTGGCCACACGCGTCGAGCCTGCCTCAGCCGAGGCCATCCTGGCGCGGCATCCGGCGGCCATCTACCACTCAATCGCGCGCGCCGTAGCGTTGCGCCAGACCGTTGACGCAACGCAATCATCCGTGCCGTGCGGGCGCGTCGCGGTGGTCTGCGCTGGGACCAGCGACATGCCTACCGCGGAAGAGGCGGCCGTCACCGCCGAGACCTTCGGCGCGCGCGTGACGCGGCTCTACGACGTTGGCGTCGCCGGGCTGCACCGCCTGCTTGCGGTGCGCGACGACCTGAAGTCGGCGCACGCGATTATCGTATGCGCGGGCATGGAGGGAGCGCTGCCCTCGGTGGTCGGAGGGCTGGTGGCGGTGCCGGTGATCGCGGTGCCAACGTCGGTGGGTTACGGCGCATCGTTCGGCGGCGCGGCGGCGCTGCTCGGGATGCTGAACTCGTGCAGCCCCAACGTCACCGTGGTGAACATCGACAACGGCTTCGGCGCGGCCTACACTGCGGTGCTGATTGCGCGCGGCGCGGTGCAGGACCGGGGCTAGTGTACTGAGAGTGAATAAGCTGCGCCTCTGGCCACAGACAGGTTGATCGATTTGTCTTGCAGCGTTGTGAACTTCACCTGTCTCGGTCCCTGCGTAACGCCCACAATCCGCTGGCCGCCGCCGACCGCAAGCGTGTGGGTTCGAGTAAGACTGGAACGCAGTGTCCCTTTAGTGGCCCGTCCATCCTTCCACTCCAGGTCGATCTCCAATCCGCCGCGCGCGCACAGGCCGCGAAAACTTCCCTCAGGCCAGGACTTTGGCAATGCAGGGAGCAGGCGGACAACTCCCGCATGAGATTGCAGCAGCATCTCAATCAGTCCGCTTGGCCCGCCTAGATTGCCGTCGATCTGAAACGGCGAATTCGCCTTCAACCCGCACACGTCGAACAGATTGTGTCGGGTGGACTGGCGAATCAGTTGGAGCACATTCTCATACGCCGCCTCGCCGTCTTCGAGTCGTGCCATGCAATTGACAATCCACGACCGCGACCAACCTGTACTGCCTCCACCGGCCGCCAGACGCTTGTCGAGCGTCATGCGTGCGGCCCTGGCCAGCTCCGGCGTTCCGCGCAGCGTAATCTGGTCGTCGGGAAACAGGCCGAAGAGGTGCGAGATGTGGCGATGTCCCGGTTCCTGATCGGCATAATCCTCCGGCCACTCCTGTAGCCGTCCATCGTGCGTGATGCGGAACGCCGGAAGCCGATCGACCGCCGACTTCGCCCTCGCAATCAGGTCCGCATCTTGTGGCGGATTGCCCAGCAACTCCGACGTTCGCACCAGCCGCGTCAGCACCGCGCGCGGAATCGAGAGGTCCATCGTCGGCCCCATGCACAGGTTGAACGATCTCCCATCCGGCAGCTTGTACTTGTTCTCCGGCGAGCAGGAAGGCCCTGTGACCAGTTCGCCCGCATAGGGAGTTCCGGGTGGCGCCACGGTCAGGTAGTCGAGCAGAAACAGTGCATTCGCGCGCAGCAACGGATAAGCCCGCGTCCGCAGGAACCCCATGTCGCCGCTGTAGTCGTAGTGGTCCCCCAAGTGCAGCGAGAGCCACGCCGCGCCCATCGCCCATATTCCCCCGCCCAGTCCGTCGATCGGCGCCGAGTCGCCCCAGATGTCCGTGTTGTGGTGCACCACCAAGCCGCGCGCGTTGTAGTACTTCTTCGCTGTCAACGGTCCCGGCCCGCGCGTCGTGTCTTCGAGGTCGAACAGCGGCAGGTGGCACTCCGCAAGGTTCGCCCGCTCCGCCAACCAGTAGTTCATCTCCGTGTTGATGTTCACCGTGTACTTGCTGCCCCACGGAGGATCGACCGATTCGTTCCATATCCCCTGCAGGTTCGCGGCCAGCGTTCCCGGTCTGCTGCTTGAGATCAGCAGGTACCTTCCGAACTGGAAGTAGATCGGAAGCAGCGCCACATCCTCGCCGCCATCCTTGATGTGCTGCACTCGCAGGTCCGTCGGTACGGCTGCATTTGCATCGGCGCCCAGTTGAATCTCAGCGCGGCGAAACAGTCTCCGGTGATCGGCCACATGCCGCGCCTTCAACTCTTCATGCGTCCTGGCGCTCGCCGCCTTCAGATTCGTTGCAACCGCGGCCTGCATCGCCGCAGTCCCCGCGGGGTAGCGGTAACTCGTCGCGCAATCGATCAGCAGAGTCACCGCCGTCGCATCCGCGACCGTCAGCACTCCCTCCTCGCTCGTCACCGTACCGCCCTGTGCCAGCGCAAGCAGCTCGCTGTAGAAGCGGATCCCCACCGGGTTCTCCTTCACCGGCAGCCCTGGGTTGTCGTCCACCGGGACCGCTTCGCCGGCCAGCACAAGCCGGTCGTTCCCGCGCGAACTCGTCGTATAGTGCGCAGGCCGGTCCATCCGGGCCGCAAACCCGATCCTCCCTGGCCCCTGCGCCGTCATCCGCACCGCGATCGCCTGGTCCGGGGCCGAACTGAACACCTCGCGCACATAACTCGTCCCGTTGTGTCGGAAGCTTGTAGTCGCAATCGCCGTGTCCAGATTCAGCTCCAGACGATAGTCCTCGACCTCCGATGTCAGTCCGCTGGCTGCAAAGTCCAGACGCAGATCGCCGAGCGTCTGATAGCACGGCATGCGTCGCGGGACCGATAGCATGTCCGTCGTAGCGAGTTGCTCCGCCTCCGCAATCCTGCCTGCAAACAGCAGTTCACGGATTCTGGGCACTGCCGCGCCCGCGCGCGGATTGTTGCGGTCGCGCAGCTCTCCATCCCATATGGACTCTTCGTTCAACTGCACCCGGTCGAGCGCAGGCTGGCCAAAGACCATCGCTCCGAGCCGCCCATTGCCCACCGGCAGCGCGTCCGGCCACGTCGCCGCAGGCTGCGCGAAGTGCAGCACAAACCGCTTAGACGGATTTCGCTCACGCACGGGCGTACTGGCCCACCCACGTCGCTCGCCCAGCATCGCCGCCGCCGCTGCCGAGCCTGCCAAAAAGTGCCGCCGACTCACTCGCCTCATCGAAATCATCCCTGCCCGCCTTCTATCGTTCAAGAGTCAAAGCTGGTAGCTCATTGCCGTGTGGCCCGAGACCATAACTTCCCTTGACCGCGCCACATGTACTTCGCCGAACGTCGTGCCGTTCTTGCTGTCGAGTCCCGGCCCCGTCAGTCGCATCGCATTCGCAGCCACGCGCGAAGGCATCTCCACGGTCAGCGGAGAGTCGTCCGTATTGATGATTGCAACCAGCTGCCGGTCTTTATACTGCAACGCATACGCCGCAACCTTTGCGCCAGCGCCCGTCAGCGTCGCAGCCAGGAACGTTGCGCCCGCAAAGCTCTGCCCAAACTGGATGCCAAAATACTCCGGCCTGCGCGTAAATCCGGTCGATGGGGCGCCCGCAATCGGCGTGTAGAATCCATTGCCGCCGCCATGCAGGTTCACGCCACACCATCCCAGCGCGGCGAACCGCAGCATCGTGTCCGCGCACCACAGCGCGGACGCCAGTGTGTCCGACACGCCAGGCTGCCCCCCATCCCAACATGAATTCCCTTCGCTCATCCGGAATGGCAGTCCTGCCGTCTTCATTGCCTCTGCGATTGCGAGCAAGCCGCGCGCGTGCATCGTCGCCTGCTTGGGGTCTGCCTCCGCCAGTTGCTCCAGTGTCGCTCCTGCACTCCCCGCAGGCCCCATCGCGTAGTAGTGCCCCGTCAGCAGAATCACATCCTTGTGCGTCGCAGCCTCGGCTGCAAACGCCGTCAGAAACGCAGGTTTGTTCGATATATCCGGCCCAGCAAAGCGCGCCTCGGGAGTCATCGCGACAATCGCATCGTGGAACTCGTTCCACTCCTTCATATAGTCCGCTGGCCCGTAACTCGCCGGTCGATAGCGGTTGCGATACGAGTCTGGCTCATTGCCAATCTGAAACGCCATCAGTCGCGGCCCGAGAATGTTAAATGCCGCCGCCGCTTCAGCCGCCGCGTTTTGCTTCGTCCCCTGTCCCAGGTTCAGCCCATACAGACAGCTCCATCCCGTCGCATCCAGGAACTCGCGCAGGTTCCTCAGCGCCCGTGCCGTCGTCGCCGTCCCATGCTTCACCGTCTTGCTGGTGTCCGGCCCAAAGACCTCAAACGGAGGTGGCCCCGTCGGATCGGCGTCCGAGTAACTCGTAAACTCGCTCGACCCACCGCCGAGTCGCAGATTGCCGCTGGAAGAAAGCTCGCGGAACAGCTCGATCAACTGCTTGTTCGCCGCCGAAAAAAACGCTGGGTTCGCCAACTGCGCCGACTCATACGACAGTCCCGTGAAGTCGCGTGGGACCGTCGGCCCAGCCATGCCGCGATTGATCGTCAGCGTCGCCTTCGTCGCGCCCTGCGCAAAGCCGGACACACAAGTCGTCACTCCCGCCGCCGCCATCCGCGCAAGAAAATGCCTGCGGTTCATCGCGCTGCTCCTGCAACGGGAGTAGGCGTCAACATGAAGTCGAACGAGACAGGATGCGACAGCGCAGGCACCGACACAATTGCCTGTCCCCCGCTTGCTGGCACGCTGATGGCGCTCTTCGCCATCGGTCTTCCTTCCATTCTGGCCTCGGAGAGCCTCGATCCCTCCGGCAAAGGGACATGCACAAACGCATCGGCAGCTCTCGTCCCTGGGTCAAGATCCAGATGCAACATCGTTGGCGAGATCCGCGTCAGCTTCAAAGAGACCACCGTACCCAGTGTGGTGGGCGTCCGCTCCACGCTCACCGTCTCGCCCACCTTCGCTATCCACTCCGCCGGCAGTCCCGCCAGCAGATGCAGCGTCGTCCTGCTCTGCGCAGTGGCCGGTGCCTCCGTCCGCTCCTCCACCAACATATCGCGCAGCAGGTCTACCGCATTGGCGTTGCCCCACGCCTCCGGCATATCGCCAGTGCCCTGCATGTTTTCACGCTTGCTGTGCGGAGTGTCGCAGGCGCGCGGCTTGGTCACATCCGTCAGAATCTCTTCCTTGAAAACATTTGTAGTGTACGAGTGGTTTAAAGCCGCCAGCAACATCGCCTCGTTCTTCTTCACCTCATCGCGCAGCAGATAGGTCTCCGACATATTCATCGCCTCGCCCGGCCAGATTCCCGCCGGCCCCGCCCACGCCACATTTGTCGGCAGCCCCTGCGACTCTTCGCTCTCCATCCTGGCCAGCAGCCCGCTCACCAGCGGATCGTTCGGACTATAGATGCCCGTAGGCCAAATCGCCAGAAAGGTCTGCGAATAAGCCGCGTCCGGCCGCGTCGGCTGCGCCGGAAGATATGGCGCAGCAGTCTTCTCCAGTCCCACCGACCGCTCCACCGACGCGCGGATCGCGTCGGTAAACGCCCCATACTCCCAATCCAGCGAAGCCGCGTCCTCGCTCTTTCCCAACACCCTCGCCGCCTCCGCCGTCACCCTCACCCCATACGCAGCCAGAAAGTTGTGCGAATATGAGTGGCCCTCCGGCAGCCCCGAATCCCCATACGACCACGGCAGCAGTCCATACCAGTACGTCTTCTCTCCCGGCTTCAACTCCGGCTCCGGCTCCGCCCTGCACCTGGCACCGGTAAGCATCCGCCGGACCGGTCGCGCCCCCACCGGGGTCGCCGCAACATTCTCCAGCGTCGTCTCCTCCCGGTGGTTTATCACCCACTCCGACGAGCGCAGCAGATACGGGTAGGCCCGCGCCAGCCAAGCCTTGTCCCGCGTGTACTGGTAGTAGTCCCATACCGCGCCCGCATTGCCGCCGATATTGTCCCACGCAGGCCAGCCGCTCACCGGCGGCCCATCCCACTCTCCGTCGTCGTTCATAGTGCGGAACGCATGTTCCACCGACTGGCGCGCGGCCGACAACTGCCCTGCAACCTCCATCGCCCGTGCCTGAAAGTACTCGCCCCGCCCCCAGTACTGCCGATAGACATCCGGCCCATCCAGCGTCCACAGATCGCCCCGCGCGTCGTACTCAGTCAAGATCAGCACATACGCAATCGACGAGTCGAAAAAGTCGTTCAGCGCCTGCTCCGGGTAATGAATGCGCGCCCCCCGCGCCCATATCCCGTCCCACTGCGCAACCGCCCGTGCCAAAAGTTGCTCGCCCGTGAGATGCGTCAGTTCCGCTTTGCGGGAGACGGGGAACTCATAGGGCAAGCGCAACCAAATTGCCTGGCTCGCGCCCGCAGCCAGAGAAAGTCCTTTCACCAAAGAGAGACTCCCGTCCTCAGATTTGCTCCTCGCGGCAATCTCATCCCGCCGACTCCCACCCGCAGCCCACTCACCCGAAGCCTCTGCAACCTCGACGATCAGCTCCCCCCCATGCGTCACCAGCGCAGCACCTTCAACATGGCCGGGCAGATTGCGCGAACGGCCCGAAAGCCTGAGCCGGAACGTGGCTGGCTCCGTGCCAGTATTGCGAACCGTCAGACGCACCAGATCCAGCGCATGGCTCCCGGAATTGGCCGTTGGAAGCAGCACAGGATTCTGCTCCGGGTCCGCCGAGAAGGCCAGCTCTTCCAGCTCAATCCCAGATCCGTTCAGCCTGGAGACGATGAACGGATACCGCCCCCGATACAGCGTCTGCGACTCCACCTTCAGGGCCGTCTCCCCACCGCCTGCGACCGCGAACGGCTCAATCGCCAGCGCGCCATCCATCTGGCTGGAGAACCCGATCGGAGAATCCAGAGGCTTGCGCTTCAGCGTCCACTGCGACCACTTCAGCGATCCGTCCTTCTCCACCGTCGTCTTGTGCGATCCCATCGGCAGACCAATCAGGCTTTGTGCATCCGAGTTCGCATAACGATGATCGAGGTCGACGCCGTTCCGTGAGCCGTCGACCGCTTGAGCAAAAGTTGGCTGAGCAGCACATAGCAGGAAAGCGGCACTCAGGCAAAGAAGGACACGACGGAAGCGGATCAAAAGAAGACTCGCGAATTGATCGGATTGGGCACACATAGATTTGGTAAACATATAGATTTCAACGGGAAGTGTATACTCAACTTTCGATCGAGTACAGTAGCTTTCATCGGAAAGCCGAGGCAATGCTCTGGGTGGCCCCACCAGCCGTGCCGCCGATCTGCATGGCCGGACTGCTCCCTCCAGCCAACTGTGCCAGAGCGGTATTGAGAGGACAGACAAGTGAGAAGCATCAGTTTCCTGCAACCCAACCGGCTCGATGTAGGCTCCGGCTCCATCAACCAGTGCATTCGCTACCTCGGACAGTTCACTGGCCGCTCGGTGCACATCCTTGGCATCCCGTCCCAACAGGCCGTCGCAGGAACCGTTGCAGCGCAACTGCGGCAGGCAGGATGCAGCGTCTCCCTCGATTGCAGCATCGTCTCCGAGCCGACCGTCGCAGTCTTCCACGCGGCGCTCGACAAGGCACGCGCCTGCGGGGCCGCCTGCGTGCTCGGCATCGGCGGCGGCAGCGCACTCGATCTCGCCAAGTTGGTGGCTGCGTTCCTCGATAGCTCGCAGGCCGTCGAAGAGACCTTCGGAATCGGTCTTCTGCGCGGTCGCGGTTGCCACCTGGTCTGCGTCCCCACCACATCCGGCACTGGCAGCGAGGTCTCGCCCAATGCCATTCTCCTGGACGAGACGGACCATCTGAAGAAGGGGGTCGTCAGCCCCTTCCTGGTCCCAGACGCGACCTTCATCGATCCCGCGCTGACTCTCAGTGTGCCGCCCGCGGTCACCGCCGCCACAGGTCTCGACGCGTTGACCCACTGCATTGAGGCCTACACCAACCGGTTCGCTCATCCACTGGTCGACGTCTACGCGCTGGAAGGCATCGTTCGTTGCGGGCAGTCTTTGCTGAGAGCAGTCGAGTGTCCCAACGACCTCGAAGCGCGCGAAAGCATGTCCATCGCCAGTCTCTACGGCGGCCTCTGTCTTGGCCCGGTCAACACCGCCGCGGTTCACGCGCTGGCCTATCCGCTGGGAGGCGAGTTCCATCTGGCCCACGGACTCTCCAATGCCATCCTCCTGCCGCATGTCTTCCGATATAACGCTCCGGCCTCGCCAGGGCGCCACGCCAGCGTGGCACGCGCGCTTGGCGTCTCGCCCCGCGCCACCGATCTGGACACCGCATACGCCGCCGCCGAACGGCTACAGACTCTGGCGCAACAGTGCGGCCTCGATCTCGACCTTGCCCGCCACGGCGTCGAGCGGTCCGCCATCCCTCAGATGGCCAGGGCGGCGATGACCGTTACCCGCCTTCTGAAGAACAATCCCCGCGAACTGACCGAGCAGAACTGCGTCGATCTGTACACCCAATGTTTTGCATAATCGGGGGGGCTGCCATTGACGCCTCAGCAGCGAGACGTCCATCAATGTGCCTCTCCTTTCGCATAGGAGAAGATTGTGCCCTGAATGCGCGCGATTTTTCGTAGTGCGCACGCTGCGCAATGGCAGATAACGAATGCCAGTCATCGGCGTAGCGAGTGTCGGGTCGTGGCGATCGACCCCGTCTCCGTTCGGTTGAGGGAATGCGCTGGATGGCGCGGTGGGAGACCGGACCGGAGGGGAACCGGCTCCGGCAACCGATATATTTTTCAAAATCCGTTCCAGTTCGCTGTTTATTCGCTACAATCGTCGCATGGCTATTACCCGGCGGCAAAAAGAGGTCATCGACTTCCTCAGCAACTTCACCCAGAAGAACGGCTACTCGCCCTCATACGAGGAGATCGCCAGCGGGCTCGGCCTCTCTTCGCTGGCAACCGTTCACAAACACGTCACCAACCTGCAGAACAAGGGCCTGCTACAGCGCGCGCACAACCGCAGCCGCTCCATCGACGTGCTTCCTCCGCGCTCCAGCAAGAAGGGCTTCGACCGGCTGCCGCTGCTGGGACGCATCGCGGCAGGCCAGCCGATCGAGGCCGTGCAGATGGCGGAGAGCATCTCGCTGGGCGACATCATCGGCAACCGCGATGTCTTCGCGCTCGAGGTGCGCGGGGACTCCATGCGCGACGAGCACATCGTCAGCGGGGACTACGTCCTGGTCGAGCGCACCAGCACCGCCCGCGAGGGCGAGATCATCGTCGCGCTGGTCGATGGCTACGACGCCACGCTGAAGCGCTTCTACCGCGAAGGTGGGATGATCCGCCTACAGCCCTCGAACAAAGAGATGGCCCCCATCTTCGCGCCCGCCGCCAATGTCGCCATACAGGGCAAGGTGCTCGGCATCCTGCGCAAGTACGCCTGAGCCGCCTGAGCGCCCTTCAGTCGGGAATCCCGACCGAAGGGGCATTGGGTGGATCGCCAGCATCGCCGATGCTCGGTCTTCCTTGTCCCAACAATTCCCGTCCCAACAATTCCACGCTGCACCGGATCAGCGCGTAGGGGTCCATCGAACTGACCGTCGCCACGCCTGGGTCCGAGCCGGACCGCTCCAGTTCTTTTGTCGGCGTCACCAGCAGGACGCGGGTCTCCGGCCACTGGGTGCGGACTTTCTCGGTAAGGGCAGACCTGCGCTCTTCGGACAGCGAGTGGCATAGGACGACCAGCTCGCAATGCTGGCACTCCCGAACCGCCATGTCCGCAGACCCCGTGCAGCAGGCAGTCTTGGCTCCGATGGTGCGCAGAAGCGCGGCGCGGATATTCTGGAGCTGTTCATCCTCGCCAACAAGCAGAACTGTAGGCACAGTAGGCATGGCGCAACCTCCGGTACATCAACCAAAAGGGGCAAGTTAAACGATGTGCAACCTGGACGCCAGGACAAGTAGGACAAAACGAGAGGGCCGTGCAAAAAACCGTGTGGAGAGTCTAAAGTAAGGGCGAGGGCAATCGACGTCTGTCATCTATGCGACACAACTGCTTGTTTTTTCACAATAACCGCCGTCTATTCACAGAATGCCGAAGACATGCCGGTCATACGGCGTACACGATGTCGCCATTCCCGCCATTTTTGAGCAGCCGGTCATACGACGCCTTCACAATGCCGTAGCACTCGCACGTCTTCCTGGTCAGTCCGGGCCGATCCAGGATGTTGATGCGCCCGCGCGAATAGCCGATCAGCCCCCGGTCCTGCAACGCGCCCGCAGCCACGCTCACGGTCGAACGCTGCACGCCCAGCATCTGCGACAGGAACCCCTGGGTCAGATGGAGGCTCTCCGACTCCATGCGGTCGGCCGAGGTGAGCAGCCAGCGCGCCAGCCGCGCCTCCACTTCGTGCATGCGGTTGCACAGCACGGACTGGGTGACCTGCACCAGTTGGAGGTAGGTAAACGAATGCACCAGCTTTTGCAGCATCCCACCCTTGAGGAACTTCGCGCGCACCACCGCGGACGGGATGCGAACTCCATCGCCGGCCCCCTGCATGACGACACTGCGGGACATCTGCGGCTGACCGAACAGGGCAACCAGGCCGGAGAAGCCTTCGCGCCCGATCACGCCGACCTCCACCTGCTCGCCTTTGACCGTGACCGTGTCGTTGGAGATGAGGCCGGTATTGAGAAAATAGAGGAACTCGATGGGCCGGTTGGGTTCGGAGAGCGGCATCTCCAGGGGCAGCTTCACTGTGACAAGGTGCTTCGCCAGCGCCGCGTACTCATCCTCGGGCAGTTGGGAGAGGATGATATTGCGCGGCCTGGCAGTACGCGGTCTGGCTGCGTTCATAGGATTTGAAGTGCATGCACTCGTATTGGATAGCATGGGCATATCTGAGTCCCCCTTTGCGCGAGGACTCATCGGGATAATCCTCTGGCCGCAGGGACCGTTGCCTACCATACGTGAGGCGTATAGGTGCGATTGCCGTTCACTATACACCGATCAGGCAGGATATGTCGTTCTATACCGCACATAACGGTTTTTATTTTCTGGGATTTCCCGGAGGCGCGCTTTCCTTCTCCGCGATTCGCACTATGATTCCTTAGGAGTTGCTGTGATGACGACCCGAATCGTTCGAGTGGGGAACACGCTGACCGTCGAAGTTCCCGAAGAACTGGTTACCCAGACTTCACTGCCTGTCGGAGGACCTGTGGAGTGGGTTGCCAATGGGGCTGGCAGCATTGCCCTCGTTTCTCCGGGCAGTTCGGAGCACAGACACATTCGCGCCGGTCTGGCCGATCTGGAAGCGGGCAGGAAAGTCTCGAACGAGCGGGTGAACGAATGGCTCGATAGCTGGGGCACTGAGAACGAAATGCCTGCGCCAAGCTCTCTGGACTGACCGTACTCCTGAAACATTTAGAATGAGGACTGACTCAATATGCCCTGCGTCCGCCCCGCGGACGGGAAAGCTCGTGCGCCATCTCCATGCATCGCTGGTCGCAACTCTTCATTCCCACCCTGCGCGAGGCACCCGCGGACGCAGAGGTCGCAAGCCACAAGCTCCTGCTGCGCGCGGGCTACATCCGCCAGCTCGGCGCGGGCCTCTACTCCCAGCTCTTCCTTGGCAACCGCGCCATCAACAAGATCGTCGCCATCGTGCGCGAGGAGATGGACACCATCGGCCAGGAGATGCACCTGCCCGCGCTGAACCCGCGCGAGGCATGGGAGGAATCCGGCCGCTGGGCTGGCATGGGCGACAACATGTTCCGCCTGAAGGACCGCAAGGGAGCCGAGCTGTGCCTTGCCATGACGCACGAGGAGATTATGACCTCCATTGCACGCTCCGAACTGCGCAGCTACAAGCAGTTGCCGCAGATCTGGTACCAGATCCAGACCAAGTTCCGCGACGAGCCGAGGCCGAAGTCCGGCCTGCTGCGCGTGCGCCAGTTCCTGATGAAGGACGCCTACTCCTTCGACATCGACGAGGCGGGGCTGGACGAGTCGTACCGCAAGCATGAGGAAGTCTATCGCCGCATCTTCACCCGTTGCGAGCTGGAGTTCCTGGTGGTCGAGGCGGACTCCGGCGCGATGGGCGGAACGGGATCGCAGGAGTTCATGGTGTACACGGATGCGGGCGAAGATTTGATTGCAAGCTCGGCCTCGGGCTATGCGGCGAACATCGAAAAAGCAACCAGCAAACTCGCTCCTGTCGAAGACCTCGCACCAACATCTGACAAGCCCGAGGAAGTACATACCCCAGGTCAAAAGACAATCGCTGATGTCAGCCGATTCCTGGGCGTGAAACCAGAACAGATGATTAAAACGATTGCGCTCATGGGCAAGGAAGGCCACGATGAAGTGCCAATTGCAGTGTTCTTGCGTGGAGATCATACCCTAAACGAAACAAAACTCAATGCGTTATTGGGTATGGACGAAATTCTCCCAATGGACTCCCATGAAGAAATAGAGTTTCATTTCGATGCACCAGCTGGCTCAGTTGGCTACCTCGGACCAGTTGGACTCAAGATGCATTCAATATCTCACTTCAAGGCAACAAGACTAAAGATCAAGAACCTGAAGTCGAAGAAGGATTGGTCGCTAAAGGACTGGCCTACATATTCACAAGAAGAGGGTCCGATACTGGCAGTGATCGACGAGTCTCTACGAGGCAGGAAAAACCTTATCGCTGGCGCCAATAAACCTGAGCATCACCTCCGAAACCTTTGCCCTGGCCGCGATTTTGCACTTGAGGACGGCGATTTCGCCGACATCCGCAACGTGAACGAGGGCGAGCTTGATCCTGTTGGAGGTGAGCCGCTGCGCATCGGCAAGGCGGTCGAGGTAGGCCACATCTTCAAGCTCGGCCGCAAATACACAGAGAGCATGGGCGCAACGGTGCTGAACCGCGACGGCAAGGAGACGACGCCGATCATGGGCAGCTACGGCATCGGCATCGAGCGCATATTGACGGCGGCAATCGAGCAGTCCGCCGCTCGCTTCGCCGCGCAAAACGCGAACGATCCGAAGGCGACAGAGACCTACGCGCTGCCGCCCAGCATCGCGCCGTTCCAGGTGGTGGTGACGGTCACCAACGTGCGCGAGGCGGAGTTGCTGGCTGCTGGCGAAGAGATCGCCGCCGCGCTCGAAGAGGCCGGGATCGACGTCCTGCTGGACGACCGCGACGAGCGCGCAGGCGTAAAGTTCAAGGACGCCGAGCTGATCGGCGTGCCCTTCCGCATCGCCATCGGCAAGAAACTCGCCGAAGGAAAGGTCGAGCTGCTCAACCGTCTCACCAACCAGACCATCGACATCCCCATCGCCGAGAGCGTCCAACAGATGCAGGCCGCGCTCTCTTCCCTCACAACTCACAACTGACAACTCACAACTGTCTCTCATGGCCATCAAACTCAAACTCGGCAACAACGGCAGCTCTCGCGGAGGCCCTCTCGGCCTGAAACACCGTATTCTGCGCGGCCTACTCATTGCCGTTCTCGCCTGCATGGCCGCGGGCGCCTGCATCCTCGGTGTCTTCTACTTCAAGTACCAGAAGACGGTGGACGACCGTCTCGCCTCCGGCCCGCTCTTCGCCAACGCCGCGCAGATCTACGCCGCGCCGCGCGAGGTGCGCGTGGGCCAGCACCTTACCGTCGGGTTCATTGCGCAGGATTTGCGCCGCGCAGGCTACAACACCAACCCGCAGCTTGGCACCTTCGACCTCAGCGGCAACAGCATCCAGATCAAGCCCGGCCCCGAGAGCTACCACTCGCCCGACGGTGCCACCATCACCACCGGGCAGGCCTCTGATGCAGGCTCCGGTTCCGATGCAGGCTCCGGCTCCGGGCCCGTTGTGCAGTCGATCACCGCCGAGAACGGAGCGGCGCTGGCCGCCTACCAGCTTGAGCCGCAACTCATCACCGCGCTCTCCGAGGACAAGGACCGCACCAAGCGTCGACTGGTCACCTACGCCGAGATCCCACCGCAGATGGTGCAGGCAGTGCTGGCGATCGAGGACCGGCGTTTCTTCGAGCATGGTGGCGTCAATTACGTCCGCACCGCCAAGTGCGCCGTGCAGGACCTTCTCGCCCACCGCATGAACTGCGGCGGCTCCACGCTCACGCAGCAGCTTGCGCGCGGCTTCTTCCTCACCCCGGACAAGACCCTCTCGCGCAAGATCGCCGAGCTGATGATCACCTACCAGCTCGAGGCGCGCTTCAACAAGCAGCAGATCTTCGAGATGTACGCCAACCAGATCCCGCTCGGCCAGCGCGGCAGCTTCGGCATCAACGGCTTCGGCGAGGCCGCGCAGGCCTACTTCGGCAAGGACCTCCGGCAGCTCGACCTGGCCGAATGCGCCATGCTGGCCGGCATCATCCAGCGGCCCAGCTACTTCAACCCCTACCACCACCTCGACCGCGTTATGGAGCGACGCAACACTGTCCTCGACTCGATGGCGGAGACCGCAGCGCTCACTGCCAGCCAGGCCAGCCGCGCCAAGGCCGCGCCGGTCCGCCTGGCCTCGCTCAACATCGACGCCTCCGAGGCCCCCTA
>VFSW01005109.1_pt1 | contig 19468 bp, 14 predicted proteins | sample 5358111 | NCBI WGS metagenome assembly VFSW01 (sample SAMN11554181, study PRJNA540505) | mine drainage metagenome | isolation source: sediment from site ElyBrook_90M | place: USA: Ely Copper Mine, Vershire, VT | collected 2017 | reverse complement strand
GTTGCTTGATATGGGATGTGAGTTGGGACAAGGCTATGCCATCGCGCGTCCGATGTTAACAGACGAGCTGACTAACTGGCGGGCTGAATGATTTCAGTCAACTACATTGCCGCCTTGCCAGTTGTCCCAGACCTTGTGCAGAAATTCCTGTCGCTGAAAATAACGCGGACGAAGGTGCCTACCTTCGGCATTGCTGGATCGGTACAAGTATAGTGGACCCCATTTTAAGACAATAAATTAAGGTGGTAACCTGCTGAAACGAGGAGCAGGTTATGAGCGAAACGAAGCGGAAGAATTTTACTGGCGAGTTCAAGGCCAAGGTAGCACTGAAAGCGATCCGCGGCCTCAAGTCGGTAAACGAAATTGGCCAGGAGTTTGGGGTGCATCCGACACAGGTCGGTCTGTGGAAGAAGGAACTGCAAGAGCAGGCATCGAGCTTGTTTGATACCAAGCGTGGCCCGAAACCGGCTGATCCATCTGCCAGCCCGGAGCGACTATATTCCGAGATTGGCCGACTGAAAATGGAGCTGGACTGGCTCAAAAAAAGTCTGGGTGTTGTTTGCGCGGAGTTGATTACCCAGATTACGCGTTCTGATTTACCCAGACCAAACATCACCAATTTTTTGATCAACATAGATGTGCCCATTTGATTACAAATCACCAACGACCGCTGTTCAACCTATATCGGCTCCCGTTGAGTTACGGATGAAGACGCCTACGATTCAATAGCAGTGGCACTATACCAATGACGATGCCTCCCAAACCAACGACATTGGTAGCGAGGTCGAATGTGGGAATGCTGTAAACCGCAATATAAAATAAAAATGCGGCGCTCAACAGCGGCCACATGACAAGGAATACCAAGTTATATGTCGAATGGAACACTTGTTTTCGAAAATGCCAGGCACAAGCCAGCCCTGCCAGTCCGTAATAGAAAGCGACCTGAAACCCGATCGCGTTGACCGAGTCCTTGATGATCAGGTTGACCGTAGGAAAATACGATGACAGGAACAGGAAGAAGACCCCCAGGAAAGCAATGACCGTGGTTGCAACCCACGGCGTCCGCCAGGTCTTGTGCAACAATGCGTAGCGTGGATGAAGCGCACCGTCTCTGCCCTTGGCATACATGGTGCGTGTGAACTGCAGGATGGAAGTTTCAAGTGTGCCGATGGAGCTCAACATCACCGCAATCACGGCCATATAACTCCACGGTTTGGCAAACAGCTTTTCGGCAACTGCAAAAACAATGTTCGTGCTCGATTGTTCGATTTCCTTGTCAGTCAGAACCATCAAGGTAATGGTGGCAAACGACAAAAACAATAGAAGCACGATCACCATTGCCCACAAGGCACCCCGACCGGGTGCATGACTTGAATCCCTGGTTTCTTCGTTCAGGTTGACAGTCACATCCCAGCCCCAGAAAAAGAACAATGCAGTGAGAGCGCCGATCGAAAATAGCCGAGGCGTAAATTCTGCAGCTGAAAACCATTCCAGAGAAAACGGATGAACCGGTGTAGCGCCGAACTTGATGACGGCCACCGAGACAATTAATACCAGAACTACGACTTCGATACCTGTCATCACGACCTGAGAATAGCTCGTAGGTTTGATCCCCTTGACTACGATGGCACTCACAGCTAATAGCCAACCTGCTGCGACGAATGTAACTACGGATGGATTGCCGGCAAGTTCCGGTTTGAAGAGCAAAATTGTCGCGGTAGCAGCCGGAATCGTGCCTGATACCATGAATACCGCCGATGCCACGAGCAATGCCCACCCGGCAAAAAAGCCAAGCACTGGATTGAAGATGCTTCCCACCCATGCATAAGAAGCTCCGGCATTTGGGTTGATGCGGTTGAGATGCATGTAGGAGAATGTCACCCCAAACATGATCAAGCCGCAATAAAGCAGGCTTGCCGGTGCCGAAGTTCCCACCGCGGCAATTAATGTGGCGGTAGTTGCAGCCATGCTGAAGGCCGGTGCGGTTCCTGCCACCCCCATTACAATGGACTCACCGATTCCGAGTGAGTCCTCTTTAAGCCGAGCATCTTGATGCATCACTTCGACCCATATGTAACAGTCTGAAAGAACCTTAAGATGAACCGCATGGCATGAAGCTTTATCTCAATCTGAGAGATATTTGCGACCATCCTATACTGGTCGGGTAGCCATGCGCGGTTGCCCACGCATGGCCCTCTAAGAACCGTACTTGGGTCTTTCGATCCATACGGCTCAAGCCTCGTCAAAGGCATCTTGCGACACCCGGCAATACCACGTCAATATCAGCATAATAATTTCGAAGCCATGCCTGATGCTGTTCCAATGCTCTCGGAATTTGTACGGATCATACTCATCGGATTCCCAAGAATTATTCTTCAGGACATCATTGAGTAGGTCGTCTTTGGGTGAGGACTATTCCACTTCATAGGCGCACTGCGGCTTCTCGCTTTTCGGGCCATTTCGGACTTGCGATTTTCTGAAACGGTTGCTGGGATTTCTGCTATCGAATTTTTCGAACAATCACTTTTAACTAAGAGGCCAGTTAACTGTATTAACCATTTGTTTCACACCCTAACGCGATGTGCCGTTAGAATATCAGGAAAATACGGCAGGGGATCAGAGAATGGCGTTTGATGTCACTTTTCGGCATTAAGGCGCCACTGATTTCCGCCGTAATGGCGCCACTTTGAAGTGCTTCAACGATTCCTTTCTTTTGCGGGTCGCGGGGTGGGCAGGGATCGATTTTGAATGCATAGCCCTCGGCACATTCTGCATAGGCCCGTTGCACATCCGGCTCATACACACAGGCTTTGGTGATGGCGCACTTGGCATTGTCGATGATGACGCGTGACGGCACGCCCGAGAACGACTCGAACGCGCGTCGATGGCAGCCCAGCCAGGTCGCCACGGTCTGGTCGCGGACGAACTCGGCATACTGGTGACGCGACCAGCACAAGGTCATCACGAAGAATCAGGTCTTGAAGATCTCGCCGGTGTACACATCGGTGATGAGCGGTCCGGCACCGAAATCAACCTGTACACCCAGCCCAGAAGAAATAAACAAAAGATTTGCAACAGAGGTCAAGGAGTTGGTTCTGCAACAACAGCCTGCCCTCAAAAATTATTTTAACCGCAAGAGGAAGCTATCAGATTTATCAGAAAAAGATGACTGCGGTCTATCTGTTTCCTTTGAACTGGACGATTGTCCGTTCTTCGGCGCGGGTGAGGTTGCAGAAGATGGTTCACGCAACGACAGCTTCATCAGCAAATCTCTTAATCGTAGGCTTGCCTGATTGAGAGCGCCATTCTGCGAAATATCTTCACGAGCTTCTTCAAATCGTTTCTCTTTGATCTTCTGGATGATGTCGGCGGCAATTTGGTGAAATTCTTTGTGTACACCGTGTATCTCATTGTAAAGCTCGGATGGAACCATCCGATAACCTTCATTAGCGAGCCATTTCCCAAAATGGCATTGATCGGTAGCATCGACCGTCTTAAGGTCAAATGATGCCCTTCCATTCAAATAATCTTTGAATCGACTTTTCCACGCGGAGTGGGCATTAAGTGCTTCATTGATTTCATTCTTCATTCCCATTTCTCCCCCTTTTCTTTTTTGTAATTCATTCAACACAGTGATGATTGCTCATAGCTTGGATCCAACTAAATCGCTGGGTTCTGTTCCTGTACCGCAAAGCTATTACCCTTAATTAATCCACTCAGATCATTCAGGCGATTGATGGACATCTCGGTGATCACCTGTCCTGAGCGCATCAGTAGCGTGTTATCTTTCGCATAAATATCTTCCCGCAAGATCATGCCGGTATGAAACCTGTGCAATGGGATGCGCACCACATTAGCCGCTAACTTTGGAACAGCTTCAGTCTTGCCCAATATCACGGCGGCTCCCGTGCGAGTAGCATTCTCAGCAGGGGCGTCACGACCGGGCAAGAGGTGTACCTTCGTCATTACTGACTGGTAGGCCAAAGGGGGATGCAGATGCATTTTCTCAGTCAGAGCTTGGGTGATCTTTTCATCCAGTACGGCCGGAATGACTGGTTTCACCAAAAAACCATTTACATCCAGTGCCATGCCAACAGACAGCAGGTCGGTATTAGAGTGCGCCGTCAGTACTAATATCCGGGTGTTTGATTTCGCATGGGTTTTTCCGGATCGGATCAAATGTACAAACTCCAGACCGTTCATCCCCGGCATGTCCACATCGGTCACGATCAAGTCGAAGATCTGCGTCTCCAGCAACCTTATTGCAGTTAATGCACTGCCGATGTCGATGACTTGCTCGAAGCCCAAATCATGCAGCACTCGCACGATGATACGCCGCGCAAATTCATCATCATCTACCACCAGAATATGTGACTTACTTTGAGGCTTGGCAGGTGCTGAAGTGATCGTTCGCGCTTTGTAGGTCTTTATGAATCCCTTGAAATCTGTTTGACTCAGTGGCTTGGCAATGAAGTAGCCTTGAGCTGTATCGCAGCCCATGCTTTTCAATAAATCCCAATCCTGTTGAGTCTCAACGCCTTCGGCGACACTCTTCACCTGAAGTTTGTGCGCCATCTCGATACTGGACTCAACCACGATGCGTAGCGGTTCGTTAGTGGCACAGTCGGTCACAAACGATTGGTCAATCTTGAGTTCGCCGAACGCGATGCGCGTAAGCTGCTGCATGCTGGAGTAGCCTGTGCCGTAATCGTCGATTGATAACACAAAGCCATGCATGCCCAAACGCGTCAGGTTTTCCAAAGTAGGTCCCTCGTCTTTGACCATGGCCGATTCTGTGATCTCGAGCACGATATAATGCGAATCTATCTTGGCGTCGCGCACCATCTGAATGATTTTGAGGGCTAATGCAGGATCGTTCAACGAGGCCAACGAGAGGTTCACGGATACGGTCAGGATGTAGCCGCTATCATGGAACATACGGCACGCGACAGCCGATTTCTTAAGTATGTCAAACGTGAGCGCGTCGATCTGGCCCTGTTTTTCCAACACTGGAATGAATGCATACGGTGCAATCACGCCAAATTCCGGATGCACCCAGCGTGCCAAGGCTTCCGCGCCCACCAGGCGCCCCGATAAAATATCAACCTTGGGTTGAAAGAAGGGCTCGAACTGGTTGTCGCGCAAACCCTGCAATATCTCCTCTAGCGTAAAGGTTCTCCCGCTTTCTGGAGCATTCCACTTAGTCTGCACCTTCCCAAATCTTGCCAACATCTCTTTTAAGGCGTCGAGCGTGACAGGCTTGGGCAGCGCACCCAACAATTGGATGCCGTAGGTCTTCGCCATCCGCTCTGCCGACGACAGAAGCTTTGCTTCCACCGTGCTGGCAATGATCGCCTTCGGTTGCTGGTGATGCTTGCTCAAATGACGCAGGAACTCCAGTCCGTCCATCTCAGGCATATTTAAATCGCAGATCACCAAATCCACGGGCTGGGCATTGAGGTCGTTCAATACTGCCAGTCCCTGCTTGCCATCAGCAGCTTCGCTAAAATTGAGCGCACCCAGCGAACGCAGCATGTTGGCAATCAGTTTACGCTGAAATGCATCATCTTCTACCACCAATATATGCAGTTCACTGATATGCATTTTTCAACTCCTTATCCACATATAGGCTTGACGTCACTTCCATATCCACGCCCATACTCACCACCTTGTTAGAACTTTTTTTCACCTCGGTCTTTTATGGGAAAGTGAAACAAATCTATCCGACATACCTTTCCAGTTCCGCTATTGCTTCGTCCAGCTCTATAACTATTGCATGCACCTTCTCCATTTCGCCTTGCTTTGCCGCCAGTTCGATCAAGGCGCAGGCATCGCCCAATCGTCTGGCTCCGACCATGCGACAGGATCCTTTCATGCGGTGCGCCGCGCTCTGCACAGCGGCACGATCCTGTTGTGTGAACAGTTTGTCCAGCTTGCTGTAATCGGTGTGGATGTGCTGCACGAAGTCGCGCAGTAATTGGGCCTGCTCGGCTTTGTCAGTTATGATGGCATCCAACACTGCATAGTCGATTGGCGATTCGGTTGCCGCTTCTCCTAGAGTCTGTTTCTCAATTTGAGCTGACTTTGAGATTACCGAGTTAGAACCGATCACCGACTTTCTTGCTCCATTCGCCACCGCTTCCTTCGGCTCGTTCTCAGCCTGGTACAGCCACTTGGTCAACATTTCCTTAAGGCTGATCATATCTGTTGGTTTGACCAACAAATCATCCATGCCGGCGGCCTCGCATAACTTCTCTTCACCGGGGAGTGCATTGGCCGTCCACGCAATGATCGGAGCGTGAGGAAGTTTCTTTTTCACCTCGATCTCGCGGATCGCCCGGGTCAGCGCATAGCCATCCATCTCCGGCATGTGGCAATCGGTGATAACGAGTGCAAAACGTCCCTCACGCCACTTCTGCAATGCAACTAGCCCGTTTTCAGCAGTTTCAGAACGCAAACCGAGTAGTGTCAACTGACGAGCGAGCAGATCGCGGTTGGTCGGATGATCATCCACTGCCAGCACTAACGGTGAGGTCACATTGTCATCCCACAAAGGGGTGATTTTCTTATGTGGCAACATGAGAGTGTCCGTAGACCTTGCAGTCCCTTCATCGAGCGCAGCAGAAACTGGTAGGGTCAATGTAAGCATGAAGGTGGAACCCCGCCCGGGCTCACTGACCAGACCGATCTGACCATCCAGTAATTCAGCCAAACGTCGGCATATCGCCAGCCCCAGCCCTGTACCGCCGTATTGGCGGGCGGTATCGGAACTGCCCTGCTGGTAGCGTTCGAACAAATTTTTCTGAACATTCTTGGGAATGCCGATACCAGTGTCTCTCACGGAGAATCGTATCATTTCACCGCTTTCGAGTTGATCAATCAATTCGGCACGTAACTCGACCTCTCCCTTCTGCGTGAATTTGAGAGCATTGCTGACGAAGTTGTTCAATATCTGAGTGAGGCGTAGCGGATCAACAATGTGTGCTTTGCTGATCCGTTCATCGACGTAATGCTTCAAGATCAGACTGCTAGCGCTGGCAACTCGTGAATAGGTATGAGTGACATCGTTCAATAATTGGGGGATTGAGGTTGATCGCGGTGAAAGTGACAATTTGCCTTCCTCGATCTTTGACCAATCGAGAATGTCATTGACGATGCGCAGCAGGCTTCTGGCAGAAGCCCACGCTGCTTGGAGCACATTATCTTGGTCATCATTAAGTGGAGTCAACGAGAGCACCTCCAGCATTCCCAGCATGCCGGTGAGCGGGGTGCGAATCTCGTGGCTCATGGAGGCAAGGAAGGAAGCCTTGATCCGGCCCGCGGACTCCGCTTGTTCTTTGGCTTTTAATAACTCTTGTTCAGTCAGTTTGCGGGTGGTGATATCTTTTACCACGCCCGTGAAATATCGTTGGTCTCCCAGCCTCATCTCATTCACAGCCAAAGACATCGGGAAAATACTGCCATCTTTGCGGACGCCAGTCACCTCGCGTCCGATACCGATGATCTTGGCTTCACCAGTAGAGATATAGTTCGTCAAGTAGCCATCATGTTCATCTTGGTAGGGTTCCGGCATCAGCATCTTGATGTTGCACCCAAGCATCTCATTCTCGGCATAACCGAAGATACGACAGTCGGCCGGATTAACGGTCTCAATAATACCTTTGTCATTAATAGTGATGATTCCGTCCACCACAGAGTTCAATATGGTGGTAATACGCGTTGCGGCATTACGCAATTCTTGCGCTACCGCCTTCTCTTCGGTGATATCACGCGCAGTTGCATACATCATGCCGTTCATGGCGGGAGCAGATACCCATGACAATAAACGCCAGGAGCCATTTTTATGGCGATAGCGATTCTCAAAATGAAAAACCTTTTTGCCAAGTTCAACTTGCCTTTTCATCTCGATAAATGTTGCTTCGATATCGTCGGGATGAATGAAGTCGATGGACGGGCGTGACAGCATCTCTTCATTACTCCAGCCCAAGGCCGCAGTAAAACCCTGATTGACGCGCTTGAAGTAACCATCTACGCTGGAGATGCACATCATATCCAAAGAAAGCTCGAAGAATACATTGAGCTGGTCCTCGATATCTTTGTGCTCAGTGATATCCCGCGTGATCTTGGAGTAACCGCGCAGTTCTTGATTGTCGCCATACAGGGCAGTGAGGGTTACATGGGCCATAAAACGCGAACCATCCTTGCGCACGCGCCAGCCCTCATAATCGATTCGACCTTTTTCTTTTGCCTTGATGAGTAAGGCTTGCGGCTTGCCTGCTGCAATAGCTTCAGGGGGATAGAAGATGGAATAATCCTTGCTGATGATCTCTTTTTCTTCGTAGCCATGAAGCCGACTTGCTCCTTTATTCCAGGTCATCACAAGCCCGTTGGCATCAAGCATGAGATTGGCGACATCCTTGACCCCATCCACCAGCATCCGGTAGCGTTCCTCGCTAATGCGCAAGTTGGATAGAGATTTCTCCAGTTCTGCCGTTCGTGCGGAGACTTGCTGTTCCAGATGGTTGGTTGCACGCTGCTGCGTCTCAGCAAACTCATTGAGAGTTAGATAAACGGTACGAAAATCGTCTTTAACCTGTTCCACAGGCAAACGCACCGCCAGATCACCCTGAGTCATCTGGCGGGATGCAGCTGCCAGTACTTTGATGGGCTTTATGATATGTCGGTTGGTTAGCCACAAGATCAACAACAGGGAAATCAGCACGATGACTGCACCGCTGAGCAGTAATGTAGATTGCAGAGTACGTATATCCTTGAAGGCAAGCTCGAAAGGCGTACTGTGGATCAATACCCAGTAACGTAGTGGGTCAGCCGGATCGAAGAAAACCTTTTTAAACGTGATCACACTGTTGGAGGTTTGATCGATAAGCGCCCCTTCATCCTGCGATGACACTGCGCGAGCCACCGACGGCAATTCATCCTTAAGACGGATATCTAAGCCCAGATCGAAACCGAATGATTTTGTTATATTCGGATGCAGTAAAAAATACCCGTCCTGGTTGACCACATAGGTGGTCACACTTTTATTAAAGGGAATGGCCTGAGAGAGAAGGCGGTCACCAGAAAGGTTGATGACTAGGACACCACGCAATATGCCGCTATCGTTGAAAAGCGGCGTAGCCATCCTGTATGTAGCCTGATGCGGCATCATGATGGAGCCATGCTCGCGATTCAGATCCAGATTTGAATGATAAATCTCGCCACGGCCTAGGCGTATAGTGTCATTGAAATAAGGTCTGTCTGCCTTGTTCTGCAACTCCTCATGCGAGAAAACGCGAACGTTTCTTCCGTCAGAATCAACTCGCACTTGCTCGATGCCCGTTTCATCAAGGTAGCGAATCTGGAGAAAATTGGGGTTATGCGCTATAAATCCAGAAAAGATTTGCTCCATCCGGCGCTGCCATTTGTTCGATGAATCATAATCAATCGGGTCGATGCCGCCAGCTTCTCGAGCCCGAATGATGCCCTGAACAGGCGGCATATCAAACAGGATCGAAAGCATGTGTCTTCCATTCTCAACTTCATCAGCCACCGCCATGCTGCTGCGAAATGTGGTAACGGAACTGACTTCAAGCGCCTGTTGCTTGATTAGTTGATAGGACTGCCAGTACGTTGCTCCGTCGAGGATGAGCAGTGAACATGTGACCAACAAACCAAGAGTAACTATGGCCTTGCCTTGCAGTCCCCACTTTTGCGTTATTTTCATCGACAGCTCTCCCACTCGTGCTTTAAGAGATTTCAAATTCATTCCTATCACGACAGGTTGCCTGGGGTGCTGATAAACAAAAGCGGTGTCTCCCACCCCCACTGCTGCCAGATCTAGGCATTAAGGTCATAGATCAAGGTTAGTAATTTCTGTCGATTTAGATGCATGCGCTCCTCCGACGTTAGCTGACTAAAACTATGTTGCTGGCTTCCATTAATGATCGTCTTGCAGCATACATATTTGAATACCCACTTCGTTGCCAACTGGTTGTTGGTTTGCTTCATCACGCTTCGATTTTGCTGTTTTTGTGCCGTGATGACGCGGGATTGTTGTCGCTGACGAATCTCACGAATTCATCCTCCGGCAGTGGATGAGCGTAAAAGTATCCCTGCACTTCGTCACATCCGATGGCACTCAAAAATTCTTGTTGCTCGCTTGTTTCGATACCCTCGGCAATGACACTAAAATTGAACTGATGTGCGAGATTGATGATGGAACGCACAATAGCCTCATCATTCGGGTCGGTCTGAATATCGCGAACGAATGATTGGTCGATTTTAAGTTTGTGTACGGGCATTTTCTTGAGATAACTCAAGCTGGAATATCCAGTTCCGAAATCGTCGATGGCTAATCGCACTCCCAGATTACGCATGGCAGCCAGGAAGCTTATCGCGTACTGAACATCGTTAAGCATGATGCTTTCTGTCATTTCCAGTTCCAATTCACCTGGTTGTATTGAATATTCCTGCAACAGCGATGTGACGAGTTGTGTGAACTCGGGTTGCAAGAGCTGTCGAATAGATAGGTTTACTGCAATCGGAAAGAGTTGCGGTGATCCTTGTTTGCGCCATGTTGCGATCTTCGTGCATACGGTGCGCAACACCCATTCGCCGACGGCAATGATTTGCCCTGTTTCTTCCGCCACAGGAATGAATTCGGCTGGGGAAATCATTCCTTTCTCGGGGTGTTTCCAGCGTATTAGGGCTTCTGCGCCGCAGAATTGTCTGCTAGTTAGATTCATTTGTGGCTGAAAATACAGGTAGAACTCATTACGCTCCAGCGCGAGACGCAAATCCTTCTCCATGGAGAATAGTTGATTGATTCGGGAATTCATCTCTGTAGTAAAGAAACGGAAGCCGTTGCGTCCTTCCTCCTTGGCGCGGTACATCGCCACATCGGCATGCTTGATCAAAGAGTCGATGTCCAGGCCGTTATCCGGGTAGAGACTAATGCCTATACTCGCATGTACGGGTATGCTCATTCCGTCGATTTCAAATGGTTGGTGCAACAGCATGTCCAGCAAAGCCCGTGCAACGAGAGCCGAACCATCGGCTCCCGTATCACGTAACAGGATCACAAACTCGTCGCCACCGATGCGCGACACGGTATCTCCCTCGCGTACGCTCTCCTGCAAGCGTGAGGCTACCAACTGCAACAACTTATCTCCCACTGTATGGCCCATCGAATCATTCACATATTTGAATCTATCCAAGTCGATGAACATCAGTGCAAAACTTTGATTGTCGCGGTGTGCAGTGGCTAACTGTTGTTTGATACGGTCATACAGCAGAGTGCGGTTCGGCAGCCCGGTCAATACGTCGTAATAAGCGAGGTGCCTGATGTTTTCCGCAGCTTCCCTGCTTGCACTGGAATCAGTGGAGATTGAAATGAAGTTCATCACCTTGCCAAGTTCATCCTTGATCGCCATGATCTTCATCCACTTCGGGTAAAGATGACCGAGCTTATGTTTGTCCCATATTTCGCCCGTCCACGAACCAGTCGTGTTGATGGATTTCCACATGGCACGATAGAAATCAGAATCGTGTTTGCCGGAGGCCAGGATTTTTGGATTATGGCCGCGAAGTTCAGTGATGCTGTAGCCGCTTATTTGGGTGAAGGCAGGATTAATCGAGATAATCCTCATGTCGGCATCCGTGATTAAGATAGCTTCGCTACTATGCTCGAATATCTCATCTGCCAGACGTAATATATTCTCCGTTGTATGTGGATATTGAGCATCGTGCTGGGTAGCCAACCTAGAGATCATTCACTCCTCCCTTGAATAATCTGCTGGTGAAGTAAAACGGAACCAACCGTGTACTCTACAGTACACGCCATTTTGCTGGATTTGAAACAAATGGTATTCATGAGTCAGTACTGTTCCTTCTCTAGCCACATTCCTTCAATGAATGTGACAGTTTGATCGCGTCCATGCTCTTTTGCGTGATAGAGCGCAATATCAGAATATTTCACGCATTCCCAGAATCCCTTGCCGTCTTTGGGGAAGACGGAGATTCCTATGGAGAGCGTCTTCTTGAGAGGCCCTTGAGGCGTCTGGAAAGTATTCTCCTTCATCGTCAAGCGAATGCGTTCGGCGAGTATCAGGCAGCCTTCGGCATCTGTATCCGGCAGCAATACGAGGAATTCTTCGCCACCAAAACGGATCGCCAGGTCTGAGGTGCGTACCGTTTTCTTGATGATCTCGGCTAGACCCTTGATGACCTGATCACCGACATCATGTCCGTGGTTGTCATTCACCTGTTTGAAGAAATCAACGTCGCACATCAATACACCCAAGTTGGTTTTTTGGCGCAGGATACTGGCGGTCAGATTCTCAATGTAGTCTTCAATAAAGCGGCGGTTATAGAGACCAGTCATCGGGTCACGCAGCGCGGTATTCTTCAGCGACTGCATCAGTTGGCGTGCCTGAATAACCGGAGCTGCCTGGTTGAGGTAGAGCTGAGCCGTCTGTTCAATATCCGTATATTTGTCTACTTCTTCCGCCGACAAGACAATCTGCAAAATGCCGCCAACATGACCGGAAAGCATCATGGGGATGCAGATATGTACCATTTCACCCACTCCCTTCGCGTTGCCGCAGAAGCGATTGCAAATGTGAGCATCGTTTGCGCTGGAGATGCACGCAGCAATCCGGTTGCTTCGGCACACTTCGGGATTGATCAGGATCTCGGGATCGCACCAAAGCTCATTTTCTTGGTGCAGACCTTCGACGAAAATCTGCTTCAGATGTTTGCCGTTATTTTCCACCTGATAATAGGAAAAACGTTGGAGTCCCAAATGCTGCTTCAATACTAGACGCAGGCGTTCATATATCTCGTCCAGATCGAGGTCGCTCTCCACCGCCATTTTGAAGCGTGTTGCTCCGACCATCTCATCGACGATGCGCACGGTATGTGCCAACAAATTACTGCGGTCACCCTCTCTGTGAGGGTGTTCTCCTAATGACTGGATTCGGCCTGAGATTTTGCCTATGCTGTGCTCAAGTGCCTCCATCAGTGTATTGGTATGGGTGGCGATTTCGCCAATCTCATCAGTACTGGTTGCTGTGATTCTGCCGCTGAAGTCACCCGCCTCCGCTTTCTGGACAACAAATTTCAATTGTTCAGCCGTGATTACCATAGGCTGAAAGAGTTTTTTAAGGAAATAGCTGAGACAAATACCGAAAACGAGCAACAAGAATATCAGCGGGGAGATTGCGAACAATTTGGTGCGCTGCATGTTGTCTAGCGAAAATCCCAGTGTCACCACACCGTTTACGTTTCCTTCCGGCACGTTGTGGCATTGCAGACAGTTCAGCGAACCGGTGCTGGTAGCAATGAAGGGTAGGGTGATGCGATAGATAGTATTGCCTTTTTCTTGGACGAATTGATCTTCCCATTGACCGGTGGCCAAAACGCGTTTCTCCATATCAAGTTTTGGTTTCTCGCCATCAATGCCAGGACCGAACTGACGGTTCACTAGTTCCCCGCGCATAACCCTGACATCCACCAAGCCGGGTATCGTCCGCAACCGCTTGAATAGGTTTTCCCGCTCCGAGATCACGCCGGTACGCATCTCTTCGGTCAGCGAGATGTGCAGCATCTCTGCTGCCATGCGTGCCTGCTCGCGGAGGGTGTCCTGGCTGAAATAGCTGAACGACTGGATGGTAACGACGGAGAACAGTACGATCAGCATCAAAGAAGTGCTCATGGTGAACCAGAAGCGTTTTTTTTTGAGAGTCATGCGCGCACCCGAATTCTTGAGTTTGCCAATCTGAAATGGAACTTAATCATGTGTTTTATGGGCCAGTGCGTTTGTGAAAAAATGCAGTGTCAAGCCATCATTCATAGGGACGCTTTCAAAACCGATTCCGATGCAGAAGCCTGTCCCATCATCCTTTGGGCGGATGTTACGAATTATCGTCAAGAGTTCTAAGTTCACAGTGTGATCTTCGACCTCCACCGTGAATCTGATGTTATGGTGGTCGCCGATGACACCTAATTCTGTAGGAGCGTCGAGCATGGTGCCGGAAACGCTTAGATCAAGCATTGTCACCGCCACAGAAGAGACCTCTGACAGCACTATGATTGCGGGCAGCGATACGTTGACCCGCAATGAGTGACGCACAAGCTGGCACTCGACTTTGTGTGGCCATGAAAAGTGAAGGTAGGTGAAAGGATGGGCGCGGGCACGAATCACCTGCGAACTGAAGGCGTAGGCATGGATTCCGTTGAAGCCGCGCACGACGTAGGTCTTTCCCGGGCGCATCCACATACCCTCACCATTCAGAAAAGGCAGCGTGACGAGCAGACTCTTGTCTTTGATGAAGCCGATGAATCTCACCTCATGACGCGCGCTCGAGCCTCCATCCAGAACTTGTATTTGCATCACCTCACCGGGATTGAGTTTGATCGCATCGAATTTTATTTCGGTAGAAGGGGTGTTTGTAATCAAGTTTGGCATCGTCTCGACTCTCTTAGACGGCTATCAAACATGCTTTGTAACCGCCCAAACTAGATAGCAAGTTACGAAACTCATTGCTGGTGGCAGTGAACTCCACTCTTAGCCAGGAACCGCCGATGTCGGAGTAAGAAGTTGCGTGTAAAATTCTTCCAACAGTTTCGACATGCAGGAACCTTCCCCCTGACTGCCTTGCGGTATCGAACCTAAGTGTGACGGCATCGGCAACTTTAGCGCTTAGGTCTTCATTGCAGAGGATGTATGCTTCGCACAACGATATAGCGAGCGTATGGCCATGGTAGATTTGCCGCACATGTCCCTGGCATGTCATGATCGAAACATCCCACCGGAGTGGATATCTTGGATGTTTGCGCCGTTCCAAACGATCTTTCATGGACGACTCAAATAGAGGACGTGCCGCACGAATCTAGTTTGCTGGGCACAGCGATGCCTGCGCGTCAATATCGAAGGCGGGCAAGATCTGAAATTTTCCGGTGGTTTAAAGCTTAGTGCGTACACAAATCCCCTCTTAGGAAAACTGAGCAACGGGGATTGGGTTGCGTACAAGACGTACCTTACCAAATAATAAGTAAATTAGTCAAGTATATTTAAGGTGTCAGGATTCATAACTGAATTCCATGAGGTTGCGGCATAATTCCTGTCCAACAAATCTCTTTATCCTCTGCGGATCGGCCGAACTAACACTTTGACAATGATAAATAGCGCACGCAACTTTCTTTCGCTTCAAATGTGTGATCTGCTCTTCACGCAGTCCGCAGATCCAATATTCGTCCTTGAGATTGGCAGAAATTTCGTCGAGGTCAATCGGGCAGCTTGTGATCACACAGGATATAGCCGAGATGAGCTATTAAAGATGGGGCCACAGGATATCGACGATGTTTCGTCAAAGGAAAAGATTGCCACACGTTTTGAGAAACTCTTAAAGGAAGGCGAGGCTACTTTTGATGCGGTTCACATTCGTCGAGATGGCACGCATATCTCGGTTGAGATGCACATCAAGATGTTCGAATACGAGGGTAAAAAATTTGCGCTGAATATTTGCCGTGATATATCGAATCGAGTTAATAAAGATTTTGAATACCGAACTATCGTACAGACATCGACTGACGGTTTTTGGATTTCGAATATAACTGACGGGAGAATACTGGATGTGAATAATGCGTTCTGCCGAATGGTCGGGTACACGCAAGAAGAGTTGCTGTCCATGAGAATTACAGACTTGGAGGCGAACGAGACCCCAAAAGAAACTGAAGCACACATGAGGCGAATCATTGAGGTCGGACATGATTTCTTTGAGACGTTGCACCGCCGCAAAGACGGTCAACTGATAGAGCTAGAAATAAATGTCAGTTTCTCAACCATTCGCGGTGGTGTGTTATACGTGTTTGCGCGCGATATTTCAGAACGCAAGCGCTTTCTAAGAGAACTTCTCCGGTTCAAAGAGGAGAATAAGGAACTCTATTGCAATGCTCCTTGCGGTTATCACTCTGTGGATGCTGATGGCAGGATATTAAATATCAACTATACCGAGGCACGTTGGCTAGGCTATACCCCCAACGAGTTGATTGGAACAAATATCAGAGATATTCATTCGAATATCAGCAAGGAATCCTTCGACGAAAAATTCTCTTGCTTTAAACTTCAAGGAGATATCAGTGGCGTAGAAGTTGAATTGATCTGCAAAGACGGAAAAACTATTCAATTTTTACAATCTTCTAAGGCAGAATATGATCGTGAGGGTAATTTCGTACAGAGTCATACCACCATGATTGATATCACTGAACGCAAATTGAGAGATAAAGCATTGCAGCTCAGTGAAGATCGTTTTCGACTTTTATTCGAGAAAGCTCCCATTGGGATTTCCATGGCTGGGGATGACCTAAAAATATTTGCAGCCAATGCGGCATTTTGCAAACTTTTCGGTTACTTGCCCGAAGAATTGTCAAATATGACCATTGCCGATTTGACACATCCGGACTACATCGAATCGACTCAAGAAATAAAATCGAGTATGGTACGTGGCATGATTCCGGTATATAAATATGAGAAGAAATATGTACGCAAAGATGGAGGCATATTCTGGGGGCGAGTTACCGCATGTGGAATCGGGAGCTTGGACCCGGATTCTCATTACATCCTCGGCATAGTTGAAGATGTTTCCGGTCGCGTCGAAGAGGAAGAATATCGTCTGAATGTAATCAAAGAGCAGCGCGATGTCATCGTGCGCGAGGTGCATCACCGTATCAAGAACAATCTGCAGGGGGTAATGGGCCTGATTCAGCAATATGCATCCGACCACCCTGAATTGGCTGGGCTGACCAATATAATTATCGGCAGGATCTATGCGATCGCCACCATCCACGGTATGCAAGCACAGTCAATGTCGGAAAATGTCGAGCTGGACAAACTGCTGTTGAACATTATCGAAGCTTCAGCAGGGAAAACTGCGGAATATCACAACATACTTCCATGTGTTGTTTGGCTGAGCCGAAATGAGGCAGTACCCATTGCTCTGGTGCTCAATGAAATTATTACAAATGCCGTCAAGTATCGCTGTAATGGCAGTACGATCGTGATCAGAGTTGAAAAGAGTAACGACAGTATCGTTTTATCGATTACCAATTGTTTCAGCGATTCACAGACTGCTAATCCGGAAGAAGGGCATGGATTGAGTCTGGTTAATTCCATGTTACCCAAAAAGTCTGCCAAACTTACAGTTATGCGCTCCGAAAAACAATATTCAGTAGAATTAATGTTATCGTCGCCAGTGGTAATGCTAAATCAAGATGATATTCAATAAAATATGCCCGCCATAACCACAATTTTGCTTGTTGAAGATGACCGTCTGGTTTTGCATACGCTTGCGAAAGGATTGTGTGATGCAGGGTTTCGAGTTATGGCAGCTGATTCCGGTGAAATGGCGATGCAGCAGTGTTCAAGCAGGCGTCCAGATATTGCACTGCTGGATATGAGCTTGGACGGGATGTCCGGCATTGATGTCGCAAAATGGCTGAAAACTACCATGGACGTCCCTTATATGTTCTTATCAGCATATGGCGACCAAGAAATTGTTGGCTCTGCGGCAGATATTGGGGCATTGGGATATCTGGTGAAGCCACTCGCTGTGCAGCAAATATTGCCCGCCATTCGAACTGCACTGAAACGTGCTGACGAGATACAGAAACTGCAGCAGGCTGAGCTTGATTTGAGCACAGCTTTAAAGACTAGTCGTAGCATCAGCATGGCCATCGGATTTTTAATGCAGCACTTCGATACCGGTGCGGACGAGACCTTCGAGGCGTTTCGCGCTTACTGCCGCAGTAACCGCAAACGCATGGTCAACGTGGCGGAACAAATTGTCGAGCACAGTCAGGAAGTCGATCTGACGCCCTTCCTTGAAAAACATTGAACGAACCAGCGAAGTTATTCGCCATGTTGAAGCTACGAAACTGAACTGAGGTCGTTTTTTTGTACTGAAGCGTGAAGTTGTGGTTGACAAGAGTGGGTGGCATCGTCTTGTGAGCCAGACGTGCCGTGTCATGGAGAAGCTAGGATAGAGCGCATCCTGCTGTTGTGTGGCACGATTCTCGGCAATCTGCTGGGCGGATCTTTTCCCCAGGGGAATAAAAGGTACGTGATAGCTTTTGACCCTTGAGTCGGATCTTTGCAGTGCAGGAATTGTTGTCTCGATTGAGTCCTTAGTTACCAATAAGTATTAGTGACTATATTCTTTCCATGGCTATCAGTTCACCATGTAAAGTCGTTGCATGTTTGAAGGAGAGTTGTTATGAATCGTCCGAGGGAGACTCCAACCTACTTTAGCAGCAATTGGATTATTTCTGCGCCCAATAATGATTGTTCACGGGGGATTACAAAAGTCACCTCGAGCAAGGATCAGTTGTTTGATATTTCGAATTGTAGATTTGAAACCTATCTCGATGGGGTGATGGCGGAATGTCTTACACCTCAGTTACGATCTTCTTGCGGATACTCGATACCTTTTGCGAATGCATATTTTTGTAAACACCCCAAGATAGTCAAGGCCGTACTTTAGTGAAACATTGTTTGTCATATGTTCTTAATTCGACATACCTTTCAGGCATAGGTTAATGCCCGAGTAATGTCACCTGTGGATGGTGGCTGATTGCTTCAAGTGGTTAGATGGAGTATCTAAAATGAATCGGACTTTCTTGAAGCTGCAGGTCGCTGTGCTTGCAATTGGCACAGGATTTTCGTGGATTACGCTTGTCTTCGACTACCGTCGCTTTTTCGTTTCAGGCGGGCATATTTTGGAGATATCCGGTTGTGCAGTTACAAACCCCATCATCACTCCCTGCTTTTATGGTGCGCTGGCTTTTATCGCTGCATTTGTCTGGGCGCTAACGATTTTGCGATCCCCACCGGAGACGTTATTAATAAGGCAACGTGGGCTCCAGTTGCTGCTGGCCGCAGGAACTATCTTTGCTTGGGGGAACTTCGCTTATGAAGTGTATCGTTTTATGCAGCCGTTGCCCGCTGCATCCGCCTTCAGTTGCCCGGCCGGCGAAGTTGCCATTAATCCGTTGATGACGCCTTGCTTCTACGGGGCACTCATTTTTCTGACTGCACTCGTCGTTTCTGTATTCATTATCCGTGCCGGGCACGCAGATTAGCGAACGTACATCCCTACTTATACGGATTAATTGATTATAGCGATGTCGAATCTTGTTACCGGGAGTGGAGAATTCTCTGAATGAAACTTTCACAGATCGCTAAAGAGGACATGAAGTGATGTTCTAGTATTCAAACAAGTCAACGGCATATGAACAAGACTATGAATTCACGGCAACTCGACGCAGAACTGATCATGATCAGCGAAGCGCGTCATCATGATCCATTCACTGTCCTGGGGCGACATAAAAAAGGTGGATTGACCGTGGTGCGCGCATTCATGCCCCACGCCACCGAGATATCCATTGCCGAGGGCAATTTCCCGCTGAAGCG
>VFSW01005108.1_pt1 | contig 19469 bp, 20 predicted proteins | sample 5358111 | NCBI WGS metagenome assembly VFSW01 (sample SAMN11554181, study PRJNA540505) | mine drainage metagenome | isolation source: sediment from site ElyBrook_90M | place: USA: Ely Copper Mine, Vershire, VT | collected 2017 | reverse complement strand
CGCCGGATCCCCCAGTCCCGCCCAATGTGCACGCGCGAGAAGCTGATGCTGGCATCCACGCCGGAATAAGAGCTCACGCGCACATCCTGCGAGACCACCGAGTTCGACACCGAGGCGCCGGAGATGATCACCCCCGTGGCAATCACCGAGTTGACCGCCATGCCCGAGCGGCCCGGCTCGCCGAAGACGAACTTGGCCGGCGGATACTGGCGCACCCGCGTCCGCATCGGCCAGTTCTTGTCGTACAGGTTGAAGGTGGGCGACACCGAGCACAAATCCATGTTGGCGTCGTAGTAGGCGTCCAGCGTACCCACATCGCGCCAGTAGAGCGCCTGCTGCTTGTTCTCGTCCACAAAGCTGTAGGCCATCATCTTCTTCTTGCCCAGCAGATTGGGCAGAATGTTGTGGCCAAAGTCGTGTTTCGAGTTGGGATCCTCGGAGTCGGCGATCAGCGCCTTCAGCAGCACTTCCGTATTGAAGATATAGATACCCATCGAGGCATCCACCGCATCCGGGTTGAATGGCGAACGGAAGCTGGTGGAGGCCACCTTCTCCTGAAATCCCAGCACCTCGCCGGTCTTGCCCACCTCCACCCCCCCGTACTGCTTCACGTCGTCGGGCGAGATCGGCAGCGTGGCCAGAGTGACTTCCGCCCCGGTCTCCTTGTGGTAGTCCAGCATCCGGCTGTAGTCCATCTTGTAAATGTGATCGCCGGAGAGAATGATCATGTACTTGGGCTGCTCGCTGCCGATCGAATAGATGTTCTGGTAAACCGCATCGGCGGTTCCCATGTACCAGTTCGACCCGGTGCGCTGCATGGGCGGCAGCAGCTCGAAGAATTCGCCCAGTTCCTGAGCCACAATCCCCGTCCAGCCTTCGCGGATGTGACGGTTCAGCGAGAGCGCCTTGTACTGGGTCAGAATGAAGACCTTGCGCAGGCCGGAGTTGATGCAATTGGAGAGGGTGATGTCGATGATGCGATAGTGTCCTCCGAACGGCACGGCCGGTTTGGCGCGATCCCGTGTGAGAGGAAACAGCCGTTCTCCCGCGCCGCCTGCCAGCAACACGCCGAGCGTGTCTTTCATCTCCATTTGGACCCCGCCTTCGTGCGCATTCCTACGTGGAATTTCCCCGTTGGGTCAGGAAGTAGTTCAATTCACTACAGTATATCGTTCGGGATCGCTTTTTCACAGGAGATGCCGAATGCCCGCAAGTGCGGCACAAAATGGAACTCGGCAGCCCCGCGCCCGGTACCGAAAACGGCCCCGGCAAAAAAGCCGGAGCCGTCCATGTACTGGCTTCTTCTTCAAAGGCCCCTGTTTCTAGCGCCTCTTTTTGAACTTGTACTCCACGCCCACCGAGATGGCGAAGTTGACGTCGGTTTGCGTGATCTTGTTCCCGTAGTTGGTGCTGTAGCGCGTCACCACGGCATCCGGCGTGATGCGGAAAACCCAGTGCGCCGAGCGGTTCAGATCCATGTGCCCGCCGATAATCGCCGCCGGAGCCACCTGGTCGTTATAAAAGCCGACAGCCTGAACGACTCCGGGGCCATTCTGCTTCTCGCGCAGATCCTGCTCGAATTTTCCATAGACCCCGCCCAGCAGCACATGTCCGATCAGCGCGCCGTGCTTGTTGTGCGGTCCCAGCCATTCCGGTCCGGCGGTGAAGAAATACTCGCTGACGAACGGTCCGTCGATGCTGTCCGAGTTTGGCGCGGCGCCACTGGTGCCCAGATAGCCGCGGCCCGATCCCTCCACGCCCCAATGCTTGGTAAGCCAATAGGAGGCGGAAAGATCCAATCCGCCCAGGTTGGCGCCCTGAAGCAGGTTCGGTCCGGCCTTCATATGGTGGTAGGCCATGGTCAGCGAAACATCATAGCGGTTGTCGTAGCGCACCCCGGCCAGCGGATCAATGGCCATGTAGGTGCCAGTGCCGGCTGTCGGAGCGGCTGTGCTTTGCGCCTGAGCGCGGTTTCCAGTACACACAGCCAGAACGGCTACGGCGGCAAGAGCGGCGGAAGTTCTTACAGAAAGACGCATCGTTCTCCAGCTTACAGGACCATACCAACAGTGGACAACGCCAGCCCCACCGCAGGCGGCAGGCGGCAGGTGACAACAAGCCTCATCCCGCGCTTTTTTCCTAGCGCGGACCGGCCGAAGGCAGTTGGCCCCACCGCAGGCGGCAGGTGACAACAAGCCTCATCCCGCGCTTTTTTCCAGCGCGGACCGACCGAAGGCAGTTGGCCCCACCGCAGGCGGCAGGTGACAACAAGCCTCATCCCGCGCTTTTTTCTAGCGCGGACCGGCCGAAGGCAGTTGGCCCCACCGCAGGTGGCAGGGCTCCGTCCAGTGTGTCCAGATAAAGTAGCGCACGGTCTTCAGGTCTTCGACGAAGGCCGCGGCCTCCTGGTAAGCAGCCGACTGCGGCTCCAAGGACGGCGCGGCGTGGAGGCGCCATTCCACCGGCAACCGGCTGAAGAGAATGCCGGTGCGAGGCAGATGATAGGCGCTGGTAATCACCTCGGCCGACCGCCAGCCGTGCTGCCTCATCATCCGCGCCGAGTAGCAGGCGTTCTGGATCGTGTCCATCGCATCCGGCTCCATGAAAATCGCCGACTTTGGAATCCCCTCGGCTTCGGCGGTGCGCGCCATCACCCGCGCCTCCACATACCCGTGATGTGTGGGCCCCCCGGTCAGAATCAGCCGCGGCGCCACGCCCCGCTCATACTCATGTACTCCCTCGGTCACGCGCGCCAGTTGCGTCGGCGTGGGATTGCCGTCGGCATCCACCCAAGCTCCCAGCACGATGATGGCGTCAAAGCTGCCCAGCGAGGTATTGCCTGTGGGCGCCAGCAGCCGCGCTCCCGCCGCGCAGCCGAGCAGAATCGCTCCTACCGCGGCTCCCGCCAGAATCAGACGCGCCGGCCAGCCCAGTCGTCTTCGCCGCAATGGCCGTTGGCCGGGCTTCTTGCGGATCGGTTGCGCCTTGCTCATCTGCACCTCGCTCAAAGTCAGATCTCCAGCTTTCAATCTAACCTGAAACGCACGGCAGAGCGCATATCAGCCCAGCTTCGCCGCCACATCCCACGCGGATAAGACAAACTCGTTCAGCGGCTTACGGCTGCGCGGCTCGATTTCGCGCTCAATCAGTTTTTCGTGACTCAACGCGGCGGGTTCGCCCTGGTAGCCCAGCGCAATCACCGCGCCCAGCATAAAGTCTTCTGGAATTCCGAAAGCCTCGCGGGCGGCATCGTGCTCAAAACCGGCCATCGAATGCGTCTTCAGCCCCAGCGCGGCTGCTTGCAGGCAGAGCAGCGCGGCGGCCGCGCCCAGGTCGTAGAGCGCGTAAGCGTTGGCGGCGCCGTTGTGAGCGAATTTCGTGCTCGTCGCACCCAGCAGCAGCACCGGCGCCGTCCCCGCCCAGGACTGATTAAAACCCACCAGCGTCGAGAATATTTTCTTGTAGGTCAATGAATTACGTGTTCCAACCAGAAACCGCCAGGGCTGCTCATTGCTGGCGGAAGCCGACCATCGGGCGGCCTCGAAGACCTTGCGCATATCCGCCGGACTCACCTCGCGGTCGGCAAACGAGCGAGGGCTCCAGCGCCCCAGCACCACCGGCATTACCCCCTCGACGGCGGGCGCCTGCTTCAACTTGTCCACTTCCAATGCGGATAACGTCATGACTGCGGCTCCGGAGAAAGGATGTACTACAGCAGCTTTGATGAAGCCAGCCAAGCGAACGATTCCCGTCGCCGAAAAAGTAAGTATCCCCCGGCTGCCGGAGGCATTACGGTTGTGGTCCTTCCTGGGGGACTGTATAAAAGCGCCCCCAGGCCCACACAACCCATCGCCCGCGCCGCAGGCGCAAATGAATTTCCATCCCGCGCCTTTTCATGGGCGCTGAGCAACTGAAGGGTGGGAAACCGCGAACCTTATGCGAGCGAAGAGCGAGCCGCTGGCCGCACCGCTAGGTGTTCAACTGCTCCTGGAGCTTGTTGAGGGTGCGGTGGAGGTCCTTGTCGGCGCGGCGCTGTTCGTCGATCTTGGCGATGGAGTGCATGACGGTGGTGTGGTGCTTGTTGCCGAATTGGCGGCCGATCTCGGGCAGGCTGGCCTCGGTCATCTGCTTGGCCAGGTACATGGCGATCTGACGGGGCACTACGACATTGCGCGAGTTGTTCTTCTGCTTGAGGTCGGTGATCCTCATGCCGAACTGCTCGCTGACGGCGCGCTGGATGGCCTCGATGGTGATCTTGCGCACCTGCATATCGATGAACTGCTTGAGGCACTGCTGGGTGGAGGCGAGGGTGATCTCCATGTGGTTGAGCTGGCACCAGGCAATGAGCCGCGTCATCGCGCCTTCCAGCTCGCGGACGTTGGTGCGCACATTCGAGGCCACGAACATGGCCACGTCGATGGGCAACTGCACCTGCTCGCTCTCCGCTTTCTTCTGCAGAATGGCGACCTTGGTTTCAAGATCGGGCGGCTGAATGTCGGCGATCAGGCCCCACTCGAAGCGCGAGCGCAGGCGGTCCTCGATCTCCGCCAGCTCTTTGGGCGGACGGTCGCTGGCGATCACGATCTGCTTCATGCTCTCGTGGAGGGCGTTGAAGGTGTGGAAGAACTCCTCCTGGGTGCGCTCCTTCTGGGCGATGAACTGAATGTCGTCGATCAAGAGCACGTCCACGGTGCGGAAGCGGTCGCGGAAGCTGGTCATGCGGTCGTTGCGCAGCGAGGTGATCATCTCGTTGGTGAATTTTTCCGCCGAACAGTAGCAGATGCTGGCAGCCGGCTGGCGGCGCTTCACCTCGTGGCCGATGGCATGCATCAGGTGGGTTTTGCCCATGCCCACGCCACCATACAGGAAGAGGGGATTGTAGGCCTTGGAGGGGCGCTCGGCCACGGCCAGCGAGGCGGCGCGCGCGAACTGGTTGCCATTGCCGATGACGAAGGCCTCGAAGGTGTAGCGGGGATTGAGCTGCGCGGCGCTGTTCCAGTCAAAGCGCGCCTGCTCTGGAGTGCGGGAGGGCGCCGGGGCGGTGGGCGCGTGCGCCGGAACCGGACCGAAGCCCCCGTCCTTGCGCTGCGGCGGAATCGAGGGGTCTTCCTCGGCGGTGACAAAGCAGACGTCGTCCAGCTCCATCTCCTGCAGTTCGATGGCTTCCTGAATCAGGTCGCCGTACCTGTCTCCCAGGTGCTGGAACTCCGGCGAGGGCACGCGAACATAGAGCGTGCGGCTGGCAACGTGGCTGTAGCGGGTGGGTTTCAGCCAAGTCTCGAAGGACTGGCGAATCACCTTTTTCTCGAGTGCTGCGAGAATCTGGAGCCAGGGATTGAGGGCCGTCGCCGGCGAAACTGCAAATGCCATCTTACTGATCCTTGCCTGCGTCGTCTGTTGATGCCGGTACGGTTAGCCCTTGCAATTCGGCAAAAGGCCGCCCTCGACGCAAAGCACCGGGCTTTGCGTCCAACTGCTGGCAGCCGATTGCCTGATCGCTACTGGCGGCCCCTGAAACCTGCTGCGGGGCCTGGGACAAATCCGATTCCGTGAGACGCTGGGAAACTTTCTAGAACGGTCCCAAGAGTAGCACATTTGGGCATGGTTGCAATCACTCTTTCACATAACTTTCTGGGGGTCTTCGCCAGTTGCACCATAGCTGGTGAAACTGGAGTGGAACGATTACTGGAGTCACTGCCGGGGTACACCAAAACAACGCTGAAAGGGAGCGGAAGGGATTTTCCGCCGAGCCGCTCTCACCATTCTCCGGGGTGTGACTGGAGCATGAATGCAGGCGCGCATTCACTTGGCGAATTTGGGCGAATTTGTTTGCGGCGGGCTTGGCGCTGGCTTCCTGGGGCAAGCTGCGATATACTCAAGACTTGCCGTCAAGGCACAGATTTTCTTTAGAACACAGGAGCGCATTTCCATGCCCAAGCGCACATTTCAACCGAATCGCCGCAAGCGCGTGAAAACCCACGGCTTCCGCGCGCGCATGAAGACCAAGGCAGGCGCAGCCGTACTGAGCCGCCGCCGCGCCATTGGCCGCAAGCGCGTGGCCGTCAGCGCAGGTTTCCGCGACTAATTTTTATCCGCCGTCCCGCACACGCCATTTGTTTCCAACCCTGGCTGTTTCTAACCTGGTTGGACCGGAATGAGTTGTATGCTTCCTAGCGCTCCGGCCAACACCTTCAGCGGCGTTGCCATGACCACCCCTTTACAGTCTGACCAGCGTCCGTCGCCAAGGCGGTCGCTGAGTGGTTCGCGCCTGGCCAAGCATGCCGACTATCAGCGCGCCTATGCGGCCAGCCGCAAGCGCCAGTCGTCGTCGATGAGCTGGTTTCTGGCTCCGCAAAGCGCTCTGGCTCCGCAGTCCCTTTTGTTGGCCGCTCCGTCGGGCCCGAGGGTGGGCCTGACTGCGGGCAAGGTGCTGGGCAAGGCCCACGAGCGCAACCGCATCAAGCGGCGCATGCGCGAGATTCTGCGACACCACATCGACCTGCTGCCCACGGATTGCGACCTGATTCTTCATCCCCGCCGCACGGTGCTGACGATGGAATTCAGAAAACTTGAGGCGGAGGTGGTGCGTATTCTTCAGCAGGCGCAGCAGCAGGCCAGGGCCGATGCAACGCCGGCCCCACCGCAGGTGGCGCTGGCCCGGCCGCAGGTGAAGGCATGAAGAGCGAAGACCAGCTTGATGCAGCGCCTGCCTCACCGCAGGTGGCGAGCGAGCTGCGAGCAGCGAGCCCCACCGCAGGTGGCGAGCAGCTAGCCCCACCGCAGGTGGTTCTGCTGGCTATGCTGGATTTCTACCGCCGCTGGCTTTCCCCGGCGATTCATTCGCTGAAGCCGGGCGGCTGCCGTTATTTGCCTACTTGTTCGGAGTATGCCTCCATCGCCATTGCCAACCACGGTCCGCTGCGCGGAGTTTTACTGGCTGGCTGGAGGCTGTTGCGCTGTAATCCTTTTGCGCGCGGCGGCCTGGACCCGGTGCCGCCGGCGGCAAATTCACGCCATATCCCCCACGAACCGTTACCATAGAAAGAGCGGCGGCCTGACGGCACGTCCTCCAATCGAATAGGAAGTATACCTTGGCAGAATTTCGTAATCCCAATCTTCAGGGGCAGGGAAACGACGGCGGCGGCAGCGGCGGCGATTCACGCGGCATGATGACCTTCACCCTGCTGGCCGTGGCTCTTTTCTTCGCCTTTCAGTACTTCGCCAAGCCCAAGCAGCCAGTTGCGCCCGCTCCCACGGCGCAGAGCCAGCAGCAGGCGGCAGCGCAGGCCACAGCGTCCTTTTCCGCGCAGGCGGCAGGCTCTATGCAGGCCGCGGGGCCCGCGCTGGCCCATGCGAAGGGCGGGCAAGCGCAGCCGGCAGCGGCTGCTCCGGCCATCTTTGCCCCAATGGTGACGACAACTACGGTGGAGAACGACAACCTGAAGGTGGTGTTCACCAATCAGGGCGCACAGGCCGAGCACTGGATTCTGATGGGCAAGCAGTTCCTGGACCATCCCGACCCAGGCGGCCAGCAGCTTGATCTGGTCAATCCCAAGACTCTTGCCTTCGGCCTGCCGCTCAGTTTGTTCACCTATGAGCCGGAGCTGACCAAGGTGTTGAATTCGGCGCTGTATCAGGTCACCGTCTCCGGCGCGCAGTCTTCCACGGGAGTTGTTCAGGCTCCATGCACGATTACATTTCACTACGCGGCTAACGGCTTGGACGTGGTGAAGAGTTTCAGCTTCGATCAAAGCTACGTGATGACGGCCGCGGTCGAGGTTAAGCGCAACGGCGCTCCGGTGCGCGCCCTGCTGGCCTGGCCCAGCGGGCTCGGCGACCAGAGCGACGCCTTGCAATTCGTCAACGGCAAGTTCGCCTGGTCGGTGGACGGCAAGGACGACTCGATTGTCGCCAAGAAGATCGACGGCGACAACACCCTCAACCAGCCCTACGATTACGCGGCCATCAATGATCTGTACTTTGCCGCGGCCTTTTTGCCCGGCGCGCCAGAGCGCGCCACCGTGGTTACGCTGCACCACGCCATCGATCTGGCTGGCAGCTCCGACGACGCCAACAGCCAGAAGAAGTCCGCCGACGTGATCGGCCTGGCCATGGGCGACGCCAGCGGCATCACCCGCCTGCGGCTCTATGCCGGACCCAAGGCGCTGGACGTGCTGAAGAGCATCCACGCCATGGGAGCGGACGGCAAGGCCGACGGGCCCACGCTGGAGCCGCTCATCCAGTTCGGCAGTTGGCTGGGGATCATCGCCAAGCCGCTCTACCTGGCGCTGCGCGGCCTGCGCGGCCTGCTGGGCCCAGGGATCAACAACTGGGGCTGGGCGATCATCATCGTTACCGCCATCTTCAACATCATCATGCTGCCTACGCGCATCTGGGCGATGAAGTCCTCGCTGAAGATGATGCGCATTCAGCCCAAGGTCGAGGCCATCAAGAACCGCTACGCTCACCTGAAGATGAACGATCCGAAGCGGGTGGAGATGAACTCCGAGACGATGGATCTGTACAAGGCCGAGGGTGTCAACATGTACGGCAGTTGCCTGCCCATGCTGCCGCAGATTCCGCTCTTCTTTGCCTACTTCCGGGTGCTGCAGAATGCCGTTGAGTTGCGCCAGGCTCACTGGTTCTGGCTCAACGATCTTTCCGTACCGGACCCGCTCTATATTCTGCCCATCCTGATCATCATCACCATGTTCTTTACGCAATACATTACGCCGTCTCCCGGCATGGACCCCAGCCAGCGCCGCATGATGGCCTTCTTCATGCCGCTCGTCATGGGCTTTGTATTATTGCGCTACCCTTCGGGGCTCGCCCTTTACTGGGGCACCAGCAACCTCATCAACCTGGCCATGCAGGTGGCTATCAACCAGTCCAGCATCGGCAAGGAGATGCACGCCATCGCCGACAGACGCGCCGCCAAAAAAACCGGCATCAAGCCCAAAACCATTCAAGGCAAGCGATAGAAGATGCCACCTGCGGTGGGGCCAGCAGGCGCTTGCGCGCCATGGAGTTCGTGGTCTCCCAGGTCTCAAAATCGAGACCTGGGGCGCCCGGCCACCTGCGGTGGGGCCAGCAGGCGCTTGCGCGCCATGGAGTTCGTGGTCTCCCAGGTCTCAAAATCGAGACCTGGGGCGCTGATCATTCCAGCTACTATTATTAAAGTGCTTCAGGCAGTAATGCAGCGGGCAATGGCAAAATAGAGTCATGGCGTCCGATCCAATCCCGACCGACAGCATCGTTCTCACCGCCGCGGAGGCCCGCGTACTGGGCGCGCTGATGGAAAAGGATGCAACCACTCCGGACTATTACCCGCTCTCGCTCAACGCGCTGGTAAATGCGTGCAATCAGCGCTCCAACCGCGAGCCGGTGATGGACCTGGACGAGGAGGCGGTGCGTCAGGCGCTGCACCGGCTGGAAGACCTGCGTCTGGCCGGCCGCGCGCGCTCGTCCGACGGGCGGGTGAGCAAATACGAGCACTGGCTGGGCGAGGCCTTCAACTTCACACGGGCGGAGACTGCGTTGATTTGCGTGTTGCTGTTGCGCGGACCGCAGACGCCAGGCGAGCTGCGCGGGCGGACGGAGCGGCTGCACAGCTTCGACGAGATCGGCGAGGTGCTGGCCGGGCTGCAAAAGCTGATGGAGCGGACGCCCGCGCTGGCGGCTATCTTGCCGCGCCAGCCGGGGACCAAGGAGCCGCGGTACGCGCATCTGCTTTCCGGCGGCGTCGAGGCGCTGAGCGCCGCGGCTTCCGACTTCGCACTACGCCGCGAGGCCGGTTCGCGCGCGGAAGAAGACGCGGGCCACGAAGAGCGCATTGCCCAGTTGGAGGCGACGGTCGCCGAGTTGCGCGAGGAGATGGCCGCGCTGCGGCAGAAGATCCACGACCTGTTCGGAGACTGATTCAAATATGGAGTTCATGAAAGTGAGGTTTCCAGTCATGCGCAAAATCGCCGGTTTTCTGGCTTCCATTCTCTTCCTGATGCCCGCGGTTGCCACTTCGCAGGGCAACTCCGGCAAAACCCCGGTCGTCTCGATACTGGAAACAGTTGCCGATATTCCCATGCCCGGACCGGCGGTTCGTTTCGACTATCAGAGCCTGGATACGCAGAGCGGCATGCTCTACATCTCGCACATGAACGCCGGCCAGTTGGTGGTCTTCGATACCGTGAAGCGGACCGTCGTCGGCAACCTGAACGGATTTGAGGGCATCCACGGAGTGTTGGCGGTTCCGGAGCTTTCGCGCGTCTACGCTTCAGTCGGCGGCGAACATGCCATTAAGGTGGTGGACTGCAAGACCCTGCAAACCCTGGCGCAGGCCGGGCCAGTGCTAAGCCCCGACGGGCTGGCCTACGCGCCGCGCGCACAGCGCGTATTTGTCTCCGATGAGCGCGGCAATTCCGACGCCGTTCTGGACACTGCGACCAATACCCTTGTAGCGCGCATTGCACTTCCGGGCAACGCGGGAAATACGGTTTACGACCCTGTTTCCGGGCATATTCTGGTTGTGGTCCACGGAGCGAACGAGTTGGCGGTCATCGATCCGGCATCCGACCGGATCATCAGTCAGTATCCGCTTGCGGGGATCGAGAACCCGCACGGCATGGCGCTGGATACTTTCCGGCATCTTGCGTTTGTGGCGGGAGAAGAGAATCATTCCCTGGCCGTCGTGGATCTGGACGCCATGAAGGTGCTCTCCACTTACCAGACCGGAGATACTCCGGACGTGCTTGCCTTCGATCCGGGACTGCGGCGGCTTTACGTTTCCTCGGAATCGGGAACGGTCTCCGTATTTCAAGAAAGTGGCCGGGAACTGAAACTTCTGGGTGAGTTTTATATGCCCCACGCACATACCGTCAGCGTAGATCCCAAGACGCATCTGGTCTACTTTCCGCTGCAAAATGTAGATGGTCATCCGCTGCTTCGGATCATGAAGCCGTCCGATTTGCATTGAGCGCGCGCGCGGCAGGACCGAACGGCCCTGGGCGCGGCGAGGCTACATGCAAGATCGGAGTTGGCCGGGAGATGGCCGGCTCATGCGCCAGTTCAGCTTTCCGCGCCGGTATGCCGGCCTGCACGCTGTTCAAAGACCAGAATGCAGAGAATCACCAGCGCGACAGAAGGGTATAGCGGCTTAGTACTACAGTTATAGATCATCTTGCCGGAGGGAGCAGGGGGCTTCAGTCCCCTGAAAACCGGTCGAATCATCAGGGCCTTCAGCCCCGGAACACGGCAATTTACAACAAGTGCCACTGTACTATTTTGAGGCCGCCCACCGGGGTGAACAGGCCCTAGATCAGCTCGGTACGGCCGCTGAGGCCAAGTTCCTTGACGATCTTGCCCACATCCTGGGAGTGGTCGCGGTGGGCGATCAAGAGGGAGTCCTCGGTGTCCACGATGACCAGGTTTTCAACCCCCAGAAGAGCCACAAACTTCTGCGGGCTGTAAACGTAGTTATTGGCGGCGTCGATGGCGGTGCTGCCCTCGGCCTCGATCACGTTGCCCTCACTGTCACCGCGCAGACGGGTCTCCAACTGGTACTCGTAAAGCGCGGACCAGGAGCCGAGATCGTTCCACGCGAACTCGGCCGGGATACAAAAGAGGTGGGAGAGATGCTCTCCCTTGGCCGAGCGCGGCTCCAGGACGGCGTAGTCCACGGAGATGTTTTCGCACTTGGGATAGACGGTGCGGAAGACCTCTTCAAACTGCGGCGTACCGTAGGCGGCGGCAATGGCCTCCAGCAGCGGAGCGGTCTCCGGCAGGTGCTCGCGGACGGCGTTGGCCAGGGTGCGCGCCGACCACAGGAACATGCCCGAGTTCCAGTAGTAGTTGCCGGCGGCGACGAACTCCTCGGCGCGGTTCTGGTTGGGCTTCTCGGTGAAGCGGCGGACGTGGATGGCGGCATCGTCGCGGGTGGGGTCGCCGGTTTCGATGTAGCCGTAGCCGGTTTCCGGGCGGGTGGGCTCGATGCCCAGCACTACGATGTTGTCCGCGGCGGCGGCCACGGCGATGCCTTTTTGCAGCGCCTTCAGGAAGCGCGGCTCGTCGGCGATGGCGTGGTCGGAGGGAAAGACGCCCAGCACCGCTTCCGGGTTTTGACGCTCAATGAGAAAGGCGGCCAGTCCGCAAGCCGGGGCGGTGTTGCGGGCCACCGGCTCCTGCACAATCTGCTCTTTGGGAACGCCCTGCAACTGGTCTTCGATCTCGTGGGCCAGAAATTCGTTGGTGATGACCCATATCTTTTCGGCGGTGGCGAGCGGCTTGAGCCGTTCCACGGTCTGCTGAATCATGGAACGTTCGCCGTCCAGGGCCAGAACCTGCTTGGCGTGGGCGCGGCGGGAGCGGGGCCAGAAGCGGGTACCGCTGCCCCCGGCAAGGATCACAGGACGAAAATCAATCGGCTTCGACATTGAAGACACATCCTAACGGACAAACGCCACGTTTGCCCAGTCCGGATGAATTATTTTGCGGTTGGCCGTCCCATTTCTCGATAAAAGAGAAGAATTGGGGCTCGCCACCTGCGGCGGGACCACTTGTTCGCTGCTCGCTCGCCACCTGCGGTGGGGCCAATTGCTCGCTGCTCGCTCGCAGAAGGGAAGGGGCGTCGATTCATTGTGGGCGGATCAAAGAGATTTCCGGCGGGTCTCCGCGTTACACTCCTCTTGTCATGGTTTCCAAGCTCAGCCCGGCCGCCGCCGCCGCCCATCTTCGCCCCGAGGGGCTTGCCTTTCTGCGCAATCTGGCGCGCCACAACGACCGCGAGTGGTTTACGCCGCGCAAGGCCGTCTTCGAGGCCGAGCTGAAGGAGCCGATGCTGGCCATCATTCGCAAGGTCACGGCAGCGATGGAGAGCTTTGCGCCGGCTTATCTGCGACCGGCGGAAAAATGCCTGTTCAGGATCTATCGCGACACCCGCTTCAGCGCCGACAAGAAGCCCTACAAAACCCACATGGCCGCCTGGTGGGCGCATCAAGACATGGAAAAGACCTCCGGCGCCGGGTTCTACTTTCACATCGACGCCAAGCAGGTGATCGTCGCCGCGGGAGCCTACATGCCGGAGAAGGATCAACTGACCGCCATTCGCCACTGGCTGCTGGAGCACCATCTTGAGTTCCGCAAACTGCTGCGCAGCGCGGCGATTCGGAAGGCTTTTGCCGAATTTGAAGGCAACGCGCTTACCCGTCCTCCGAAAGGCTTCCCAGGCGGCCATCCGGCGCTCGATTTGATTCAGTGCCGGCAGTGGGGGGTGCGCACGACGCTGCCCGCCGCGGCCGCGCTCGACAGCGGCTTTGCCGCCACGCTGGCGCGCCACTTCAAGCTGGCCGCGCCGCTGGTGGAGGCGCTGAACACGCCCCTCACGGCGGCTATCGCACCCCGGAAAAAAGTGCATTTCGGGCTGGATTGAGGCGCTCCGCGCGGCAGCTTTTAGAGAAGATCCAACCCAGGGAGCCGACCCAGAACCGGCAATTTAGGGCAAAAATCGGCAAAAAATGGAAAAAATAGGAAAAAACCCTAAGAAAATTGTGGAAATCGCTGTTTTTGCATTGACTTTACCCGCTCAAAAGTCGCATTGTAACGAACGACGGGTACTCCGACCCGCATGGATAAAGGGTTTCATGCAAGTGCTGCCCGGTTTGCGCGTTTTCCATGCGGCTCGCCAATCGCGACGGAGACCCAGGAACCACCGGCGCGCCCAAGGGCCCGCCTGAAAAAGGAGAGCATCACAATGGCAACTGGACTGACCAAGACCGCCCTGATTCGGCTGATGGCCGAAAAGCTGGAACTGACCAACAAGCAAGTCGCTGCCTTCCTGGATTTGCAGGCGGAGACCGCCGTGAAGGAAACCAAGAAGAACGGCGTATTCGTGATCCCCGGCATCGGCCGCCTGGTGAAGGCGGAGCGCAAGGCCCGCATTGGCCGCAATCCCCAGACCGGCGCGGCCATCAAGATCAAGGCCAAGACGGTGGTCAAGTTCCGCGTGGCCAAGGCCGCCAAGGACGTGATCGCCCCGGTAAAGAAGTAGTTTCTCCGGACTGCGTGGCAAAAGGGAAGAGCCTGCGGGTTCTTCCCTTTTGTTTGGCGAGGTTACAGCGGCGATCCGCGAATGGATCGCGTGCAAGCGTTATATTTTCCGTGGAACCCGCTTCTGGATGCGCGTCAGCATGGCCTTGGTGAGCAGTGAAACGCCAAGCGTGGCGAGGATGATTTGCGCCAAAATCCAGTTACCGTGGCTCCAGCGGAAGACGGCCAGTGTAATGAACGTTCCAATAGCCATGCTCTGGGATAACACTGCGTGCATCCATTGTGGCTTGCGAGCGCTGGGCTTGGCGCAGCCGGGCGCGATCACAGAGCGCAATCGCGGGAAGAGACGCGGTACGCTGTGCAGGTATTCCTGATATGGCTGGCCAAGTTGGTCAGTTAGAAACGCCTCTTCGCTCCCAATCAGCCGCAGAAGGAAGACGGTCAACAGCGGCATTGCGACGATTGCACCGGTGACCGGCATGAGGAAGGCCATGGCGGCGTACATGCACCAGGAACCGAGATAGAGCGGATTGCGCATCATGCGGAAGGGGCCATCGGTCAGCACGCCATCGGCCAGCATGGCCTCGTTGCTCACTGTGGGAAGCCCGAGGTATGCCGTGCCCCACACCCTCAGAACCACTCCAGCGGATGCGAAGAGCAAGCCTGTCCCGATGAAGAGCGGCACGGCAACGGCGAAGGAGACGAGTCCCAGGCGGCTCCCTTCGAGCGCCAACCAGTCGCACAGGGGAGTCCGCCGGCCAATCCCCAAACTCTTGATCCACGGAGCCCAAAAGCACAGCAAGACGAAGGCCGTCATGATCGTCCCCCGTTGACGAAACTCTACCTTTGTCGCACCCATGCAGTTCTCCATATTGCAGGAGTTTACCACCCATCCAGTGGGTTGCATGTGATCGGCCAGGGACGGCGCTACGGCGCTGAAGCTGGCGGTGAGCAACGGCAAACCGATGCGGCGGCGCGGTTGCGGAGCAGAGGCGCACAGTGAGCGCCAGCCTCTACACTAACTAAAGCCATGGCCAGCCCCGAGACCAATCGCGCCGCAAATCCTCCCGCCGATGACGCCGAATCTGCCGACACCATCGCCGCTGTCTCCACTCCGCCGGGCCGCGGGGGCATTGGCATTGTGCGCCTGAGCGGGCCCCAGGCCGCGGCGATTGCCATTCAGTTGGTCCGGCTGCGCCAGCCGCTGGAGCACGCCCGCGCGCGGCTGGCCGATGTGCTGGATGAAGACTCCGGTCGAACAGAATGCGATGCGGATGCGGCGCGCATCGACGAAGCGATGGTCACTTTTTTTGGCGCTCCGCACTCTTATACCGGCGAAGATCTGGTTGAAATTGCCGCGCACGGCTCGCCGGTGGTGCTGGAGCTGCTGCTGGGCCGCGCGCTGCGACTGGGCGCACGGCTGGCCGAGCCGGGCGAATTCACCGAACGGGCATTTCTGGCCGGCAAGCTCGACCTGACCCAGGCCGAGGCGGTGCGCGACCTGATCGAGGCGCAAACGCTCACCCAGGCCCGCCAGGCCGCCAACCAGATGGGCGGCGCGCTGAGCCGTCGCGTTGCGCCGGTGAAGTTGGCGCTGGTGGAACTGATCGCGCTGCTGGAAGCGGGCATCGACTTTGCCGAAGACGACATCGACGTAGCGCCCAAGGCGGAGATCGCCCGCCGCATGGACGAGCTGACGACGCCGCTCACCGCTCTGGCAGCCTCCTTCGCGCGCGGCCACATTGTCCACGACGGGCTGACGCTGGCCATTGTGGGCAGGCCCAACGCCGGCAAAAGCTCGCTCTTCAACCGCCTGGTGGAGCGCGACCGGGCCATTGTGACCGCGACTCCCGGCACCACCCGCGACACGGTGAGCGAACGCATCAGCCTGGACGGCATTCCGCTGGAACTGGTGGACACGGCCGGCCTGCGCGAGGCTGCCGAGGAGGTGGAGCAGTTGGGCATTGCGCGCAGCCGCGAGGCGCTGGCCGATGCCGCGCTGGTGGTGGTGGTGCTGGACTCGACCGAGCCACTCAACGACGAGGAGCGCCGGCTGCTGGCGGCCGTTGCTGGAAGGCCCGCCGTGGTGGCCGTAAACAAGAGCGATCTGGCCGGCGAAGCGGCAGCGGAAGCAACCCGCTCGCAGCCGGATTTCGCCGGATTGCCCGCCATCGCCACTTCGGCGCTGACCGGCGAAGGCATTGCCGCGCTGCGGGAGCGCATCTTGTCGCTGGCTACCGGAGGCGCGGCCGCCGAGCCGGGAATGCTCACCAGCCTGCGCCACCAGCAGGCCATCGCCACGGCTCTCGCGGCCCTCACCGATGCGGCGCAGGCCAACGCAAACTCCATCCCCCACGAGATGATCCTGCTGGACCTCTACCGCTGCCTGGGGGCTCTGGACGCGCTCACCGGGCAGACCACCTCCGACGATATTCTTAACCTGATTTTTTCCACCTTCTGCATAGGAAAGTAGAGTAAGGTTTCAGGGAGTCTCGCAGAATATCGAATCTCCGCAATTACCCCTTTACTTTCAGCAAATATAGGCGCATAGTGTCTCTCAGAGTCCCAAGAAAGCGCAATGAGATTGGGACTCCATTGGGACTCCAAAGAGCATAAAGCACCGAAAATGGCTCTGGAGTCCCAGCAAGGGGAGACAATGGCGCTCACAGACGCTCAAATCAAGGGGCTGAAACCCAAGCCAACAACGCGGTACAGCAAGGCCGATGGGAATGGTCTATTGCTGGACATTACGCCGGGCGGGGTTCGCTCATGGGTGTATCGCTACCGTTTGAACGGCAAGCGGGAAAAGCTGGTACTGGGCCGCTATCCCGATCTGTCATTGAAAGCGGCGCGGGCCGAACGCGATAAGCAAGCCGCAAAAGTGGCAAAGGGCGAATTCCCAGTCCTCGAAAGGAAACTGGCGCGGGCAGGAACGCCAAGCAATCCCACTGTGCGCGAGTTTGGGGACCAGTATTACCGGGAACAGGTTGCGAGCATCCTCAAGAATCCAGCCGATACCCGGCGGTATCTTGACTCTGAGATTTATCCCTCATTGGGAGAAAAGCTGCTCAAGGATGTGGACGCGCTGGATGTGCAAGCCCTTGTGTACCGCAAGCGCGATAACGGGCGAGTGGCGGCGGCCATGAGGATTCGCATGGTGCTCAAGCAGGTATTCGATTACGCGCTTGAAAAGCAGCTTGTCACATCCAACCCCGCCGCGATGGTGGCAACGCGCTACATTGGCAAGGCCCGCAAGCGGTCCCGTGTGCTCACTCCAAGCGAGATTCGCCTTTACCTCCGCACCGTCTACCAGTCGAACATCCGCCGCCAATTCAAGCTGGCGCTGCATATCATCCTGCTTACGCTTTCCCGCAAGTCGGAATTGCTGCTGGCGCGGTGGAAAGACGTTGACCTGGAAAATGGCGAGTGGCTGATTCCGGCAGAGAACGCAAAGACGGGCAAGCCGCACCTTGTGTACCTGTCAACCCAAGTGGCCGAGATGTTCCGCGAATTAAAGGCCCTTGCCGGCGATTCTGAGCTAGTTCTACCGGGCCGGGGGAGCAGCGTTAAGCCATTCGCCAAGAACGCGCTCAACAAGGCCCTGGAGGGGCTTACGTTCGATATGGACCCGCTCACCATCCACGATCTACGCAGGACCGGCGCAACGTTGCTAACTGAGAACGGATTCAACAAAGACGTGATCGAAAAGGCTCTGAGCCATGAGGCCGTTGGAATCCGGGCCGTCTACATCGTTGCCGAGTTCGCAGAGCAGCGAAAGAAGATGCTCCAGTGGTGGGGCGATTATGTGGACTCCATCGTGACCGAATCCAAGGTGATCGTTGGCAACTTCGGCGCGGCGTAGCGAAAAGGCCAAAAATAGTTAAATACGAGCGCAACCACCTTTCAATCTGTTGCGGAAAGGTGGCTCGCCGGGACGGGTTTTCAAAGATAGGTAAGTAAAGGGCATCCCGAATCTCGCCGGAGAGCGGGACTGAAACGGCGCTGCGAAAAACCTTTGCGCTCTCCCCCGGTTTTCCACATATCCAACAGGAAACAATAGGGTTCGCCTCAGTCAGAGGCGAGCACGATGGGTCACCCTGCGCTACCTTGAGAACTGACCGGATAGTGTTGCCAAAACGCCACACTTTGCCGATTTGATTGGGAATTTTGCGTCGCATTTTCACCACACGCGGAATCCACTCTGCCGAGCGAAAGAAGGTTCTCTCAATGAATAAGCGGTGCAACTGTTCCTCAACACCCAACCCAACTGCAACCCCGTTTCATCTTTGCAGCACCACCAGTTACCCGAAGCTGTTAAGGCTGACAGAAGTGCGGAAACGGGTTCCCCTGAGCCGAGCCGAAATCTACCGTCGCGTTGCGGATGGCAGTTTCCCCAAACAGATTCATATCGGTGCAAACGCGGTTGCCTGGACGGAACAGTCCATAAACGATTGGATTGCCGGACGGATTGAGCAGCAAGCCGCGAGTGAGTCGCCAGCGACACGGCAGCGGAATTGAGAACGGGGCGCAAACATGGCGAGCGAATCAAAGGGCAGCCCCTGTTTGACTTGGGAGGGGACAGACCTTCCGCGTGTCTCTCCGGGCGATTATCAGGCCGTGTGTGTCGCCTGGCAAGGCCCGGATTGGGTCTATGCGTTTCGGCGCTGGAGCCTTCGGTTGGAATTCTCCCTGCTCACGGATGGAACTCTCGTATCCGCGTTTCTAAACTTTGGCACAGACCCGGCAGCACCGCGCATCGGAGGCCGCCGGTCGAAGTTTTATGCGGCCTGGTCTCAGGCGAACGGGGAGGCACCTCAGAAGGGGCAGCGAATGACGTTCGAGACGTTCACAGAGGCGGGCTTACTCTATACCGTGCGCGTCGCCTTTGCTGGGAAGGATGGAAAAGGCGAACTCAAGCCCCATGCGCTTGTGTACAGCCGCGTAACCGACATTCTGAAAGTTGAGTGGCCATGAACACGAACGGTGCCGCCCGCCCGCAATCTCTTAATCAGGAATCAGTCATTCAGTCAATCAGGAATCTCTTAATCAGAGAATCACCCAATCAACTAATCAACCAATCAAGAAGGCATATGCGCACGGCGGCCAAAATCTGCGCATAGGTTCTTAAGTTTCGCCTGTTGCCGGGCGAAGGTCAGAGCAACCCAAAAACTCCAACCACAAGGGGCGGAGGTTCAAAACTTTCGCCTCAGGCATAAACAGGTTTCCGGTCGTTCGCTCGCCAGTGAACCCGATCCCAACCCGATCCCAATCGGATGCGAATCGGATAGGAGTCGGACACCGATGGGCCGAACATTCGACGGTCGATTACTCCGAGGGACTTGTGAGCGGCGGCCTAGTGGGAATCACCGCTGGCCTCTGGCTGTGCTTTATGGCCTTGCGGGCGCGGCGGGGATGGGAGACGGGCGCTACAG
>VFSW01005107.1_pt1 | contig 19471 bp, 23 predicted proteins | sample 5358111 | NCBI WGS metagenome assembly VFSW01 (sample SAMN11554181, study PRJNA540505) | mine drainage metagenome | isolation source: sediment from site ElyBrook_90M | place: USA: Ely Copper Mine, Vershire, VT | collected 2017 | reverse complement strand
AGCTATACCGTACTGTGGCGCGGGTTCGAGCGCCATCGCGAGACCCGCCGAGAGCTGGGCGAAGAGGAGGACGCGAGGACTGGAGCGGCCTAGGGTCATCGCCGAATAATAGCATGGGGGGCGGCACAGTACCCTCGGGTGGCGTTTTTTGGTACTTCCAGTACCTCGCCAGTCGGGTGCGCGTTAGGCAGGATGCGGAACCAGGTGTGCGAGCCGGGGCGACGTTCAAGGCCACACGGCGCTCGAACGCGCGCCCGGGGCGACCCAAGTGCCGGCGCGGCGCGGCTCCAAGAGCCGCACCCGCCGGTGGCGACACGCCTCGACTGAAGTGGGCGCGGCTGGTCTTCCCGAAGCATGTTCGCAACTGCCCGAAGGAGCGTCCAAGGCACCCGATTCGAAAACCATGGGGCGCCAGGGATTAACGCTGGGGACGGATACGGTCGAGAAGATCCAACCTCCGTGATCGGAGCCGAAGGGTGAAGTTTCGTATTTTGGAGATTGGGCGTGTAGCACGCACCAAGGGCGGGGGGAGGACTGCGGAAAAAGAGAGGGCAGGATCAGGGGTCCTTAAATTAAGGGCCAGCATGGTCTTCGGCCAGGCTGGGTGAGATCGCCGACAATTTGCACGAGATTGGGGCCCGGAGGTCGCCCGGCCGGGCTTTTCGTCGTCTGTGACGTTGCTCGCCGGGAGCCAGTTTTCGCCAAAAACCGAGGTTTGCGCCGCAGAGCAGACCCATGTGTAGAATATCCCCGGTAAAAAGTACCCGGGGCGGTCCGAACGGGGAAAAAACGGCGGCCGGCGGGGCCTTCAGGCGGCGGACGCCGTAGCAAAAGTTCTGGCCCGCTGGAGGCGCTCGGCGGCTTTGCGCTCCGCCCAATACCGGCGCATTCTCTCCGACACCTGGCGGCGCTCCTGGGGGCTCATGAACTTACGGCCCCGGCGGGGCGCGCCGACGGGTATGGACAATGTCACTTCTCCGAGCTGTTCGAGAGAGGCGATCACCCTATCGAGCCTTGTTTTTTCCTGGTACAGTTCCGCGATAGTCTTGCTCAAATCCATGCCCAAACAATGAGCAATCCGCCTGCCGCGGAGGGGGTTTCGGCTCATCGGCGGAAGAGCCAAAGTACCAGGGATAGGACCACGCTCAAGAGGAGGCAGGTGGTCAGGGGAAAGTAGAAAGCGGTGTGCCGGACGCGGAGGTAGATGTCGCCCGGAAGGCGGCCGAGGCGCAGGGGCAGTTTGCCGCCGATGGTGACCAGCAGTCCGAGCACGACCAGGAACACCCCGAGCGCGATCAGCAGGCGGCCCAGGCTCATAATCTTACCGGGACTGGTAGTTCGGGAAGGGCGGCCTCTTCAAGGGTGGCCGCGGATGGGCGCGCAGTTCCTCCATGATCACGGCGACGGCTTTTTCCAATTGGGGATCGTGGCCCTGGCGCACAGCGGCCGGGTCTAGTTCCACTTCGATATCGGGCGTGATGCCGTGGTTTTCGACGTCCATGGCGCCGTTGGGATTCCAGATGGCGACGCTGGGGGCCATCACCACGCCGCCATCCATCAACTCGGGATAGCCGGTCAGGCCGACGAGGCCGCCCCAGGTGCGCTCGCCGATCAGTTTGCCCACACCGGCGCGCCGGAAATACCAGGGCATGGCGTCGCCGCCGGAGCCGGCGAACTGGTTGACGATCATGACCTTGGGTCCGAAGATGGCGCCCTGGGGCTGGAGGAAGTCGGCGCCGTCGCGGCCGGTGGCCACGCTCATGAGCTTGCGCTGCAGGTACTCGATGACGTCGGTGGCCAGGGCGCCGCCGTGATTGAAGCGCTCATCGACGATGGCGGCGTCCTTATCCACCTGCGCGAAGAAGTAGCGCATGAAGCTGGTATAGCCGCCGAAGCCGGTATCGGGCATGTGGAGGTAAGCCACGCGGCCGCCGGTCATTTGATCCACCTTGCGGCGATTGTCCTCGATCCAGGCCAGGTGGCGCAGGCCAGCTTCGTCGGCGACCGGAACGACGGTGACTTCGCGGGCGTTGGCGCCGGAGGGGTCCGGCCCCACCTTGAGGAGGGTGGCCTTGCCCGCGGTAGCCTCGAAGAAGCTGTAGACGTTGCCGGAGGCGCGCAGGTCCCGGCCGTTCACGGAGAGCAGGTATTCGCCGGCGGTCACGTTGACGCCGGGCTGGGTCAGGGGGGCCTTGAGATCCGGGTTCCAATTCTCGCCGTTATAGACGCGCGCGAAACGGTAGCGGCCGTTTTCGATGGCGTAGTCGGCGCCCAGCAGGCCGGTGGAAACGCGCTTGACTTCGGGCCGGTCGCCGCCGCCCAGGAACATGTGGCCGACGGTCATGTTACCCAGCATTTCGGTGAACAGGTAGTTCAAATCGTCGCGCGAGGCGAGGCCGCCCAGATACGCGCCGTAGCGCTCCTCGGCGGCGTGTAAGTCCAGCCCGTGGTAGTGGGGATCGTAGAAGAACTCGCGCTCGATGCGCCAGACTTCGTGGAACATCTGTTTCCACTCGGCCGGGGGGTCCACTTTGACTTCGAGGTCCTGAGTCTTGAGAGTCTTTTCGTTGCCCGGCTTGGGGGGCGGGCCGTCGCCGCCCTCGGGCATGGGGGGCGGTTCGGCAATCAGCCACTTGTCATCCTGCTGATAGAGCATCTTGTCGCCGGTGAAGGAAATCTGGAAGGACTTGACGCCGCCGACGACCACATCGGACTTGCGTTTGGAAAGATCGAAGCGGTGGATGGTGAACACGGACGGACCCTGCGGCAAGGACGGGGGCGCCTCGGCGATGTAGATCACGCCGGTCTTGCCGACCGACAGATCTACGTAGCGGGCGGGGGGGAGCGGCAGGGCGAGAATGCGCTGACCGATGTTATCGAGATCGATTTTGACGTCGATCTTGGCTGGGGGTTTGTCATTGCCGTCTTTCTTGGCGTCGTCTTTCTTGGCGTCGTCTTTCTTGGCGTCGTCTTTTTTGGCGTCGTCTTTCTTCTTCTCGTCGTCGCTTTCCGGGGCCAGGGGCGACACTTCGGTTTTGGAGAGCACCATCAGGTACACGCTGGAGGTGACCGGACGGGAGGAGCTTTCGATATCCGGCTGCATGGCGGGTCCCGAATTGGTGCTGGCGGTGAAGTACAGGTACTTGCCGTCTTTGTCGAAGACCGGATTTTCGGCGTCGCTCATGCCGTCGGTGACCTGGGTGCTCCGGCCACTGCCGAGGGAGTAGAGGTGGACCGCCTCCATGTGGTTCTTGAGCGACTTGGAGTAAGCCAGCCAGCGGCTATCGGGGGACCAGGCAGCGGCCAGCCCGTTGAAGGGATAGTAATCGGTATCCACGAGCACGGGTTTTCCGGCCGCGAGATCCACGTAAAAGAGATGATCGTGATTGTCCAGGTAGGCGATCTTGAGGCTGTCGGGCGACCAGCGGGGGGTGTTGTAATAGGCCGTGCCGAGGGGAATTTTCCGGACGGGGCCGGCGCCTTCCTGATCGCGGATATGCAGCGCGTACTCGCCGGACTCATCCGAGAAATAGGCGATGCTCTGGCCGTCCGGCGACCAGACCGGCTCGCGTTCCATGACGGCGGGGCTTTGGGTGAGATTGCGGGCATCGCCCTTTTCCGCGGGGACGGTGAGGATTTCGCCGCGGGCTTCGAAGACCGCGCGCGCGCCGTTGGGAGAGATATCGGCGTTGAGCAGGCGCTTGGCGACGTTGACGTAATGCGGCCGCACTTCGGGGAGGTCGCCGGCGACGGTTACGGGGACGGATTCGGTCCGGCCCGTCTTCAGGTCGTAGAGGTGCAGCTCGCCGAACTGTTCGTAGACGATGGCGCCGGGTCCGGCCGAGGCGGATTTGAAATCGAGGCCGTGGTTTTCGACCGCGCGGGTGACTTTGGTGGTTTTGGTGTCGTAGTAAAACAGGGTGACGGGGCCTTCGCGGTCGGAGAGGAAGTAGATGCGGTCGCCGACCCACATGGGGTTGAAGTCGTTGGAATTGTCGCGCGGGATGGGCACGATGGAAGAGTCGGCCAGGTTGGCGATCCAGATTTTGCGGGTCTGGCCGCCGCGGTAGCGTTTCCAGGCTTCCTGCCACTGGAAGAGGGGGACATAGGCTAGGTGCGAGGCGTCGGGGGAATAGGAACCTTCGAAGGCGATGGGCAGGGGCAGTTCCTCGGGCAGGCCGCCGCCTTCGAGCGGGAGGGTGTAGAGGCGGGCGCCGTCGTTGGGGATAGCGCGGGAGGAGACGAACAGAACGCGTTTGCCATCGGGGGTCCAGCCGGTGGCGTTGTCGCGGCCAGGGTGAAATGTGAGACGGCGGGGCTCACCGCCCGAGGCGGGCATGACGAAGACATCCACGTTGCCGTCGTACTCGCCGGTGAAGGCGATCCAGTCGCCGCCGGGCGAGAAAACGGGATCGGTTTCGACACCGGGACCGGCGGTGAGGCGGCGGGCCTCGCCTCCGGCGCGCGGGACGCTCCATAGATCGCCAGCGTAGGAGAACACGATTTGGCTGCGGCTGAGGGTGGGGCTGCGCAGCAGCAGGCGACCGGTTTGAGCGCCGGCGAGCGGCGCTAACAGGAGGAGGGCGCAAAGGGCGCGATGCATAAGCACCAGTATCGCGCGAAAGGAGGGGGCGCAGAGCGCGCCCGACAGGCTACAGCCTGTCCCACCGGGAGCCTGCCCCGACCAATCAGAATGCCTGGCTCAGGGGCGCTCGACGAGGAGCGACTTGCGGATGAAGTCGACGATGGCCTCGAGCGATGCTCCGGGCTGGAAGACGGCGGCGACTCCCTGGCGTTTGAGGGCTTCGGCGTCTTCGTCGGGCACGATGCCGCCGACGATCAGCTTGACATCCAGCATGTCCTTTTCGCGCAGCAGCTCGAGGACCCGCGGCACGATGGCGTTGTGAGCGCCGGAGAGGATGGACAGGCCGATGACTTGCACGTCTTCCTGGAGGGCGGCGTTGACGATCATCTCGGGGGTCTGGCGGAGGCCGGTATAGACGACTTCCATGCCGGCATCGCGGAGGGCGCGGGCGATCACCTTGGCGCCGCGGTCGTGGCCGTCCAGTCCGGGTTTGGCCACCAGCACTCGAATGGGTGGATGCATCAGATGTGCGCCGTTTCCTGGTACGAGCCGAAGACATCCCGCAGGGCATCGCAGATTTCGCCCAGGGTGGCGTAGGCGCGGACAGCGTCGAGAATGAACGGCATGGTATTTTCCGTTCCCCCGGCGGCGCGGCGGAGGTCGTCCAGGGTCTGGCGCACGCGGTCCTGGCTGCGGCGCGCGCGCAGGGCGGCCAGTTTCTTTTCCTGGTGCTCCTGGGCGTGCCGGCCGATCTGCAGCAGCTCGATGGGCTGGTCTTCGGACTGGAAGGCGTTGACGCCCACCACCAGCTTCTCCCTGGCCTCGACGGCGCGCTGATAGCGGTAGCTGGCGTTGGCGATTTCGCTTTGCGGGAAGCCCTTTTCGATGGCGGCGATCATGCCGCCCATTTCGTCGATGCGGCGGAAGTAATCGGCGGCGGCACGCTCGGTGTCGAGTGTGAGGCGCTCGATGAAATAGCTGCCGCCCAGGGGATCGGGGGTGTTGGCCACGCCGCTCTCGTGGGCCAGGATCTGCTGGGTGCGCAGGGCGATGGTGACGGCCTGCTCGCCGGGCAGGGCGTAGGCTTCGTCGAGCGAATTGGTGTGCAGGGATTGGGTGCCTCCGAGCACGGCGGCCAGAGCCTGAATGGCGGTGCGCACGACGTTGTTATAAGGCTGCTGCCAGGTGAGCGAGCAGCCCGCCGTCTGGGAATGGAAGCGCAGTTTCAGGCTGCGCTCGTCTTTGGCGCCGAAGCGGTCGCGCATGGCGCAGGCCCACAGTTTGCGCGCCGCGCGGTACTTGGCGATCTCCTCGAAAAAGTCGTTGTGGGCGTTGAAGAAGAAGCTAAGGCGCGGGGCGAACTCGTCGATGGCGAGGCCGCGCTGAAGGGCCCATTCCACGTATTCGATGCCATCCCGCAGGGTGAAGGCGAGCTCCTGCACGGCGGTCGAGCCGGCCTCGCGGATATGGTAGCCGCTGATGGAAATGGGATTGAAGCGGGGGGTGTGGCGCGCGCCGAACTCGATGGTGTCGGTGACCAGGCGCATGGAAGGACGCGGCGGAAAAATGTACTCCTTTTGCGCGATGTATTCCTTGAGGATGTCGTTCTGGAGGGTGCCGGAGACGGTTTGCCAGCCGGCGCCCTGCTGCCCGGCGACGGCCAGGTACATGGCCCACAGGACGGCGGCCGGCGAGTTGATGGTCATGGAGACGGTGACCTCGCCGAGGGGGATGCCGCGGAAGAGGATCTCCATGTCTTCGAGCGAGGAAATGGAGGCGCCGCACTTGCCGACTTCGCCTTGCGAGAGGGGATGATCTGCATCGTAGCCCATGAGCGTGGGCAGGTCGAAGGCCACGGAGAGACCGGTCTGGCCCTGCTCGAGCAGGTAGTGGTAGCGGAGGTTGGTTTCCTCGGGGGTGGCGAAGCCGGAGAACTGCCGCATGGTCCACAGGCGGCCGCGGTACATGGATTCGTGGATGCCGCGGGTGTAGGGGAACGCGCCTGGCTGGGCGAGGTCGCGGGGCGGATCGAAGTCCGGCAATTGCTCCGGGCCATAAAGCGGCTCGATCGGCACCCCGCTGATGGTGGTGTACGGTTTCTCTGCGACAGCCATGTCCATATCTTACCGAACTGGGGATTGGATCGCGGCGCGAGGCGCCGGCGCCAAGGCTCGCTTACGGTTGAGGTTCGGGTTCGGGGAGGGCGGGCAGGACTCTCTCGGCCATAGCGTAGCGCAACGCATCCAGGCCCTGGCCGGTGACGCTGGAGATGGGAAAGAACGGCAGACCGCGCCCGGCCGCCAGGTTTTGGAGCGATGCCACGCGCTCGGGGTCCTGGGCGGCGTCCATCTTGGCGGCCACCACGATCATGGGCTTGGCGGCCAGTTCCGGGCTGAAGGCGGCCAGCTCGGCGAGCACGGTTTCGAAATCGTGCGCGGGGTCGCGCCCGCTGGACTCGGAGACATCCACCAGGTGGGCGAGCAGGCGGGTGCGCTCGATGTGACGCAGGAACTGAACACCGAGGCCGTGGCCCTGGTGCGCGCCTTCGATCAAGCCGGGGATGTCGGCCACCACGAAGCTGCGGTAATCGTCCAGGGAGACGACGCCGAGTTGGGGCTCGAGGGTGGTGAAAGGATAATCGGCGATCTTGGGGCGGGCGGCGGAAATGCGGGAGATGAGCGTGGACTTGCCGGCGTTGGGGAATCCGACGAGGCCCACGTCGGCGAGCAGTTTGAGCTCGAGGCGGAGGCGGCGCTCCTCGCCGGGACGGCCGGGTTCGTGCTCGGTGGGCGCCTGGTGTGTGGAGGTGGCGAAACGCGCGTTGCCTTTGCCGCCCTTGCCGCCGCGCGCCACCAGGAAGCGCTCGCCGGGGGCGGTGAAATCGTATAGACGCTCGCCGGTGGACTCGTCGTAGACCACGGTTCCGACGGGCACCTGGAGGTCGATGGAGCGGCCCTCGGCTCCGGTGCAGTTGCTGCCTTCGCCATGGCGGCCGCGGCGGCCGCGCGGAACAGATTTCTCGCAGCGAAAAGCCGGGCAACCGTTGCCGCTGCGGTAGCGGTATGCCAAGGGAGGGATCGGCGATATGAAGGCGAGAAGCCGGACGATAAGCGCAACGATCTTATCGCGGCACGATTCCCAGTTTGTCCTCGATCCGCACCACCCGGTTGTCGAGTTCGGCAACCTTGCCCGTGAGCACGTCGAGCTTGTCCTCCACGCGGGTCATGCGGCCGTTTAGCGCCACGAAGTACCCGACATTTACAAGGATGCCCACCAGAGCCACAAAGGACGGCAGTCCGACGGCCAAATATAGCTGCGCGCCTGCCATGTTCACAGATTGGCTCCTTTTGCGTTGATATGTCAAGCGCGTCGTGCCTGCCGCTCCCGGGCTGGGTCCGCGGCCTGCGCTCCAGCCCAAGCCGCTATGATAACCTCAACCCATCATATGCCGATACCCGATTTTGAGAGACTTATGCTGCCCGTGCTTCGGCTCACGAGCGATGGCGCGGAACACTCTATGGCCGAGATGCGGGAGCACCTCGCGGCGGAGTTCAAATTGACGCCCGAGGACTTAGCCGAGAAGCAGAAGAGCGGCAGCGGCAGTTTTGCCAACCGCCTCGCGTGGGCGGTCGTAAACCTCAAAAGGGTGGAATAAAAGGGTGGAACTCTTGACTTCCGCTGGGAGGCGTATGTGCCGCATAACGGACCGGGGCAAAGCGCTGCTGAGCGAGAACCCGCCGGAGGTCACAACGAAAATGCTCCGGGTTTGGAGCCACAAAGGCGGTCCCGCGGCGGGCGCTGGTCCTCTGCCCGCCAATAAGCCAGAGACAGCGTTGACCCCTGACGAGCAAATCGAGCGGAGCTATTTGGATCTTCGCGATGCGCTGGCCCGCGATGTCTTGGAGGCAGTGAAGAAGATCAGCCCGAAAGCATTCGAGCGGGTCGTAGTAGAGACGCTGAGGGCCATGGGATACGGCGGCGTCTTGGAAGACGCCGGCGAGGTGGTAGGCAAATCGGGCGATGGTGGGATAGACGGAACCATCAAGCAGGACAAGCTGGGCCTCGACAGTGTCTACGTGCAGGCGAAGCGTGGCAGGAAAATGTCGGCATCATGGCCCATCACGGCAATAAAGGCGTTCTGATTACCACCTCACAGTTCTCCAGGGAGGCTCAGGAATACGTCAGGAAGATTCCGCAAAAGATCGTCCTGATCGACGGCAAACAGCTCGCCGAGCTGATAATATGATCGACCACAACGTTGGCGTTGCACCCATTCCGAGAAAGAGCTACACGCTCAAGGGGTTGGATCAGGACTACTTCGAAAGCCTCGACCTCTAGTTCGGGACCAACACTCTCTCCGCCATCGCATAGCGTAGCGCATCCAGACCTTGTCCGGTGACGCTGGAAATCTCGAAGAAAGGCAAGCCGCGCCCGACGGCGACCTGGCGCAGCGCCTCCACGCGCGCGGGGTCCTGGGCGGCGTCCATCTTGGCGGCCACCACGATCATGGGCTTGGCGGCCAGTTCCGGGCTGAAGGCGGCCAGCTCGGCGAGCACGGTTTCGAAATCGTGCGCGGGGTCGCGCCCGCTGGACTCGGAGACATCCACCAGGTGGGCGAGCAGGCGGGTGCGCTCGATGTGACGCAGGAACTGAACACCGAGGCCGTGGCCCTGGTGCGCGCCTTCGATCAAGCCGGGGATGTCGGCCACCACGAAGCTGCGGTAATCGTCCAGGGAGACGACGCCGAGTTGGGGCTCGAGGGTGGTGAAAGGATAATCGGCGATCTTGGGGCGGGCGGCGGAAATGCGGGAGATGAGCGTGGACTTGCCGGCGTTGGGGAATCCGACGAGGCCCACGTCGGCGAGCAGTTTGAGCTCGAGGCGGAGGCGGCGCTCCTCGCCGGGACGGCCGGGTTCGTGCTCGGTGGGCGCCTGGTGTGTGGAGGTGGCGAAACGCGCGTTGCCTTTGCCGCCCTTGCCGCCGCGCGCCACCAGGAAGCGCTCGCCGGGGGCGGTGAAATCGTATAGACGCTCGCCGGTGGACTCGTCGTAGACCACGGTTCCGACGGGCACCTGGAGGTCGATGGAGCGGCCCTCGGCTCCGGTGCAGTTGCTGCCTTCGCCATGGCGGCCGCGCTGGGCTTTATGTTCGGGATTGAAGCGGAACTGGATGAGGGTGTTCTGGTGTCCGGTGGAGACCAGAAAGACATCGCCGCCGCGGCCGCCGTCGCCGCCGCTGGGACCGCCGCGCGGAACATATTTCTCGCGGCGAAAAGCCAGGCAACCGTTGCCGCCGTCGCCGGCCTTTACCAGGATGCGAGCTTCATCGATGAACAGTTAGGCGACTTCCTTGACGCTGACAAAGCGGCCCAGGCGGCCGCGATCGCGGAATTCGACCACGCCGGTGACCTTGGCGAAGAGCGTGTCGTCCTTGCCCCAGCCGACGTTGCCGCCGGGCTTGATGCGGGTGCCGCGCTGGCGAACGATGATGGAACCGCCGGGCACCAACTGTCCGCCGAAGACCTTCACGCCGAGCCGCTGGGCGTTGGAGTCGCGCCCGTTCTTGGAACTGCCTAAACCCTTTTTATGCGCCATACTTCACCTAGACCAGAATGTCGCCGACCTTCACTTCCGTGAAGTCCTGGCGATGCCCTATCGTGCGCTTGTACTGCTTTTTGCGCTTGAATTTGAAGACCAACACCTTCTTGCCGCGGCCGTTGGCGACGATGGCGCCTTTGACGGTGGCGCCGGAGAGATCGGCGCCGGCGAGCAGTTGGCCGTCGTCCTTGAACACCGCGCGCAGCGGCAGTGCGACTTCGGCGCCGACTTCGCCTGGCAACTTCTCCACGCGGAGCACGTCGCCTGGGGCGACGCGGTACTGTTTTCCGCCGGTTTCAATGATTGCGTGCATGGATGACCTCTGAATTTCGCGCCGGGACACACTGGAAGCGGTCGGAGCGTTGGACTAAGTTCTTAGTGTACAACAAACGGGGGACGTTCGCCAAATTGGGGAGGGCGAGCACGGCCGAGGGGCGCGGGTCCATTACAATGGAACTTCATGCCGCACGCATTCCGGCACGCCATCTGCAATGAAGTATTCGAGGGGTGGCCGTTCGCCGGCGCCTGCCGCGCGATCCGGGCGGCGGGTTACCAGGGGATCGAGATCGCGCCGTTCACGCTGGCGGAAGAACCGGCGGCGATTCCGGCCGGGCTGCGCCGCGAGTACCGCGGCATGATGGAGTCGGAGGGTTTGCAATTCGTGGGACTGCACTGGCTGATGGTCAGCCCCAAGGGCCTGCACGTGACCACGCCGGATGAAGAGTTGCGGAAGAGGAGCTGGCGACACGTGGGCCACCTGATCGACCTGTGCGCGGACCTGGGGCCGGACGGCATCCTGGTATTCGGTTCGCCGAAGCAGCGCGGGACCACGGGGGGCATTGGGCGCGCCGAGGCCACCGCGCATTTCGTGGACGGCCTGGCCGCGGCCGCGCCGCACGCCGCCGCGCGCGGCGTGACGATCCTGATGGAAGCGCTGCCGCCGGACCAGTGCGACGTGGTGACGTCGCTGGACGAAGCCGCGGCGCTGGTGCAAGGGATCGATCATCCGGCCATCCGCACCATGTTCGATTGCCACAATGCGATCGCGGAGAGCGAGCCGCACGCGGCGCTGGTGGAGCGCCACTACGACCTGATCCGGCACATCCACGTGAACGAACTGGACGGGCGCTATCCGGGCGCCGGATCGTACGATTTCAAGCCGCTGCTGGAGGCGCTGCGCCGCCGCGGCTATGCGCGCTGGATCTCGGCCGAGGTGTTCGACTTCACGCCGGGCGCCGAAAGCATCGCGCGCGGTTCACTGCGCCACCTGCGCTACATGGAAACTCAATGAGCAAGTATGTGGTGACGGGAGGGGCGGGCTTCATCGGTTCCGCCATTGTGCGCGGCCTGCTGCGCGAAGGTGCGGGAGAAGTGGTGGTGCTGGACAATTTCCTGACGGGCCGGGAGGAGAACCTGGAAGAGGTGCGGAGATCGATCGCGGTGGCGCGCGCCGACATTCGCCATTACGAGGAGATCGCGCCGGTGCTGCGCGGGGCGGAGGTGGTGTTCCACGAAGCCGCCATCCCCTCGGTGCCGCGCTCGATCGACGATCCGGCGCCGTCGCACGAGGTGAACATCGACGGCACCTTCAACGTGCTGCGGGCAGCGGCGGCGGGCGGCGTGCGGCGGGTGGTGTATGCGGCGTCGTCCTCGGCCTACGGCGATACCGAGACGCTGCCCAAGGTGGAGACGATGACGCCGCAGCCGAAATCGCCCTATGCGCTGCAGAAGCTGGTGGGCGAATATTATGCGCGCATCTTCGCAGAGACGTTCGGGCTGGAGACGGTGTCGCTGCGCTATTTCAATGTCTTCGGGCCGCGGCAGGATCCCTCGAGCCAGTATTCGGGGGTGTTGTCGCTGTTCATCAAAGCTGCGGTGGAGCGGCGCGCGCCGGCGATCTTCGGCGACGGCGAACAATCCCGCGACTTCACCTATGTGGAAGACGTGGTGGACTTGAACCTGAAGGCGGCGCGGGCGGCGGGCGCCGCAGGCAAGATGTACAACGGCGGCAACGGCGGGCGCATCACGCTGAACGAAGCGTGGCGGGTGGTGCAGAAGATCGAGGGCGTGGCCATCGGGGCCAACTACGGGCCGGCGCGCTCCGGCGACGTGCGCCATTCGCAGGCGGATACGCGCGCGGCCGTGGCGGAGCTGGGGCACGCGCCGCGCTTTTCGTTTGAAGAGGGATTGCGGCTGACGATCGCATGGTACAAGGCGCAAGGGCGGCCCCGGACATAAGCTCCGCTTATGTTACAATGACCCTGTTTGCATCTTTCCGAAGCCAGACTCTTCAAGGAAATATCCCAGACCAGGAGTATCAGCAGGGCGGCACAGCACTGCGGCATCAGCCAATCCGCGGCCACGCAGCACGTGCAGGAAGTGGAACGCCGCATGGGCCTGCCGCTGATCGACCGCAGCACGCGGCCGCTGGCGCTGACGGAAGCGGGCAAGCTGTACGCGGACTTCTGCCGCGACATCCTGCGGCGCGAGGAGCAATTCCTGCTGGCGCTGGAGACACTGAAGGGCGATGCCGAAGGGGCCGTGCGGCTGGCTTCCATTTACTCGGTGGGGCTGTCGGAGATGTCGCACCTGCGCGAGCAGTTCGAGCGGCGCCACCCGCACGCGCAATTGCACGTGGACTATCTGCGGCCGGACAAGATCTACGAGGCCGTGCTGGCGGACCAGGCGGACCTGGGCCTGGTGAGTTATCCGGTGGCCAAACGGGAACTGGCTGTGATTCCGTGGCGCAGGGACCGCATGGCGGTGGCGGTGGCGCCCGTGCATCCGCTGGCGGGAAGGAAGGTGGTGCACGCCGCCGACCTGAATGGCCAGGATTTTATCGGCTTCGATGAAGACCTGCCGATCCGGCGCGAAGTGGACCGCTTCTTTCGCGACCAGGGCGTGGAGGTCCGGATGGTGATGCAGTTCGACAACATTCAGACCATCAAGGAGGCCGTGGCGCTGGGCTCCGGCATCGGCATTCTGCCGGAGCGCACCATGCAGACCGAGATCGAGCAAGGGCGCCTGGTTTCGGTGCCGCTGCACGCGCCGGAACTGTTGCGTCCGGTGGGCATCGTACACCGCAAGCGCAAGAAGTTCAATTTGGCGACGCAGGCGTTTCTGAAACTGCTGCGCGAGCAGCCGGCGCAGGCATCGTAAGGAAGGCGCGCCGCAGCACGGACACAGCACTACCCCAACGCGGCAGGGGAACGTCTCACGAAGCGCTAGCGCGTGTAATCAGTTCGGTTTAGGGCGTTGATCCTGGGTCTTAGCCTGGCACGCGGCGTAGCTTTCGAGGCTGCGAATGAGGCTGTCGACGGCGAGCCGACGGGAGTAAAGGTCCGCCAGTTGTTTGTCCACGGCGGAGTTAGGATGCCTGGAGGGCGATTTCTCGATACCCATATTTAGACCTGTACCAGAAGTACTGGATCGTGGCAATACCACCATGTGGGGTATTTAAGTAATACCCCTATTTGGGGGGTCGGGCGGCGAGGCGGGGTCAATTGCGCAGCACTTCGGCGATGGCGGCAGGGTCGTTCGGCACCACGGTGGGCTGATTTCCGTAATGCGAATGGATGGCGGTTCCGTCCGGAGCCTCGAGCTTTCCGGTGTGATAGCGGTAGATGTAATCGGGGTCCTTGAGCAGGTTGCCGGTGAGCACGGCCACCACGCAGGCGTCGTGCGGCATGAGGCGGGAGGCGGTCAGTTTGCGAATGCCCGCCAGGGTGGCGGCGGAGGCCGGCTCGCAACCGATCCCGCACTGGCCGATGATGGCCTTGGCGTCGGCGATTTCCTGTTCGGTCACTTTTTCCACCACGCCGCCGGAACAAGCGACGGCGCGCATGGCTTTGGGCCAGGACACGGGATCGCCGATCTTGATGGCGGTGGCCAGGGTGTCCGGATGGGGCACGGCGCGGAAACCATCGGCGGGCGCGCGGACGAGGTCATAAAACGGCGCGGCGCCGGCGGCCTGAATCACGGCCAGGCGCGGCACTTTGGCGATGAAGCCCTGGGCGTGCAACTCACGCAGCGCCTTGCCGAAGGCGGCGGTATTGCCCAGATTGCCGCCGGGCAGCACGATCCAATCGGGCGGGTTCCAGTCGCGCTGGTCCAGCATTTCGACGATGATGGTTTTCTGGCCCTCGATGCGGAACGGGTTGATGGAGTTGAGCAGGTAGATGCCGAGGCGTTCGGCGAGGGTGCGCACCAGGGCCAGGATCTGGTCGAAGTTGGCCTCGACCTGGAGGGTGCGCGCGCCGTATTCAAGGGCCTGGGCCAGCTTGCCGTAGGAGATGTTGCCGTGCGGGATGAAGACGATGGGGTGGAGCCCCGCGGCGCTGGCGTAGGCGGCCATGGAAGCCGAGGTATTGCCGGTGGAGACGCAGGCCACCCGCGGCATGCCCAGCCTGAGGGCCTGGGCGACGCCGCAGGTCATGCCGTTGTCCTTGAACGAGCCGGTGGGATTGAAGCCCTGGTGCTTGAAGGCGAGCGCGTCCAGGCCGGCGTAGGCGGCGGCGCGCGGCGCATCGAGCAGGGGCGTGTGGCCCTCGCGCAGGGTGACCACCCGGTGGAAGGATTCGAGGAAAGGAATGATCTCGCGATACCGCCAGACGCCGCTTTGATCGAGCGGCGCGTTGGACATGCGGCGCTCGCGCCAGAGGCGCTTGAGTTCGGCGGGCGGGGCGGGAGGCGCGGGATAAGCGACTTCGAGCAGGCCGCCGCAGCGCGGGCAATTGTAGATGACTTCGGCGATGGGGAAGCGCGCGCGGCAGCCCTCCTCGAAGCAGATGAGTTCAGCGGGCATGCAGCTTTGATTATAGCGGGGGGGAGATTCCGCAGCCCGCGGTTATACTAGCGTCCATGGTGGCTGTGCACCTGGAAAAGGGACGCGTGGAACCGCGCGACGAGCCGCTCCCGCGGCGCCCCGAGGGCTTTGCGTTGATTCGTCTGCTGTGCGGGGGCATCTGCAATACCGACCTGGAATTGCAACGCGGCTACTACGGTTTCGCCGGGACGCCCGGCCACGAGTTCGTGGGCGAGGTGATCGAAGCGGACTCGGCGCGGTGGATCGGCCGGCGAGTGGTGGGCGAGATCAACCTGGCTTGCGGCGGCTGCGAGTGGTGCCGGCGGGGACTGGGGCGCCATTGCCCGCGGCGCACGGTGCTGGGCATCGCGGGGCATCCGGGCGCGTTTCGCGAATTTCTGACGCTGCCCGAGGGCAACCTGCACGCGCTGCCGGACGCGCTCCCCACGGAGCGCGCGGTCTTCGTGGAACCGCTGGCGGCGGCCTGCGAAATCCTGGATCAGGCAGGGCTGCCCTGCGGCGCGGAAATTGCGGTGCTGGGCGACGGCAAGCTGGGCCTGCTGATCGCGCTGGTGCTGAACGCGCACGGTTACCGCGTCCATCAATTCGGGCATCACCCGGAGAAACTGCGCATCGCCGGGCGCGCGGGCGTGGCCACCGAAGCCGGCGCCGGCACGCTGCCGGAAGCGGCATACGAGTGGGTGGTGGAGGCCACCGGCTCGCCCGAGGGCCTGCGCCAGGCCGTTCGCATGACGCGCCCGCGCGGCACGGTGATTCTGAAATCCACGATGCACGGCCTGGTGGGGGTGGACACCGCGCCGGTGATCGTGAACGAGATCAGCCTGATCGGCTCGCGCTGCGGGCGCTTCGAGCCGGCGCTCGATCTGCTGAGCCGCAACCTGATCCCGGTGGAAGACTTGATCAGCGAACAACTGCCGCTGGCCGAAGCGCCGCGCGCCTTCGAGCGAGCCGCGCGGAAGGGCGCGCTGAAAGTGCTGCTCGGGTGAGGCGGCGGGGGAGTAACATGGCATCATGACCGCACACCGAATCTGCGCCGCGCTGCTGCTGGCCGGCGCCGCCTTTGCGCAGAAGCCCATGGTGATCCGCGCCGCGCGCCTGCTGGACGTCGAATCCGGCAAGCTGCTGACGCCCGGCGAGGTGCTGGTGAAGGGCGAGCGCATCGCGGAAGCGGGCGCGGCCGTGGCGCATCCCGCCGACGCCGAGGTGATCGACCTGGGCGACCGCACGCTGCTGCCGGGGCTGATCGATGCGCACGTGCACCTGTTTCTGCATCCGGGCGCCGAGGATTTGCAGACGGTCGAGGAGTCCGTGCCGCAGCGCACCATTCTGGCCCTGCTGGCGGCCAAGGCCGACCTGATGGCGGGCTTCACCGCCGAGCGCGATATGGGCACCGAAGGCGCGGGATCGGCCGACACCGCGGTGCGCAACGCCATCGACCAGGGACTCGCGCCCGGACCGCGACTGCGCATCAGCGGCAACGCGGTGGATATCCTGGGCGGCCACGAAGACGCCATCAACTATAATCCCGCGCAGCAGGTGCTGCCCAACGCCACCTGGGCCAACAATGCGTTGGAACTGGTGACGGTGATCCGCCAGCAATTCAAGGAAGGCGCCGATTTCATCAAGATTTACGAGACCGGGCGCGACACGCTGCGGGACGGCAAGTTCTCGACGCCGTATCAATACACGGAGGCCGAACTGCGGGCCGCGGTGGGCGAAGCGGCGCGCGTGGGCAAGCGCGTAGCGGTGCACGCCACCGGGGAGCCGGGCACGCTGTACGCGGCGCGCGCCGGGGTGGTTTCCATCGACCACGCGTACCAGCTCGGCGAAGAGACCATGCGGCTGATGCGCGAGAAGCAGATCTTCGCCTTGCCCACCTTCGCCATCATCGAATACTTCGCCGGGCATGCGCCCTCGCCGCGGCAGGCCGAGAGCGAGCGCGGGATGTTGGAGTATCATGCGCGGGAGTTTCGCGCGCAGCTTGCGGCGGGCGTGCCGATGGCGATGGGTTCCGACGTGGGCCCGTTTCCGCACGGCACGCAGGCCCGCGAGTTCGTGTTGATGGTGAAGTACGGAATGTCCCCGCTGGCGGCCATACAGGCGGGCACGCTGCACGGCGCGAAGGTGCTGGGGTGGGAGGACCGCATCGGGGAACTCAAGGCGGGCTACTTCGCCGATGTGATCGCGGCGCCGGGCGATCCGCTGGCCGACATCGGGGTTCTGGAGAAGGTGAGCTTCGTGATGAAAGGCGGCACGATCTACAAACGATAGCGTGCCGCCTTACCGCACGCGCCTACGGCGCCAGGGTGAAATTCACCTGAATCTCGGTCACCACCTCGACCGGATCGCCGTTGAGCAGGGTGGTCTGATACCGCCACTGGCGGACGGCGTCCAGGGCGGCGGCGGCGAGAGTGGAGTCGCCGCTGAGCACCTGCAGATTGGCCACCGTGCCGTCCTTGGCGATGGTGGCCTGCAGCCGCACGGCGCCCTGAATGCCCTGCGCCTTGGCTTCCGGCGGATAGACGGGATGCACCTTGTTCAACAGTTTGGCCTGTTGCACGTTACGGCCTACGCGGATCTGCAACGGCGCCGGCGGCGCACCGGCTGGCGGCGTGGCCGGCAGGAAGATCAGCAGCAGTCCTTCGGCGGGGGTGGCGGACACCAGGAGATGGTCGTCGAAAGCATGCACGGTTTCCGTCAGCGACTGCATGGCGGCGGCATCCACGGTGTCACCGGCGTGCACGGGCAGGCGCGACAACAGGTCCTGGCGGGCCGGGGAGGTGAGCCCCACGACTTCGACACGCTTCAGTGTGAACGGGGCTTCCGGAGGCGGCGCGGTCCTGGTCTCCGCCGCGTCGGGGGCTCCGTCTTTGGACAGAGTGAAGTCGATCCGCACCTGCTTGGTGGTAGGCAAGGTCAAGGCCTTCGGCGAGTAGTGCCACTGCAGGACGGCGGTGAGGGCGGCGTTGCGCAGTTCCGGCGGTCCGCCGAGCACACGCGCGTCGGTGACGTGGCCCCCGGCGTCGATATCGGCTTCCAGCACCACGATTCCTTCGATGTGCTTTTCCTTGGCGGCGGCGGGGTAGACCGGCGCCACGCGGTGGAGCAACTCGGGCGACTCCTGCGGCGCGGGCGCGGCCTGCAGCGGGAAGGTATGCAACGCCAGCCAACCGGCGGCGAACAGCACTCCACTGGCGGCGGCGCAGAAAGAAATGAGCGTACGTTTCGACATGGTAATCTCCTCCAAAAGCAGCGCCACACGTTTCTTCAAATGACGCTTTCGCAAAAACAAAGTTGCCGGCGCCAGGCCGGGCGCGGGATGGTTTCCGGCCACGGCCAGCAGGGCGCTCAAATACCGCCGGCGATCCCTGGTGAAGGCGACCACCTCGGCATCCACGGTCTGCTCGCGGGCCAGTTGGATCTCGTGCATCAGCCACCACACCGCCGGATGGAACCACAGCGGCGCCGCGGCCAGTTCTTCGACCACGGCGACCATCCAATCGTGCCGCCGCACGTGCAGCAGTTCATGACAGGCGATGGCTTCCTGGGATTCGACGGGCAAGGCGGCGAAACCAGGCGGAAGCAGAATCAGCGGACGCAGGAGGCCGAAGGTCACCGGACCGGAGACGGCCGATGCGATCCCGAACCCGGCGCGGGGCGCCAGCACGGCGCGCAGGCGCTCGAGGTGCGGGGGCGGGAGCAAGTCCCGCGAAGCGCGCCGCCAGCCACGCAGCCGGCCGAAGCCCATGGCGAGCCAGGCCGCACGCGTGGCGCATCCCAGGGCCAGCGCCAGCAGCAGGGCTTCGCGCCAGGGCAGCGGACGGGCCGGCGCGCCGGTGGAAGCCACCACGCGCGGCGGCCCCATGGAAACATCGATGCGCCCATCGGATGCGCGCCGCCACGGTTCGACGGCGGGAAGCAGCAGGCAGATAGCCAGCAGGGCCTGCCAGCATGCCAGGCGCACGCGCGGCGCGCGCAGGCGGAAGATGCGGACGGCCGCCGCGCCCGCCGCGGTCAGCAGGGCGGCCTGCGCGCTCCAGGCGGCCAGGTTGCGGAGCCAGTACGCCGCGTTCATTTCAACGTTCTCCTATGAGACGGCGGATTTCGCCGATCTCGTCCGGGGTCAAATGGCGGTCTTCGATCAGGTGCACGACCAGCGGCTCCGCGGAGCCGTTGAAGACGCGGTTGACGAAATCGCGGACCATGGCGCGGATGACGCGATTTTTGGGCTGCGCGGGACGGTAGAGGTAGGCGCGGTCCACCTGTTTGCGGCGGAGATAACCCTTGGTTTCCAGGATGGTCATCATGGTCATGACCGTGGTGTAGGCCACTTTGCGGCGCGCCAGGAGGTTCTCGTAGACGTCGCGCACGGTGGCGGTTTGCAGTTCCCAGACCACCTTCATGATCTCGAGTTCCTGGTCCGTGAGGGTCTTGCCCGGCTTTCGCATACTAAGAACTTAGTAC
>VFSW01005106.1_pt1 | contig 19473 bp, 19 predicted proteins | sample 5358111 | NCBI WGS metagenome assembly VFSW01 (sample SAMN11554181, study PRJNA540505) | mine drainage metagenome | isolation source: sediment from site ElyBrook_90M | place: USA: Ely Copper Mine, Vershire, VT | collected 2017 | reverse complement strand
AATTTGGCATTAATTGTTCTATTTCCTCAATTAACTCCAATGGCATATTAGTTGCTCGTTAACCGTACGTCATTCATGCGTACCGTTTTGCCGCTATAGTTGTCACGTTCGGGATATTCGAATCGTATATGGCGGATAATTCACGGGTGCAGTTCATTTTACGACAACAATTTTATTAATGATGTCAAGGAGGCGGGGCAATGAGGGTTAAGGAATGTTGGTTAATGCTGCTGGTTCTTGCGTGTGTGCCATTGCTCTCGCATGCGGCAGAGGTAAAGATGACCAGTTCGACCCAGTATCTGTGGTATCAGGATTTTATAGCTGACAAAGGGCAGGATGAAATCGCGCAGTATTTGCGGCTTAATGTGACAAAACTCGATAAGGAAGGGAAAATCAATCTTTACTCCTATGGAAGGATAACGAAGCAGATTTCGAGTGGCGAAGATCTCCAGGGGAGACTGTATTACGGGTATGTTGATTATCGGGATGTCGTTAAGGACCATCTGGATTTGAAGGCGGGCCGAACGTTTGTTAATGCCGCGGCCGTTTCCGGTACGATGGATGGTCTCTATCTGGACTCGAAGAATTGGGGACCCCTGGGGTTCACCGTTTTCGGCGGCAGGGAAGTAATATTTCAGGATAAAGAGGAGATAGGCGGCGGGAATGCCCTCGCGGGCGGGAGCGTTTATCTGGATACGGTAAAGAGTACCCACGTGGAGGTGAGTTACGGGAAGACGTACCGGGATTCCGAAGTGGCCCGGGAAAACGTCGGCCTTGATTTTTCCACCACCCCCTTTGAGATAACAAATTTCTACGGACGGGCGAAGTACGACACCAAAGCGGAAAGGTACAACGAGCTCCTGTTTGGCGCGTCGCTTGCTCCCCTCAAAGATTTAATCCTGCGGGGCGAGTATTATCAAAGCTATCCCACGTTTGACGCTGCCTCCGTATACAATATCTTTGCCGTCGACAAATACCAGGAGAAAAGCGTTGCGGCTGAGTACTATTTTACCAAGAACTACCGAGTCAGCGTCAAATACGCCAGGGAAGATTTCAGCGGTGATGCGACTGCCGACGTTTATGCGGTTGGTTTGTTTGCCAAGCCGATAAAAGATCTTACCCTCAATGCGAGCTTTGAAAAGAGAAACGGATATGCCGGCCAACTGAGCGGCATCAGGCTCTATGGTGAATACCGGATATACAAGGCGTCGATCATGGCGGGAATCGATTACGACGATTTCCGAAGGGAAGACTCCCGCGAAGGGATTGCGAAAAAATACTGGGCGGGGGTCAACTACCCAATCACCAAGATCATGAGTGCTATTGTGAGGGTCGAGCAAGATTACGACTACAATTATGAGCATAGCTATCAGGGTTATGCGGCCCTTAACATCAACTATTAAATTTTGTGAGGGAGATCATGACAAACAAAAAGGCATTTAAAATAATGGTGATGTCGACGGCATTTCTTCTTGTGGTTGTCTGCCTGTCATACGCCAGGACCGACCACCGGGAATACAAGAGCGCCGCGCTCGAGGAATGCCGGGACTGCCACAGCGGAGCCGGCGTGCCGAGCAATCACGGCGCCTTTTTCGTCAAGGAACACCGATTGCTGGCGCAGAAGGCGGGGAGCAATTGCGCCGATTGCCATCAACAATCGTTCTGTCTCGACTGCCACAAAGGCGGGAATATCGAACCCGATTTGCGGAAGAGCCTGTCGCGAACAGGGGAGCCCATGCCCACGTCGCATCGTTCCGGCTTTATCTCCATCCACTCGATAAAGGCGAAGGATGATCCGCAGACCTGCTACCGCTGCCACGAGGCGAGTTTCTGCTCCGACTGCCATAACAAGATCAGGAACAAGGGCAGCATGAGAATCAAATCGCACCAGGCGGTAGGGAATACCCAGCGATTTGTATTTACCCCGGATCATCCGGCGGAAGCGCGGAGGAACCTGCAGTCCTGCCAGGGCTGCCATCCGGATGCGTTGGTTTGTTCACAATGTCACAATTTGAAATCTGGCAAGGTGTTTCGAAGCCGGTAATGCTGCATGAGCGGCAGAGTGAAGATACCTGCTTTGAAATAGAAGATGCTGGAAATAGCAAAATCTAAGGGTCACATCAAGGAGGAAACAAATGAAGGAGATATTCAGTGCAGTTGCTCGAGAATTAAAAAAGGACGCTTCAACTGACGAGGTGACGGCGCTTATCCGCAAACATATTACCAGAAGACAGTTTCTGGTAGGTTCGAGCGCCCTCGGACTGGGTGTGGCTACGTTCAGTATTTTGGGGTGCGGATCGAGTGGCGCTGACGGAGCAAGCGAACCACCACGGCAGGTTTTTGTGGCCAACGCCTTGGGAATGGTCGTCGCCGATTCGACGCTCTGCGTGGGATGCCGGCGTTGCGAGTCAGCCTGTGTCGCGTACAACCAGGGTATTGTACAGCCCTCGATTTCGAATGTGAAGGTCAGCCGGAATCAGCAATTTGGTGTCGCGGGAGTACCAATTAATGGTTTTCAGCGCGGCGAGGGCGATTTTGGCAACTTCCGGACTATTCAGGATACCTGCCGCCAGTGCCCGCACCCGGTTCCCTGTCAGTTGGCGTGCCCGCATGGCGCCATCGAGGTCATCGAGCCGGTCAACGCCAGGGTGGTGAATGTTGACAAATGCGCAGGGTGCGGCATCTGTGTGCAGGCCTGCCCCTGGGCAATGACATCCCTGACGGGACCGGTAAATGCGGTGGGGACGAAGGCGAACAAGTGCACCCTCTGTAACGGCAACCCGGAGTGCGTCCAGGCTTGTCCGTCGGGGGCGCTGAAATATATGGCATGGTCCGACAGGACCAAGGATATACCGGCGCGCCAGGTCGTGCCTGCATCCATAGCCGCGGATATTCAGAATACCTGCAGCAAATGTCACTAACGCAGGGAGACTATAATCGAATATGACCTTATAAGGAGGTAGAAAATGCAATACGGCGGATGGACGGGAAAGGTTCTCAGAGTTGACTTATCGACTGGGGCAATTACTTCGGAAGATACATCAAAATATAAAGATTACCTGGGAGGCACCGGCCTCGGATATAAGGTGCTGTGGGACGAGGTCCCGCCCGGTACGAAGGCCTCGGATCCCGCTAACCGGATCGTTTTCGGCGTGGGTCCCGTGACCGGCACCGGGGCGCCCTGTTCGGGGCGCGTCTCGATTACCACCCTCTGGCCCGCTCATGCCGATGAGCTGCCTGGCAGCGGGCACATGGGAGGGCACTGGGGGCCGGAGCTCAAGTATGCCGGCTGGGACTCCATCATCGTCCAGGGCAAGGCCGTCAAGCCGGTATGGATAAAGATCGTCGATGACAAGGTCACGATCGAAGACGCCTCGCGCCTGTGGGGTAACGGGATCTACCGCGCTACGGAAGAGATCTGCACCATCATGGGCTCGGATGCCCGGGTGGCTGCCATCGGCCAGGCGGGGGAGAATCTGGTGCGCTTATCCTGCGTCCTTTGCGACCGTTCCCACTCGGCGGGTGGCGCGGGTTACGTAATGGGCGCCAAGAACCTCAAGGCAATCGGCGTCAAGGGGACCGGCTCACTGAGGATAGCCGCCGACAAAAAGGTATGGGCGGATTATAACAAGAAATACCTGAGTATGATGGGCGCCAACAACCAGATAGTGGTGCCGCGGACGAAACAGCCCTGGGCGGAATATTATAACAGCGGTTCACGCTGGACGGCGGATAAGGGCCTTTACTGGGGCGCCGCCACGCCGCCGGTTGAGACGGGGTATTGCACGGACGTCGAGCACCCGATTGCCGAGTGCCCAAGTCCCCTGAATAAAATCGGGTTACGCACTCATAAGGGGTACGGGGACTTTGGAGTTCCCGGGGCCATGCACACCGTCAAAATGAACGGCTGCCATGCCTGCCCGATCCGTTGTCATATCGCGACGGATATCCCCGCCCTGGAGAATTACGGCGTTTCCCGCTACAATCAGAACACCTGCATCGGCAATTCCATCGTCACGGGTTTGATGTCGACCACCGCCAGCAACCCGGATAGTCAAATCACGAATGCCATGATGAGCAATGCACTGTGCGACGACTACGGCTTCTGGAGCGATTACAGTCAGTACTCCAACGACTACAAGTGGGCTTACACCCACGTAATGACCGCGGCTGAGGTTGCCGCATTGGGGTTGCCCGCAGGATTTGTCGGGAAAACCACCTTTCAGAACCGCCTCCCCGCCGCAGAATTGAAACTTCTGTCGGGTAATGAAACGGGTACAAAGCCCTACACGGCCACCTCTCCCTGGGGAAAAGCGGATGCCGGTGACCCGTCGGCCCTCCAGGTTTTGGTCCCCCTCATCTGCGCCAACGGGAAAACGAATCAGCCGGTTCTCAATAACCTGTCCACTCCGGTGTTCGCCCAGGCGGTTTCCATGGGGCCGGCATGGCTGGCGAAGCAGTGGCCGGAGATCGGCTACTTCAACGACCATGGCAAGAGTTCCTCATCTGCCAAGATGAACCATGCGAAGCATCACGGTGTGGAGACTTTCGGCCAGATCGGGGTTCTGAACGGCATGCTGTGGAACCGCGATGCGCAAAACCACACCCACTGCAATGTCTCGGGTAGCGGGCTGCCTCTGACCTTGATAAATACGATCATGAAGGAGCTCTTTACCCAGGGGAAATCGATCTTCAACGACCCGACCGGAAGCGATATCACCTTCACTTCCGCAGAAACCAGTTACAAGCCCGTAACTCCCGGCATGGCGGCCATGACCGCGGCGTCGGCGGTCTACCTGGAGCTGTACAACTCGCTCACGATATGCAACTACACGCTGCCGGTCTGGGTCTCGCCGCTCAAGAGTCTGGGATACCGCGGGGATGCCTCGCTCGACGCGCAGACCTACTCGCTGGTAACGGGTGACACCCTGGACCAGAAGGGGCTGGAGACGGTGGGATTGAGGATCTTTACCCTCTTCCGGGCGCTGACGGCCCGTTACATGGACTACTTCATCAAGAAGGCGGACCCCAGCAAGCAGGTAAACATGCGCACCGATCACGACCAGGTGAGCGACTGGCACTTCGATAAAGTCGGCGATACAACGACCGGCCCCTTTGTCGGTCCCGGCACCGGTCCCGGTACCGAAAACAGTGCAACGGGAAATACCGATGCATATCCGGCGAATAATGTGCCGTTTGTAGGGACCACTCAATTGATGGACCGTGCCGACATCGACCTGGGCAGGGATCTCCTGTATGCACAGTTCGGCTGGGACAAGGCCACCGGGATGCCGACCGCGGCAACACTGACGAGACTTGGCCTCGACTATGTAAAGACCGCCATTCCTTCACTGATCGTAGGGTGATCGGCAGTCTCCGGAAGCCGGGAGTTGAAATGATCCCCGGTTCATGCTAATTTTGAACATACTCCGCCCCTCTTCCTCTTCGCAGTGAAGAGGAAGAGGGGCGGAGATTTCTTATCTGCCGCTCGGAGGTTGGACCCATGCAGAAAGCGGAACCGGCGGTCTCGTCGCCCGAAAAATGCCAAGCCGAGGCGAAGGCTGAGGAGCTGAAGGCCAAGGCTAGGGAGATGAAGGATAGGGCCGAGCAAATAGAAGCGGAAGCCGAGGAAGTACGGGTCCGGTTCGAGGAAGCAGAGGCGAAAGCCGCGGAAATAAAGGCAAAAGCTGAAGCAATCAAGGCCAGAATAGCGGAGAAGGCGCGGGAAGATTCTCGGGAACACTCTGCCCTGACCCCGGAGGAGAGCATCGCCGATCTGGATGCCGATTTTCGGTACGGCAGAGCAGCCGTCGGCGCCGTTCTGACCGAGATGGCCACGGAAGAGTGCTACCGGGACATCAAGACCATAACCACCGCAACCGGATTGATTTTTGTTTATTCGGATACGTATATTGCGGCAGACGATGCAGCCGCAAAAAGCCTCGTTGAAGAAGCAAAATTCATGTTGGCAAGTGCGATCAGAGCGGATTCACTGAACTTGGTCAAGCTCACGCCTCTCGGCGCCCTCTATGCACTGGCTCCCGATACGGATACGAAGATCGTCGACGCCCTCCTGAAAGGGATGCAGACGGAAGCGAGGTTCGCCGATATCAGAACAGTGACCGCTTCAAACGGCGACGTCTATTTTCACTCCGATAAGTATCTGGTCGGCAACTATGCCGTCACTCTTTTGATGGCTATGGCCGGAGACCACTGTGCGACCATCGCCGAGACGGTCCGGGAAGAATCCAGGGTCTACCCGCGGACGACCAATGTCAAGATCTTCCAGGAACAGCAGGTATACGGAATCCCCGCCATCGAGGTGGAGGCTATTGTTGCTGAAATGCTACGGAAACCGTAGTACGCCGACATGAAGAAGTTAGTGCATCCCACGACGGGGGCTGTCCACCTGTATTCCAATCGATACATAAGGGAAGACCAGGCGTGGGCGATGATGGATTGGGACGAGGTTGGTCGGGCCAATAATCCTTAGTCCGTGGCAACCGTCAATAACCCCCTGAAAAAGGAGAATGAACCTTGTTTGGAATAGGCATGCCAGAAATGCTGGTGATCCTGGTGATCATTCTGATCGTCTTCGGAGCCGGTAAGCTTCCCGAGATCGGTGGTGCGCTTGGCCGGGGCATCAAGAACTTCAAGACGGCCACACGCGAGCCGCTTGAAATAGACGCCAAACCCATCGCCGACAAGAAGCCGGACGATCATGATCGGCAATCATAAAAGCTGATCATCGAAAAGGGCGAATCATCCGAGGAGAGCACCTCCGTCCCGTGCTACAAAGCAAAGGGGTGTCCCCACCCTGACTCGGCTCCCTTTCCGACCCGCCCCGTGTAGTCGAGCCTCCGCAAGCATGAGGGATGTTGCAAAGAAATCCGCTTGCCAGTAGGCAAACAATTTCCTTTGGAGCAGGGAGAAATGTTCAGTAAGGAACGGATGGGCACGCGCATGGAAAGGCAGAAACACACAACGAGAGGAAAGAATTAATGGTAAAGGCAAAATACGGAGATAGGGTTCAGGTACACTATACCGGCACGCTGGACGACGGCACCATTTTCGATTCGTCTGGCGGCAGCGGGTATGTCATTTTCAGCCCGATAGAGTTTGTCATCGGCCAGGAGGGCGATCTGCTTCCCAAATTTCAAGAGGCGATTATCGGTCTGCAGCCGGGACAGAGCGTGAAGGTCAAAATCGTCTGTAAAGACGCCTATGGCGCGCGTTTCGAGGAGAGGGTGCACGTGGCCCAGCGTAGCGAGATCAACAATAAAGAAGAGCTGTTAGAGGCTTGGCGCTATCCTAACGGCAAGAAGGTGCCCGGCTTCAACCCCAGGAAGGGCGATCTGATGGAGGTCTCTCTGGCAGACGGAGACTGCGTGCCGGTCGTTCTGACCGAGGTTACCGACACCACGATTACCTTCGACGCAAACCATCCCCTGGCGGGGAAGGATCTAACCTTTGACATAACGCTGGTGAACATCCTGTAACCGCGCTGCATTACACTGATCGTTATCTTCACTCATATAAAATCACCGTTTACAACCATTCGGAATGTGATATGAATGACGAGTACAATTTGAGGACAATTGCCACTCCAATTCACGAAAGGATTAAGGGGGGAAGGTTATGATCAGCGTTGACGAAGCCCTGAACAAGATACTCGATGCAATTTCCCCGCTGGGGCTGGAGAAGGTGAGCATCCTCGACGCCCTCGGACGGGTGCTCGGTGAGGATGTTTTCGCCGGGCGGGCGATCCCTCCGAACGATAACTCCGCGATGGACGGCTATGCTGTCCGCACGGAAGATTCGTGCGGGGCATCGCCCGAGACCCCCCGCCGGCTTGACGTCATCGAGGAGATCCCCGCCGGGACCATTCCCGCAAAGATGATCGGGCAGAGCGAGGCGGCGCGGATCATGACCGGCGCACCGCTCCCGCTGGGCGCCGACGCCGTCGTCCGGATGGAGGATACCCGCAAGGATGGCGACTGTGTCCTCGTTTTCGCGGCCGTCCCGAAAGGGTGGAATATCCGACGCGCGGGAGAGGATGTGCGGCAGGGGGAAAAGGTCATCCCGCGGGGCGCGGTCATCCGACCCGCCGAGGTGGGGATACTTGCTTCACTCGGGCGCTCCTTCGTTCTTGTCCACCAGCGGCCGCTGGTCGCCATAGTCGCGACCGGCGACGAGCTTGCGGAGATCGACGAAGCCCCCGTGGAAGGGAGGATCGTCAACAGCAACAGCTATGCGCTTACCGCCCTGGTGCGGGAGTGCGGCGCTGTCCCCCTGCAAATCGGCATCGCCCGGGACTCCCGGAAAGATCTTGTCGCGAAATTCCGGGCCGCCCGGCGGGCGGATCTGATCGTTTCTACCGGCGGTGTTTCCGCCGGGGACTATGACTTGGTCAAGGATATCATGAAAGAGGCGGGAAACCGCATGCAATTCTGGCAGGTCGCTATGAAGCCGGGACGGTCGCTCGCCTTCGGCGCCCTGGGGGATGTCCCCGCCGTCGGCCTGCCGGGAAACCCCGTCTCGTCGATGATCTGCTTCGAACAGTTCATCCGCCCGGCGATTCTCAAGATGCTGGGGCATGCAAACCTGTTCCGGAGGATCGTCCGAGCGCGCATCGAAAAGGGGATCGAAAAGAAAAAGGGGATGAGGCAGTTCATCCGGGCGCTGATCCGCCGGGACGGGGATGGGTATACCGTCGTGACGACCGGTGACGAGGGTTCCGGTATCCTGATTTCGATGGTCCGGGCCAACGGTCTCATCGTTCTGCCCGAAGCGGCGACCGCAGTGGAGCCGGGCGAGTTGGTCACGGTCCAACTCATCGACGATTCGTTGGAAAGGTGTCCGGTTCCCGGGTTTTAGGCAAACCCGCCCTTTATAATCACTATCTCATCCCCGGGATTGATTGTGCCTTCCTGTGTGACGATTGCGAAGATCCCCTCGCGCGGCATGACGCAGTCGCCGACGATATTGCGGATCTCGCACGCCATATGGCACGCCTTGCCGATCTGCGTCACCTCGAGCTCCGCTTCTTCTCCCACTTTCAGCCGCGTGCCGATCGGGAGTTCCATAACGGCGATGCCCGATGTCGTTATGTTTTCAGCGAAATCACCGGGTTTTAGTTGGATGTCCGTCAGTTTCGCCTGCATCTTATCGATACTCTCCTGGGCCAGCAGGCTGACCTGCCTATGCCAATTGCCGGCGTGTGCGTCTCCCTCGATCCCCTGATCTATGACCAGCCGGCATGACGGGACCGTATGCTTCCTTACCCCCTTCACCGTGCTGATATTGACCGCTACGACTTTTGCCATAGACCGCTTTTGCCCCCGCTCTTTCTGATCAGTGTGATACCGCTTATCATGATACCTTTTTCGGCTGCCTTGCACATATCGTAGATGGTCAGCGCGGCAACGGCCGCCGCCACCATGGCTTCCATCTCGACCCCCGTCCGGGCGGTCGTGCCGACCGTTGCATGGATAACTATAGAGGATGCCCCTTCATCAACCGTAAAATCCAGATGAACGGCGTCGATCGGCAACGGGTGACAAAGCGGTATCAGCTCGGGGGTTTTCTTGGCCGCCATGATCCCCGCCAAGCGCGCCGTGCCGAAGACATCACCCTTCTTCATCTGCCCCTCGACGACCAGTCGCAGCGTTTCCGGCGACATCGTCACTACAGCCTCGGCGATTGCTTCCCGGCGGGTCGCCTCCTTCCCACCGACGTCGACCATTCCGGCTTGACCGCATTCATCGACGTGCGTCAGCCGCGCGCCTGTTTCCCTTATTGTTTGCGGTCGTTTTTCCGTGGTGTCCATCGGCTATCCTCCCGGTTAACTCTCCGCCTGACGATGAACACGTCTTTGGCTAAGCGCGTCCATCCCGGCGATGAAGCATAAGAATTGAGCACCTACCGGCATCGGCGAATGTAGACTTATAATCTTCATCCTCCCAATAATCAATGAAATAATGACCAGCTCCCCTTTTGCACTTTTTATCTCTCCCTATTGTTATGAAAAATATCGGTCATCGGTCTGTCGGAGCGGCCACGTGCATCTCATTGTTTCATTTAATGAAAGTAGTATGATAAGAAAAAGTGAATAGCGCTTGACATTGCTCGTGGTAAATAGTAAAATTATCATAACGTGCGGGTTATTTTATTTGCCATTCCCGTTGTTGAAGTAATCAGCTGCCATCACACCTCCTCGAATTTTACGCACGTTACCCATTAGCCGTTGCAGCATGTTCATTCCCATTCACCCATTCATTATTGCTCAGCCAACGTTCAGGGCGATACATGTGCGCATCAGAGGAGTTCACGGCATCAACTGAAGAAATACGGTCTGGAAGAGAGGACGGGCAGGGACTATGGCTCCGGATCTTCGATGCCTCTCTTTGCGAGCATTCTTACCTGGAGGAGGTCGAAGGGTTTGGTTATGAACAGATAGGCGTTCTTTTCGATGATCTCTTTCATGGCGTTGCTTATGACCCCCGCGGTCATCACAACGACCTTGGTTTTTGGCGATATTGCCTTTATTTCGGTGAGTATCTCAGTTCCATACCGATCCGGCAGAATAATGTCGAGGAAGCAGAGCTGGTAGGGCGATGCCGCGATTTCTCTGAGGGCCGCTTCAGCCGTTTCCGCCGTGGTTACCTCGGTGGTATCGGTCCGCAGCGCCTTTTCCAAACCGTGAAGAAGCAGCTGCTCGTCGTCGACAATAAGTATCCTTTTCACGTTCATATTCTTGTCAGGTCCCCCCACATCTACCTTCGTCTTTTGTCCCTCCTGGTCCTTTTTTCTGTCAACTATGCAAATATTTTGCAACTAATATGCCATAACGGGCAGATGTGCGCTGATGTGCCATCTTCAAGCATATCTGTGCTGCCATACGGGGAAGTCTCGACCGCTGGATTCGCTCTGGCTGGTGATATGACCAGTCAGATCTGGTTATTTCACCAGTTTATGGCGTGGGGCAAATTGTTCTGTTGCATAATTAATTGAATCTCATGATAAATTACACGCAAAGCATTGTGGCATGTTCATTGCTCAGAATTTACCCATCGGTGCAACACCGGTTTGCCTTTTTTGAGTGTTGCGTTCCGGTATGGGGTCACCTCGGGTAGCAAAGATATGTATTTTTATTGATTATTAATGAAAAATATATTTTTCACACGCTAATCAAGGAGGCGGGGCAATGAGGGTTAATAAATGTTGGGTAATGCTGATGGCTCTTGTATGCGTGCCATTGCTCTCCCATGCGGCGGAGGTGAAGCTGACCAGTTCGACTCAGTATCTCTGGTATCAGGACCTGCTGACGGATCAAAACGAGCGGGATGCCGCGCAGTATTTACGGGTGAATGTGACCAAGATCGACAAGGAAGGCAAGCTCAACATTTACGCCTACGGCCGCGCGACGCAGCAGGTGACGACCAGCGAGGATCTCAAGGGGAGGTTGTACTATTTTTACGTTGATTACCGTGATGCCTTCAAGGAACATCTGGATGTGCGGGCGGGCCGGACGTACGTGAACGCAGCGGCGGCATCAGGGACGATCGACGGTGCGCATGTGGACCTGAAGAATCTGGGGCCGCTGGGGATCACGGTATTCGGCGGGCGGCACGTGATATTCGACGACAAGCAGGAGACGGGGACGCGGGGCGACGCCCTGATGGGGACGAGCGTCTATCTGGATACGATAAAGAGCACGCATGTCGAGGTGAGCTACGGGAGGAAGTACAGCGATACGGACCTGGCCCGGGAGACCGTCGGTCTCGATTTTTCCACCACGCCTATCGGGATGGCGAATTTTTACGGGCGGATGAAATACGATACCACCGCGGAGACGTACAATGAGGTGCTGTTCGGGGCGAAGGTTGTTCCGCTGAGGGATTTGGTTTTGCGGGCGGAGTATTATGAGAGTTATCCGACCTTTGACATAGCCTCCATTTATAGTGTTTTTGCGGTCGACCAGTACAAGGAGAAGAGCATCTCCGCGGAGTACCAGCTGAGCGGGAACTACCGCGTGAGCGTCAAGTACGCGCGGGAGAATTTCGGGAATAATGCCGATGCAGATCTCTACCAAGTCGGATTTCTCGCCCGTCCGATAAAGGATCTCACGATCAATGCGCACTATGAAAAGAGGAACGGGTATGCCGGACAGCTTGGCGGGATTCGGCTCAATGGCGAATATAAGATAAACAAGGTGGCGATCTTGGCGGGGATCGATTACGACGATTTCCGGAGGGAAGCCTCCCGGGAAGGGATCGCGAAGAAATACTGGGCCGGAGTGGATTACGAATTTACCAAGATGGTGAGCGCCATCGTGCGGATGGAGGACAATATGAACTTCACGTACGACCACAGCTATCAGGGCTATGCCGCCATTCAAATCAACTTATGAACTTGTGAGGGGAGACCATGATAAACAATAAGGCGTTCAAAATAACACTGCTGGCCGCGGCCTTCCTCCTGATGATTGTCTGTCTCTCATTCGCCAGGCTCGACCACCGGGATTATAAGAACAGCAAGCCTGAGGAGTGTCAGGACTGCCACAGCGCATCGGGCGTGATGAGCAATCACGGCGCCTTTTGGGTCAAGGAGCACCGGCTGCTGGCGCAGAGGGCGGGGAACAATTGCTACGATTGCCATCAGCAATCCTTCTGTCTCGACTGTCACAAGGGCGGGGCGATCGAACCCGATCTGACGAGGAGTCTGTCGCGCAGAGGGGAGTTCATGCCCCGGTCGCATCGGTCCGATTTCATCTCGATCCATTCCATCAAGGCGGCGGATAATCCCCAGACCTGCTATCGCTGCCACGAGTCGAAATTCTGCACGGATTGCCACAGCAGGGCGAAGAAGGGCAGCATGAACATCAAATCGCACCGCAAGGCGGGCACGACGCAGATCTACGACTGGAATGGGGATCACGCGGCGGAAGCGCGGCGGAACCTGCAGTCCTGCGAGTCATGCCATCCCGACGCGGACGTGTGCATCCAGTGCCACAGCAGCGGCAAGGTGAACCCGCATCCCCGCAACTGGAGAGATATACAACAGAGGTACAAGGATACCAACAACGCAAGGACTTGTAGGAAATGTCATATAACATTTTAATACTCGTGAGGAGGAATGGGCATGAACAAAAGATATCTTAGTTTCGCTTGGATCATGACGTGCTGCTTGCTGCTGCTTCTCAGCGGCTGCGGTTCGTCGGACAACAAGGAGGGCGGACCGGCTGCGGTGGCCGTGGGCGACACCCTATGCATCCAGTGCCATAGCGCGGTGACTGACCCCCTGACAGGTCAGACCATCGTTGCGCAGTACGAAAACAGCTCGCCTCACAAAGACTCCGCGCACGCGAACAACGGCAACGGCTGCGAGGCCTGCCACGGCGACGGTTCCCAGCACCAGGGAGTGGGGCCAATCCAGTTCCCCAATCCGTATGCCAATAACGGCGTACGGTGCGCCGACTGCCACAAAGGCAACTACGCCACCGACGCGCCGACCACGTTTGCCGATTCGCTTCACGCTAACATGACGATTGAAACAGGTGCGTCCTGCCGACGTTGCCATACTCATGAAGGTGCAGTGCGCGCCAACGTAGTCGGCTGGACCGGATCGAAAGAAGTCATTGACAACCCGGTGTACCAGGGTCCGTTGAATAAAGAATTCACGGCATTTGAATGTTCAACCTGCCACGAGCACGGTGCCGGTCTGCGCGCTATCACAGCGAGAGATTCCTATGCCTACTTTGCAAATCCCGCTGATGCCGCTGCAACCACATACGGGACCGGCAGTGTCGTAAACTGGAACCCGAGCAAGAGCAATGAGCTCAACGATCAGTATAACCTCTGCACCAGTTGCCATAACCTGAAAACGTACGATGGTGCTAAGGTAATGGCGTCGGGTTCGGCGGCATCGGGTACCGTTAAAGTCGGCCATCATGAGACTTCATGGTACCGCGTTATCGCCACCACCCACAATAATAACGCTGATAACACAGTTGGCGGCATTTCCGGGTATGTCATCCGTATTCCGAAAACTGCCGAAGACGCATATGCAAGCACAACAAATCCGAATGCAGCCCCCTGCTTCGACTGCCACGGCCACGAGGCAAAAACCAACACCCAGTATTCAAATCCCGGTGATGTTGCAAAGTACGATGAGGCGAAGGCAACGATCTATACCGACTGGGCAAAATCCCCTCACGCAGGCGGATTGCTTGCAGCCAAGGTTGCGGCTGCGGGCAGTGCTACCGCTAATGCCGCGCAGGTTGATACGGTCATGAATGCTTCCGTAGGCGAAGCGACCGCGGCTGCCTGGTACCATTACGACTGGAGCGGTGCTGACCGTCAGGATTGTCAGCGGTGCCACACGGCGACCGGCGCCACCAACTACCTGAAGAAACCGTCGACATACGACAAGACCAAAAACGACTTCCAGCACCTGGCCGGGTGGACACCAGTCGCGTCACATAGCGGTCCTGCTCACAAGGCCTCGAAACAGCGGGAACTCCTCTACTGCTGGGGCTGCCATGCCAACGCGGCCAAGGGGTTGTTGCGGACACCCGGCGCCATTACCGCAGACTATAAATTCAAAGGAGTCAAGGCCGTATTCCCGGATGTGGGTGCATCGAATATCTGCATCTCTTGTCACTCCGGACGGGAAAGCGGAGAATCGCTCGACGCGGTGACCAATTTCGCCAATGCCTCGTTCGTGAACTCTCACTACCTGGCAGTCGCGGGCTTGATGTATGTGAAGGCGGGATTCACCGCCTTTATCGACCCCAATACTGCTATCGGCACCAGCACGTACGGAAAATCTCTGACCTCCGATGCCGACGGCGGCGCCTTGACCAGCACCCATCGCAAACTTGGCACGACGGCCATCAACGGGGACAGCCACAATCTGGCCGCTTTTACCCCGGGCAACTTCGATGCGAACGGCCCCTGCATCACCTGCCACATGCAGGCCACGGGCCAGCCCACCCGGAGCACGAGTCACACCTGGGAGATCAACTGGAACGCCTTTGATGAAGTGTGCATCAAGTGTCACGACGAGGAAGGCGGCGTGCCGTTGACGGAGGCCAACTTCGCGGACATATTTATTGATGAGCAGGCCGTACCCTTCCAGGATGCCCTTGCATTGGCGCTGAATAAACTGCTGACCAGGTACAACATCAGCTACAATCAGGCGGCCTATCCGTACTTCTATGACCTGAACATCGGCCCCACTGCCGCAGTCAAGGATTGGACCCGGGGCGGGGCTCTCAGTGCGGCCGATGCGAAGAAGCTGATGGGCGCTTGCTTCAACATCAACATCCTGAAACGCGAACCGGCGGCCTATGTCCATGCGCGGACCTACGCCCGGCGGCTCCTCTACGACACGATCGACTTCCTGGACGATAAGACGATCAACATGTCGGTAGGCGCCACGGCAGTAGCTTACAACCCCGTAATATATGTCAAGGGGCCAACGGCGAACACCGGCGGAACAACGGAAAGTTTCAAATATCTGGCCGGGTACAACCGTACCAGCAACGCCTGGAACACCCTTGAACGTCCCTAGGAGAATTGGGTAACATGATAATCTGATACAAAACACGCCCCGCCTGGCAACAGGCGGGGTTTTTTAAACGGATACGGGGAGGGGAGGTCGTGCGATGGAGGTCTTCCCCCGGGGTTTTCGCGATGGGACGGGTCAGGATAAAGCGGGCGTCGCTGCTGGGCATTCGGTGAGGTGATACGGAAAGAGTTGCGGCGCATTCTGCGGGAGGCGGCGTGCAACCGGCGTCGGGTAACTGACGAACCAAAGCGAGAGGAAGCAACTTCTGCTCAAACGGTCCTCCAGACCTTCCGGGAAGGGCAAGTTCTCGGGGGTATCGCTTCGCGTCAGTTTGAAGTAGGGATGAAACCGCGGTTCCATCCCTACTTCGGCAGAATTAGTGACGGATTGTTTACTTCACGACCCGCAGGGAATCGGCAAAAAAGATCTTGTCGAAGGTCTTCTTCAGTGTTTTGCTCTCGAAGTTTTCCATCGGCTTGGAGTCGGGGAATTCCACCATGTCACCCTTGGCTACCTTGGCCTTGAGGGCGGCAACCCATAACTTTTGCCCTTTTTCCTCGACTTGCAGGTAAGTATAGCTGCCGGCATCCATGACCTGCAGGACCTTGCCCTTGTGACCGGTACCAGGGGGCATTTCCTTCAGCTTCAAACCCGCGTGAGGATCACCGCTTGAAGGGGTATTTGCGGGGTTCTGCGTACCAACGGCCGACGGAGCAGCCTGCGGTGTCGTCGGAGGAGCGGCCGTCTTCCCGGCCTCTTCGCGTTTCTGGCATCCGGCAGCGGTGATCATCAGGCCTGCAATTAGTATAGCAATGGTTTTTTTCACAGTATCCTCCTTTTGATTGTTTGTCGGCGGGACCCTATCATGAGAATTGATTTCGTTTCAACAACAAAGTTCGTGTATGGGTAGCAGAGGGAATGCCGGTTGTTCCGGACGGATTTCGCCTCCATGGATCGAGGAGTGGAACGGGGTTAATTATCTTGACACGGGAAGGCCGTCTTCTTATACTCTGCCGACCACTGGGCCGGTCATTCCCGCTCGGGGGAAAGCCTCGGGAATCCGATTTGTTGCGAGGCATGGCTGTGCATTCCAACGGATATCGGCGGGATGACCGTGCGATGAGGATCTGTGCAACCGATATTGCACTCCATAGCTTGCGGGGAGGACGGATATGTTTAAATCATTAAGTGCCCGGGCCATTATCCCGGTTACGGTTTCCGTAACGGGTTTCGTCATCGTCTGCTGTATTCTTCTCTATTCGATCATGAAAACGGATATGACGAACGACGTGATACGGTATGAAACCAGCCAGGCCGGCACCATCGTTAAAGCGACCCGATATGCCATGCTTCATGACGACAGGGAGTCCCTGAGCAATACCATTGATAACATAGGCACCCAGGAGGGTGTGGAGCATGCACGCATCTTCAACAAGAAGGGGCTCATCATGTTCTCCAGCAACAGCGGTGAAATCGGTCGGCTTCTGGACAAGAACGCCGCGGGGTGCGTCGAATGCCATAGCGGCCCCGTTCCCGCCGCCACACTTGGCGATATGAAACAAGCGCGCCGCTATGTCAACGCAAAAGGGAAGGATGTCATTGCCATTACCGTCCCCATTTACAACGAACCGAGCTGCTACCAGGCCGCCTGCCATGTTCATACGGCGGATCAGAAAATATTGGGCACCCTGGACATCGGTTTGTCCACTGCGCCTTTGGTCAACAATCTGGCAGTCATGCGGAGCCGGATGATCATCTTCAGCGTCATGGTCCTTTTGGTGACGGTCGGGGGCGTGGCGGCGCTGCTCAGGAGATATGTCTTCATCCCACTGAAATTACTTGTCGATTTTACTGATAAGGCCATTGAAGGGATCGATCAGGAACTTCCTCCCTGCGGAATGGAGATCGATAAGCTGAGCGGCAACATCAGGAGGATAGTCAGAGAAATGAACAGCAGCCGGCGGGAACACACGTCATGGAAAAAGGAGGAGTGACTCTCCCGACGGATAAAGGGCGGACACCGGACTTCAGAGAAAACCATGACCGGCTCCGGAAAGAAGCGCTCGACGATATCAGCAGCCTTCACCGCAAGTTTACGGGAGAGCTTCTCGCTGCCACCCTTTTTCTCATCGTCAGCCTGGCGGCGCTGAGCGATTTTTCTTTTTTCCCTTCTCTTCCCGCAAACGTCAGGACGGCGCTGGGCAGACCCCCTTCCGTCAATATGATCAGCGCCGTGCTTCTCCTTTATATCTTTTCCGCCATCATCCTCATCCTGTCGCGGATGATGAGTGGCTCAGGTAGGTATGGCGGTGTCAGCCATGTGGGCTATCTTACTGGCTTTTACGTATTCTACCATTTTTCCGGAAAGCTCCCGGAGAACTTCTGGGCCGTGTTTGCTGCGGGAGTCACCATCCTTGGATTGGAGGGCTACCACCTGTGGATCTACTGTTCGGAAGAGATAGCGCGGGCGCAGGATGTTTTGGCGTTTCTCGACGGCAAACCGCCGCGGCAGGAATGCTGAGAAGAAGGCGACTGATTGCTTGCGGTAGATCACACCCGAATTCCAGCCCGCCGGAGAAGCGACGCTATTTGGCTAATATCTCAACCTTAGCCCGTGAATCGAGCTCTTTCAGCAAGTCATCCTTGCTTATGCCCTTTTCCTGCGTCTCCTTCGCGATAAGCTTGGAGATCATCAACTCTTTTTCAATCCGCTTTTCAAAGTTCGCCATACTCATGGCATGATTTTTTAGAAAAGTCTCAAAATCCTCATCGGAAAGATGCAGCCCTTTTTTTATGCCTGCGATTCTCTCGGCGATTTCCTGGGGAGAGACGGTGATCTTTGCCTTTGCCGCTTCCGTAAGCAGCACTTTTTCCTGGATCATCGCCTCCAGGACCTGCTTCCTCAAATCCTCCAGGATCTTCTTCCCCTCGGGACCGGAGGACTCCATTGCGCCGGTTTTCCCGGACATTTTCTTGAAGAGATCAAGCTTCTGATCCACTTCTTCAGTGGTTATCTTTTCTCCGTTGACGATTGCCGCGGTCGAGCCGCCCTTTATTGGATTGGGCAGAAGACCGGTAAACATCAACAGGGCTACCCCTCCCACCACGACCAGAAAAACGACGAGGATGGCATAGATATTTCTCCCGCTTTGCTTTTCCCCCTGAGGCAACTGGTTTTGGCTTTCCGGATCGGTCACTTCCTTGCCGCACTCTCCGCAGACCGCTGCTCCTTTTCCCAGGGGACTGCCGCAGCGGGGACATTCCAAATTTTCCATAGTCTTCCCTCATGGTTTCGTTTTCAGATCTGTGCGCTCTATGCCATATAAGGTGAATAATGTAAAGGCAAAAAACTGGCGTTAGGTCTCAGCCCAACGCCAGTTTTTCTTCGGAAACTTCACAGGAAAGCTACTTCATGTGGCATTTGGCGCAATCGGCTTCGGCCGTCATGCCAAAGGCCTTCTTGCCGTCGTGGCAGGCCGCGCAATATTTCGTTCCGCTATGGTCAGCCTTGGTCAATTTTAATTCCTTCTTCATCTTGAAGATCTTCGTATGGCACTCCGAACACTTCAATTTATGGTCGGTTACATGCTTTGCATGGCTGAAAACGACCGCTCCTTGGGTCTTGCCTTCATACTTAATATCCCCTCCGCCCACTTTCTTTTGAGCGAAGGCAACGCCCAGGGCCGCAAAGCAGATGATGCAGACGCTGACTATCAAAATCCTCCAGAACTTATTGCCCATTTTTTCACCTCCTTTCCGTGAAATTTCATCTCTTTTCCGGGTAGCCAAGTTAATGGCATTGTGAAATCATATTTCAAAAAGAGTTTATTTTCAAGGGAAAGATTCAGCCCTTTGTAACGATTCAGTCTTGAGTGGAGAAGAAGTTAAGGGGGATGGGAT
>VFSW01005105.1_pt1 | contig 19474 bp, 14 predicted proteins | sample 5358111 | NCBI WGS metagenome assembly VFSW01 (sample SAMN11554181, study PRJNA540505) | mine drainage metagenome | isolation source: sediment from site ElyBrook_90M | place: USA: Ely Copper Mine, Vershire, VT | collected 2017 | reverse complement strand
GGCCCACCCACCCCGGATGCAGAATGCCGGTGGCCAGCAGCGCGATGTTGATGAGGCTGTAGACGCCCATCAACCGGCCCGGCTGCACGTACTTCATCAGCAGCGAGGAAGAGAAGCGTCCGGCTCCAAAGGCGGCGAGGGTTCCGGTAAGAAAGTAGCCTGCGATCTTTTCCGGCTGATGGGTCGCCTCCTGCACGTACTGGATGAAGTAGCTCCAGGTGCAGACCTGAGCGCCCACATACATGAACTGCGCCAGGACGGCGAGAAGAAAGTGCGGGTAGACGAACAGATCGCGGTAACGGCCGTGGCCGCCTTCCGGCGTCTCCAGTTCACCGGCGAGGCTGGGAAATTTCGTTCGCCAGATGAAGAAGGCAAGCAGAAACGCGCATGCGCCGAGAACCAGATAGGGGTTCACCACGCGCAGAGTCTCGCTGCGCAGATACGCTCGATAGGTGTGCGCGGCCTGCATGGACGCAATTTGCGCCGTGTTCAGCTCCACTCCGGAAAAGATGAAGATGGTTCCGACGAGAACACCGGCGATGGAGCCGAGCGGATTGAATGCCTGCGAGAAGTTCAGACGCCGCGCGCCGCCCGTTTTATCGCTCGCTTCATCCCCGAGTTGCGCGATGAAGGGATTGGCCGCGGTCTCCAGAAACGAAAGTCCGCCGGCGATGACAAACAGTGCAAAGAGAAAAAATCCATAGCGCGCCAGAATGGCTGCCGGCCAGAAGAGCAGAGTCCCGGCGCCCAGCAGGCAAAGCCCGGCAAGCATGCCGAATTTGTAACCGTACTTGCGCATCAAGAGCGCGGCCGGCGCGGCCAGCAGAAAGTAGCCCAGATAGAATGCCGACTGCACCAGGCCCGCCTGAAAGCGGGAGAGGACGAACGACTTCATGAACTGCCGGATCAGCACGTCGTTCAGATTGTTGGGCACGCCCCAGAGAAAAAACAGTGACGTGACCAGCACGAAGGGCAGGCCCATTCCGATGGGCACCAGGCGTGCTGCATTGGCCGGATTTTTCTCCGTCACGGATACGGGAGACAGCATTCTCCTCCATACAGTACCACTGAAAAACTCTATTTTGCGTTTCTGTTGAAATTCATATAGACCACGTGGGTTTGCAGGTATTCATCGAGACCATGGCGGCCGTCCGCGCCGCCGATGCCCGACTTGCGCCATCCGGCATGAAAGCCCTGCATGGCCTCGAAGTGCTCGCGGTTCACGTAGGTCTCGCCGAATTTCAGTTCGTTGGCGGCGCGCATGGCCGCATCCAGGCTGCGGGTAAAGATCGACGAGGTGAGGCCGTACTCGCAATCGTTGGCCAGAGCAATGGCCTCGTCCAGATCGTGAAACGTGGCAATGGGCAGAACCGGCCCGAAGATCTCCTGGCGCAGAATGGACATCTGCTGGCGGCAGCCGGTCAGCACCGTGGGCTGGTAGTAGTGGCCGCGCCCGCGATCATCGCGCTGCCCGCCCACGGTCACCTGGGCTCCATCCTTCACGGCTTGCGTCACCGCTGCTTCCACGTTGCGCAACTGCGCGTGACTGACCAGCGGGCCCATCTCCACGCCCGGCGTAAATGGATCGCCGGATACCGTCTTGCGCATTGCATCCGTCATGCGCTCCACAAACTCGGCGGCGATGGACTCATGCACATAGACGCGCTCGGCGCAGTTGCACACCTGCCCGGTGTTGATGATGCGCGAGTCGCGAATCGCCTTTACCGCAAGGTCCAAATCGGCATCCTGCATCACGATGGCCGGCGCCTTGCCGCCCAGTTCCAGAGAGACTTTGGTGATGTTGGGCGCGGCGGCATGCATCACCGCGGTGCCTGCTTCCACGCTTCCTGTCAGGCTGACCATACCCACGCGCGGATCGCCGGCCAGCGCCGGGCCGATCACCGAACCCCTGCCGGTGACCAGATTGAAGACGCCTTTGGGCAGCGACGACTCGGCCACAATCCGCGCGAACTCGCAGGCATTGTTGGGTGTTTCGCCGCTGGGCTTGATCACGATGGTATTGCCGGTGACCAGCGCGGGAGCCATCTTGCGCACGATCAGAAAAAACGGAAAGTTCCAGGGCAGAATTCCGGCCACCACGCCGATGGGCGCTTTGTAGACCAGAATATTTTCGCCAGGGCGATCACTCTGCACAATCTCGCCTTCATAACGGCGGGCAAACTCCGCCATGTAGTCGAGGTAGTCGGCGGAAAAATCGACCTCGATTTCGGCCAGCGGCAGAATCTTTCCCTGCTCCTGGGAGATCACGCGGGCCAGATGCTGCTTTTTGGCGCGGACTGCCGTGGCTATCTCGCGCAGATATTGTGCGCGCCGGATGGCGGGCAGCCGTTCCCAATCCACCTGCGCCCGCTCGGCCGCCTGCACTGCCGCGCTGACCTGTGCCAGTGTCGCCGAGGGAACCTCGGAGATGACTTCCTCGGTGGCGGGATTGGTCACCGGCAGCATCGTATCGCTGCCCACAAATTCACCGTCGATCAGCATCTTGTATTGCGTGATCGCCGCGGTTGCTTTCGTCGCTGGACTCATGGGCAAACCTCCTGAAGTCTGTGTCTATCCCGGCAACGCATGACTGCCGGAATGCGCGTTGCTTTCTGCATCAGGCGCCGGCGCGCTTCAAATGCCGCACAGATGCACCTGCGCGCCAAGCTCGGCAAACATTGCAGCCTTGGCCGCCAGCGCTTGGTCGGCCATCTGCGGCGTGGGCGCATACGCCACGTTCACGTGGTTGGCGTGATGCCGGGCCATGAATTGATTCTGCTTGATGCCATGCAACAGCACGTGCATGATGGGCCACTGGGAGGTGGTGGCCTGCCAGCGCCGCTCGGTCTCTCCGGCAGGCAGTTCCACCGCGGTGGCGCGGCCGATGTCTACATGCACCGCGCCGCCCTCCACAAAGACGCGGCTCCAAACCACGTTGCCCGGCTTGCAGACGCCCTTCAGAGTGCCGCCGCCCAGACGGAAGTACATCGGCGGCTGGCGCTCGCTGACCGCCTTGGCGTATCCGCCCTGAATGTGCGAGGCCGGCACGGCGCCGGAGATCTGAAAGACCCACACGAAATCGTCAATGCCCTGGCCCCGGTAATGCTCGCCCCAGCGCACATCGTGCAGCGTGGTGGCGGGATCAAGCTGCATGGCCTTCCAGACGCGATTAGTAACCACGGCATCCAGGCCGGCGCATTCGTCCACCTCGTTGAAGTGCGGCAGCGGCTCGCCGGCATAAAGCTCGCGGCCGTCCTTGGCGTACACCGGCGGACGCTCCACGTTGTTCAGCAGAGCCTCCACCAGGTCCGAGGCCGGAGACATGTCCTTCAGCCCCTGCTGATATTGAATGCCGATGGCGTCACAGCCAAACTCGGCCGCGATGCGCATGGCGGCTATGTACATCTTGCACTGCCCAAGAATCTGCGCGTCGGTCAGATCCGTCTCTTCGTTTGGACCCGTTTTGAAAGTGACACCGCGCGCATCCAGCCAGTCGCGAATCTTCTGCGCCTCGACGCCGGAGACTTCAATCATGGCGGCGATCAGCGCGGACTGACTGAGCCGCTCCTTGTACACCCCCAGCGGGTTCAGCAGCGAGTCTTCGATGATGGCGTTGTACATGCCCATGCAGCCTTCGTCGAAGACGCCCATGATGGCCTTGCGCGATTGCAGCACTGCAGCCAGGGCGCGGCCCAGATCCCGCTCGGCTGCCGGGAGAGCGGCCATCACGCAATCCCGCACATGGCTCTGATCGTGATCGATGCGCTGCACGGTCAGCCATTGGCGCAGGCCCTTGCGGAAATACTCGTCCGTGAAATCCTTGCTCCACAAGGTGCTGAACCGCGCGTTGGCCTTGTACAGGCTGCCGTTCAAATTCAACATGCCCACCAGCCCCGGCCACTGGCCCGACCAGTTGGCCACGGTGAGGATCGGTCCGCGATGGCTGAGCAGTCCGGCCAGTACATGATTGCTGTATTGCCATACCGCCTCGGCCACCACGATGGGCGCATCCGCCGGAATATGCGTGAAGACATCCATGCCCATGCGCTGGCTGTGAATGAAGCCGTGCTGGAGTTTCGCATCATACGGATGAGCGCGGCGCAGCGTGAATCCTTCCGCCGCAAAAGCTTCGCTCAAGCTCGCTTCCACCTTTGCCTGGGCCGGCCAGCACACCTGGTTGGCCGATTGCCGCAGGTCGCCGCTGGCGATCAGCAGAACTTCTTTTGCCGCTACCGGAGTGGGCGCTTCCAAAACAGGAACAACATACGATGCCATGAACTTACTTCCTCGCTATCTCTCCGGCTGCTGTGAGCCGGCATGTATCTGCCGCGGTCTGGCGGCACGGTTGATGCTATTGGCTTCCAGCGAGAGGAAGCGCGCATACGCCTCGTCCCAGCGATCAGAGCGATGTGGATCAAAGGCGGAACATTGCACCGATTCGGCAATGACGGCCCGCCCCGAGCGCACATCGGCCAAGTGTCCGGTGGCCACTGCCTGCAGCATCACATTGCCCAGCGCCGAGGCCTCGGAGGGACCGCTCACCACTTGGCATCCACAGACATCGGCCGTCATCTGGCACAGCGCCGAGTTCAGCCCGCCGCCGCCGACTACGCGGATCGTGCGCAGGGGCCGTCCGGTCAAGCCGCGCAGCGACTCCAGCACGGAACGATATTTCAGGCTAAGGCTCTCAAACGCGCAGCGCACAATCTCGCCCACCGTCTCCGGCGCCAGTTGTCCGCTGGCCTGGCAATACTCGCGGATCGCGCGCGGCATATCGCACGACGCTTGAAACTCAGGCGCATCGGGATCGATGAAGCATCGGCCGCCTTGTGTGGCTTTGGCGGCCACCACCAGCTTGGTCCAGGAGTAATCGTGGCCTTCGCTGGCCCAATGCCGCTGGCACTCCTGCACAATCCACAGCCCGGTAAGGTTTTTCAGCAGCAGCACCGCGCCATCGGCGCCGCCTTCATTGGTGAAGCCCAGCCGCATCGCCTCTTCCGAGGTATTCGGCTGCGCCGCTTCCACGCCCATCAGGCTCCAGGTGCCGCTGGAGAGAAAGACACTGTCGTCATCCATGTTGGGGATGGCCACCACCGCGCTGGCCGTATCGTGCGAGCCGACCGCAATTGCGGGAAAGGACTGCAGAAAGCCGCAATCCTCAATCACATCCGCGCGCACCGGCGACAATACCGTGCCCGGCTGGGTCACCGGCGGCAGAATATGAAGCGGCACATCCAGCGCGCCCAGCAGGGCACGCGCCCAGTCTTTCCGCTGCGGCGCGTACATCTGCGTAGTGGCCGCCTCGGACCACTCCACGGTTTTTTCGCCGCACAGCAGATAGGTGCACAGGTCGGGAATCATCAACAGCGTTTCCGCCACGGCCAGCGATGGATCCTGGTTGCGGATCATGCTGACCACCTGAAACAGCGTATTGATGGGCATGGTATGAACACCGGTTTCGGCATACCACTCCCGCTCCGGCACGGCAGCGAAAAGTTGCTCAGGCACGCCCGCGGTGCGGGGATCGCGATAATGGCGCGGATTGCCCAGGAGCCGCCCGGCGCGGTCCAGCAAGCCGAAATCCACGCCCCAGGCGTCCACGGCAATTCCCTCGGGCGGCAGCGGGCAAAAGGCGTGGTATTTGGTCAGTCCCGTCCGTATCTGCGTCCAGATGCTCAGAATGTCCCAGTAAAGCCCTTCGCCCGCCCGCACGCCGCCATTGGCAAAGCGATGCAGCTCCTGCAGGGAAAACGTCCGGCCGTTCCACTGGCCGAGCATGATCCGCCCGCTGGATGCCCCCAGATCGGCGGCGACGAAATTGGCCGTTTGCGTCATCTGTTCTTTTCGAGGAAGGCCGCAACCTGTTCCGTCAGACGAGAAACAAGTGTATCCATTTCAGTTCCGTTTTGCTCGGCGCTCCCGGAAAATTCTGCCAGAGCCGCCGCCCCAATGTACTCATTGACGGCTTCTTCCAGCCGCTCCGGCTCTTCGGCCGCCGGGCCATACCGCGCGTCCGGCAGGCTCATGCCCAGCTTCTGCTTGATGGCCAGCAAGGCGGCAATCTTGCCGGGAGGAATCTCCGGCAGCTCCGGCCGCAGTTGCGAGGCAATCAGGATGGTTTTGCAGTAGGTGTCGACAATCTCCACGTACCACTCGGCATGGGTGACCGTGTCTGCCCAACAAGCCACGCCGTGATTGGCCAGGAGAATGGTGTTGTGGGTTTTGGCCAGCGGACGAACCGTCTGCGCAAACTCCTTGGTCCCGGGCGTCTCGTACGGCGAGAGCGCCACCGGGCCGACAAATACTTCCTGCTCGGGCACCAGATTCAGCCGCGGCACCACACCGGCCACCGCGTGCGCCGTGGCGTAGGGCGGATGGCAGTGAATCACCGCCTTGGCCTGGGGCACGGTCTTGTAAATCTCCAGATGCAGCAGCAACTCGCTGGTATGCGGACGAGGCCCGCAGATGCGCCGGTTTTCCAGGTCCACCAGCGCCAGATCCTCCACCTGGAGGTCGCCCTTGCTGAGCAGCGTGGGGGTGCAGAGGACGTAATCCCTGGAGACGCGCGCCGAGATGTTGCCCCCGTTGCCGTCCACATACTGCCGCTGCCACAGCTTGCGGCCGGTGCGCACAATCTCTTCCTTGATCGCGTGCACGGCAGGAGAATGGAAGATTTCGATCGGATCATCGCTGGCAGCGGTTCTGCGCGCAATTTGCCCGGCGCACTCCACCACCGCGCGCCGCACGATGGACTCGATGAAGGCAAGGTTCTGACTCTGAACAGGTCTATGGGAGTTGTTTGGCACAATAATTTCACTATACTTCAAAACACTTCATAATAGTGATCTATTGAAATTATTTTGAAGAAAGACGTATGATCGCTGAAATGAAGCAAGCTCAGCGCATTCTGAAGGTCCAGGACCTGTTCGCCAAACAGGAATTCGTGAGTATTGAGGAACTTTGCCTCCGGTACAAGTCTTCCAAGTCCAGCATTCGCAGGGATTTGATTGAACTGGAAGAGGAGGGCGTCCTGCGCCGGGTGCATGGCGGAGCCATCTCCTTGCAGACCCGCGACGACATCATGGACTTCAGCCGCCTTTCCGGCAGTTGCCATGAAGAAAAAACCCGCATTGGCCGGGTGGCGGCCGCGCTGGTGGAAGACGGGCAGACGGTGATTCTGGGCGGCGGCTCCACGGTCGTCGAGGTGGCGCGCTGCCTGAGCGAACGGTCCATTCAGATCGTGACCAACTCCATCCCCGTGGCTCAGACCTTCTGGGACAGCAAGCGGGCCGAGGTCATCTTGACCGGCGGCTACCTGTACCCGCGGCTGGGTGTGCAACTGGGCCCCATCTGCGAGAAGATGCTGCACAGCGTCTCGGCCGACATCCTGATCATGGGCATCCGCGGCATCACCGAGGCCGGCATCAGCGACTCGAACAGCCTCATCGTGGAGTCCCTGCGGGCCATGATCAAAGCGGTGCGCAAGGTGGTCATCGTGGCCGATCGCACCAAGTTCGGGCGCGATGCGCTGATCCACGTAGCCGGCTTGAGCGACATCCATCAGGTGGTCTCTGACAAGGAACTTTCCGCGGAGTTTCAACGCCTGCTTGCGGCCAACAATATAGGCTGCATCCTGGCCTAGCAGTGCATGGGACGCCTACCAGACGTAGGAGGCTACCACTTGTGGCGGGCCGGTGACGGAATCGATCACGGCTGTATGCACAACGAATTCTACATTCTTCTCCGCCCAGTCAGGAGGAACATTGCGCAGCGCCGCATCCAGATACTGGGGATTTGTCACCAGTTCACTGGCGGCCTGCGTTCCGTTGGCGCCGATGCCCGCAAGTGTCACCACGAACTGCCCGGTCTTGGCGTCCAGAAGCCGGGTCACCAGGCCATAATCGTCCACGATGGTGGCGACATTGCCATGCTGGATCGCTTTGGCCTGCCAATCTCTTTGTGTTTGTCCTTGCTCCTGAATCATCTGCTTTCCATCCATCTCGACAAAGCGGAAATGGAGGCTGGATGTAATCTGCATGGCCCAGCGGTTGTTGAATGCGCCCACCAGAATGGCAGGCGAGTTGCGCAGATCGGCGTAGGTGTAGTCGTCGCCGATGCGCAGCTCGCTGTCCTTGCCGATCTGCTGCAGCATCACGGAGAGCCGCACCGCCGCGTAGACATCGCCACGGGCAACGCCATACTCGGGGTATGCCAGCATGTCCTTCCATTGCAACTTGTCGTCGGGCTGCAAAGGTGGCAACGCATTGAGCATCTCGGACTCAGTAGTGAACTGGTCGGGAAGCGAGTGTATGCGGTAAGCATCCACGCTGGGCCGGTAGACCATGGGTTTGGCCAGGCAGATCAGGATCGGTCCCGAGGAAGAAAAGGCAGGGGACCAGAACCGCATCAGATCGGATTTCGGCGCACTCCCGCGATGAACGACCGTCCAGCAAAGCGCTGCGATGAGCAATAGTCCGACGACCCCGGCAGCCCATATAAATTCCCTGTGTTTTCCGGGAGTCGGGTTCGAGATTGCCTCGGCGGGAAGTTCGGGCTCGGAGATTTCCTTGGCCTGCGGCTCGGCCGGGCTCCAGATGAACTCCGGAGTATAGGAGCCGACTGGGAGTTCAATACGGACAGGAGAGTGGCTGGATGTACCGTGGTAGTATTGCTCCAGCCTGCGCCGCACGTCGCCGGCCTGGACGCGCACGACGGGGTCGTCCCCGGTGGCATAGCCCGCCGGACGCGCAAACAGATCCACGCCAATGGTGCGCTCTTTCAGCGGTTCCCGGTTGCTCTCCAGCTCATGCCGGACCACATAGGAGAGAAACTCCTTGCTGCGTTTCGAGGCGCGGAAGAATGCACTGCCGAGGATGGACGCAAGCTCCTGTTCAACTGCTTCTCTTTCAATGAGATCAGATGGGTTGATCTTTCGATTTTCCGGTTTGTTTCCGGTCGGATTGGTTGATTCTTCCGTCATACTCACGACCTGTCGAACACAATGCGGAACAGTTCAGGGAGAACTCCCTCGCAACGGTGCTTCCCGCTTACGTCCTATCGAGGGCGAGAAGAAGAAAGTTGCCTCCGGGCAAGGCCGATCTCCAAGGCCAAAGTCTATCAGGAGAGGGGATGTTCTGAACAGCGGCTGGCGTTTTTTGAAGAATAATGGACATAATTCTTCACATGTCTCCCTTTACCTGCCCGTCACGCACCCTGTCACGCAATCCGTATAATATTATTATAATCAATTACTTACGCAAATGTAAAATCAGTAAGAAATCCATTCACATACTGTAAGGCACCGTAACTTACTTGCGCAAGGAATCTCTGAGCAACTTATATAGGCACGCTAGTGAACTTGATTGAACTTGCTAGCGAAACGGATGAGCTGCGTCCCCGGCAACTTGTCGTTGCAGGGAATAACCCTCCGAAAGGGTCCAGGCGGCGCTTATACATCCGAGGAGTCGGCCGCGATGTAAGCGGTTTCATTGCAGGATGGCCTAACAATCCTGTTGGAATCAACAATTTGTCAACTGGAGGAAACATGACGCATTACGGTTCTAAAGCGTTTACATGGAGCTTCCGCAGGGCCAGAGCCTTGTGGGTTTCGTGCGCTTTCGTTATTTGCTTGCTGCTGGGCTTGTCTAGCCTGCACGCACAACTCGTATCAGGCAGTTTTTCGGGAACGGTTCAGGATCCGACCGGCGCGGTGGTCAGTGGCGCTTCGGTCACCCTGCTGAATCAGGACACCGGATTCGCCCGTAAAACAGTCAGCAACACCAGCGGCTACTTCACCTTTGCAGGCGTCGATCCGGGCACGTATACGGCTACGGTTCAGGCCAAGGGCTTCAAAGCCTGGCAGCAATCCGGACTGCCCCTCAACTCCGGCGACGAGCGCAGCATCACTGGCATCAAACTCTCTCTTGGCGACGCCAGCCAGACGGTCGAGGTGGAGTCGGGCGAGCAGCAGCTGGTGCCCACCGACAACGGTGAGCGCTCGGCGCTGATCACCTCCAAGGAAGTGGACCGGCTCTCCGTCGAAGGCCGTGAAATTTCTGAACTGCTCAAGATTCTCCCCGGCGTCACTTCCGTCGCCAATGGCACTTCGAACGGACTCGGGTTCAACTTTTCACTGATGGGCGCCGACGGCAGCGACATCGGCGTGGGCATCTCTCCCAACGGCGCACCGTATCGCGGCGGCACCGCCTATCTTCTGGACGGCGCCAACATCATCGATCCGGGCTGCAACTGCTGGTCGATTGCCAGCGTCAACCCCGACATGACCGCGGAAGTGAAGATTCAGACATCGAACTTCGGGGCCGACAACGCGGATGGCCCGGTCAGCGTGAACGTCACCAGCAAATCCGGCGGCGACACGTATCACGGCGAAGCCTATATGTACAGCCGCAACGGCGTGCTGAACAGCAACCTGTGGCAGAACAACCATAACCACGCTGCAAGAACTTCGGATGAAGAATACTACCCGGGCGGCAACATCGGCGGCCCGGTGCGCATTCCCGGCACCGACTTCAACAAGAGCAACAAGCTGCTCTTCTGGGTCGGCTACGAGTACCAGTGGCAGAACCCAGGCTCCTCCACCATCCTGCAGTCCGATGTTCCCAGCGCGGATATGCGGAAGGGCAACTTCACGACAACCAACCTTACCGACACCAACCCCTACAGCGCCACCACGGCGATCTGTCCGAATGGATTCTCGGCGACGGCAACCACATGGTGCAATGACCCGACGGGCGGCTATGACGCCAACGGCAATGTGATCACCGATCCCAGCCATCTGGCGGTCGATCCCGGCGCCACGGCCATCATGTCGCTCTTCCCGGCGGCCAATGTGGACCCGGCCAAGGACAGCGGATTCAACTACTACCTGAATACGGGCGGACAGCAGAACGTCTATGTTTTCCGCTCCCGCGTGGACTACAACCTGAACGACAACAACAAGTTCTTCATTGCTTATCAGCAGGGCGGCGAAAAGGCTCCGATTCCCGCGCACATGTGGTGGAATCCAACGAATGCCGTGCCATATCCCGGCGGTGGGCTGACCAACTCCACCGTTTCCAGAGTGCTGACCACGGATTTTCTCACCGTCCTCACCCCCACGCTGACCAACGAATTTGTGGGCGCATGGGGTTATGTCAACACGCCGGTTTCGCCGGTCAACATCACTCCATCGCTCAAGACCAGCACCGGATATACGTACGGGAGCTACTTCAACGGCTCGCCGGTGACGCCGGGCATCTCGATGCCCTACATCGGCAACCAAGCCGAGAATCAGACCTTCCCGGATATGTCCATGCCGGATCTCTGGACGGATGAAGGCGGTTCGTACGGAACCGAGAAGTCCACGGCTTCGTTCTCCGACCACATCACCAAGGTCTACAAGACGCACACCTTCAAGTTCGGCGCCTTCACGGAGATGGTCGGCGCGGATCAGGGCGCTTATGAGAACTACAATGGCTCGTTCAGCTTCAACAACACTCCCCAGGCCGACCCGCTGGTTGGACCGGGGACCAAGTTGGGCGGAACGGAATTGCCGAATATCGGCACCGGCAACTTTACCGCGAACCTGGTGATGGGCATCGCGAGCAACTTCTCGCAGAACAGCGCGACTCCAGTGACCAACATGGCCTTCCGCAGCACTTCCGCCTATGCGATGGACGACTGGAAGGTCGCGCCGCGATTGATGCTGAATATCGGCTGGCGCTTCGATCACATCGGCCGCTGGTATGACCGCACCGGCAACGGCATGGCTGTCTGGCTTCCTGGCCTCTATGCCTCTGACGTTGCTGCCAAATCCTGGGCCTTCCCCGGCGTTCGCTGGCATGGCGTGGACCCCGGTATCCCCAACAGCGGCTCAACTCCCCGCGCGCTCTATATCTCTCCGCGCATGGGTCTCGCCTATGATGTCTTTGGAACCGGCAAAACCGTGATCCGCGGCGGCTGGGGCGAGTATCGCTGGAACGATCAGTACAACGATTACGCCGGCCCGGTCACCGTTGCGGCCAATATGCAGTCCTACAGCTCTCCCTCCGGCAACGTCCGGTTCTCCGATATCGGAGCGCTGGGTGCGCTCTCCAAGGCTTCCAGCGTCAGCCTGCCCAGCGGCAGCGTGAACGTCGTCGATCCGCAGGACCACAACAACGCCGGGACGGAAGCCTACAACCTGACCATCTCTCAGCAACTGCCCTGGAACACACTGCTGGAAGTGGCCTATGTGGGCAACCAGACCAAGAACCTGCTGATGGGCGGACAGAGCGGCGGCTCCGGCCTGGCCAGCGCCTTCGTCAACCAGAACAAGATTCCCCTGGGCGGCGTCTTCGGCGTGGATCCGGTCACCGGCGCCGCGGCTCCCACCGATCCGGAGAACACGAGCATCCTCAACTACAACCTGACCGACTACTACCCGTACTACCAGGGATATGGTCAGAACCAGATCAACACGGAGACTCACGTCGGCTACTCGAACTACAACGGCCTTCAGGTCGATTGGCTCAAGAGGACAGGCCGGCTCACCTTCAACCTCAACTACACCTGGTCGAAGTCGCTGGGCATCGCCGCCACGACCATCGATCCGTTCACCGTTCACGGCAACTACAATATTCTGAACATCGACCGTCCGCAGGTCTTCAACACCTCGTATGCGTACGATTTCGGAAAGCTGTACAAGGGCGAAGTGAAGTTCTTGAGCGGCGCAGCCAATGGATGGACCATCACCGGAACCACGACCTTGCAAGCGGGCGGAAACCTGCAAGCCACCGACAGCCCGAACCTGGGCCTGAGCATCAAGGACACCACCGATGGCAAAAACCTCAGCACCTTGTCGTATTACGGGACCAATGCGGGCGGGGATATTCAACCCATCCTGATTTGCAACCCGAAGAGCGGCTTCTCGCATAGTCACCAGGAACTCAACCCGTTGTGCTTTGCGCCACCGGCGCTTGGCGTCCACGGTCCCCGGCAGTATGGATACCTGGGCGGACCTGCCTACTTCAACTCCGACCTCACCCTCTTCAAGACCTTCCATATCACCGGACGGCAGACGGTGCAGTTCCGCGCCGCGATGTTCAACTTCCTGAACCATCCGCTGCGGGCCTATACCACGACTTCAACCATCGCACCCACCTTCACCACCACCGACAAGGTGAGTTTCACCTCGACGTTCACCAGCAACCTCAACACCGCGCTACTGCCTTACGTTGGCACGCCGGATCAAAAGACCGGCCAACGCATCGGCGAGCTATCGGTCAAGTACAACTTCTAGTTCTCGCTAGTCGCATACGGAGCTGGATGCCGGCGCAAAATGCGCTGGCATCCAGCTCCATTTTTTTGATTGGCACAATTCGGACGGCTTCTCGTCTGGCTAGAGCAGGCGACTTACGGACTGAGCGGCGGGTTCTTACCCAGGGAGCGGCGCTTCAATGTCGGTGAATACCGATTCGTGGCGCACACCCTCATCCCGCGCTGGCGTACGCCACCACGCGCCTCCGTCGTCGCCACAAGCCAGCAGAGCCGGGAGACGCCGGATAAGGCGGAGATCGACAGGGGGAGTGGCCGTGGTGGCCATGGAAAACGACTGACAGAAGTATGGCCGCCATGCGGAAATCGGAACTTACAACAACAGGCCCTATATGTCGAGGTTCTTCACGTCATGGACCGGAAAGGGAAAAAAGATGCCAATCAGAAAACGTGGTGATAGCTGGCAGATCGACTTGCGAACAGCGGAAGGAACGAGAATCCGTCGGTCGTACTCAACCAAGAGCCAGGCGCAGGAAGCTGAACAGGCGATGACGCCAAACCCTCAGCAGCGTGCGGCATACAGACAACAACGGCGGAAGCAATCCGCACGCTCAAGCTCAACCCGCGGATCATTACAGCAATCGTCAAGCACTGCGGACATATCAGACCAAAAGACATCGAAGCCCATCATGTCGCGGCAATCGCTGAGGAATTCAAAGCGAGAGGTGCCACGCCAGGCTACCGTCGTACCCTTCACAGCCTCACACGCAGCACGTTGCGAATCATCGGGGCAAGTGCCGAGTGTGAGCAGGGTTTCCCGCAACTAAAGCCAGTCCGGCCACGTGAAGTAACGGTGCCGGATGTGGAGTTCGAGGCAGTGTATCGAGTCGCTGGACCACAGCTGCAACTGGCATTGTTGCTGGCCAGAGAGGCGGGAATCCGACACGCGACGATAATGAGATTCTCGACAAGCAACTGCAACTTTGAGACGCGGACAATCACAGGGCGCAGCAAGGCGTATAGCAGCTACACAGTACCGATGACAAAAAGGCTGGAGCAAAGGCTGCTCTTCGCTTGCGCTGGAGCAGCCGACGCGCTGGAACCATTGATCGCCCAGTACAATCACCAGCGTAAAACGCCGCACTACAACAGCCTCACGTGCGCATTGTCGAGAGCGAAGAGGTTGGCAAAGGTAGAAAGGCCCTGGGGATTGCACGACCTGCGCCGCACGGCGGCGCGGGCGCTGTACACACGCACCGGTGATATTCGCAAGGTGCAAAGGTTTCTCGGCCACGCCAGTCCACAACAAAGCTGGTGGTATCTGGGTAACGCAGCAATCGAACTGAGCCATGCCGACATGGAGTCGGCAGAAAGGGAAACAGCATGAGCGCGAACATAGGACAGATATATGCAATGGCTGGGAAGCCGAAGCAGTCAAGTATCGAGAGAGCTCTGGTGATGACCAGGATCGCATACACGAGTCATTTTGATCGTGTGAGCAAAGAACACGCTGGAAGAATCGGAGCAGCAGCAGTGGCGCACCACCAGGCGGCAATCAGCTTTCGGCTGGCCATGCCGAACCTGAGTACGTGGGACGGCATTCATGCCTACATTGCGTGTGTGGCGCAGGGTGTCGTAATGAAAGTCTTCAGTGGCAGAGACGGCACGCAACTGTTGTATGCAGCACAGGTGGCAATCTCGGTCATGCAGCATAAAGCGGAAGAGATGAAGAAAGAGGCGAAGCAATGACCACCCCCCCACCCCCTGCACGGAAGGAAAAGCTGATCATGGGACCACTGGTATACCAGTCGGTTGCGTGTGCAAGACTGGCAGAGATTCTGAACAGCGCCGCAACAGACCTGTGGGACGCGGCCACGCTCGATGACGCGGCGGAAATGTACGAAGAGGCCAGGCGCGCGGCCAGCCGCGTGCTGGCCTGTTGCCCTCTTGACTGAAAAGCCTATTGAGAGTACGTTCTCAATTGTGGGCTGATGGACTGCGCGAGGCCCCTATGAGCGGGGCCTCTTTTTTATGCCACAACAGCACAACAAGAAGATATTAGCAAGTGCGCCGACGACGCTGGTTTACGAAGAGGAAGACTACTTCGCCCAGTACGCCGGGGCCAGCCGGTTCCCGGTCGCGGTCTACGACCGGGAGCGGGCGGTACTGGAAGCGGCACGAGCTCGCGGAAGAGCAATCAATGCCGACAGCGTTCGCGTCGTGTTTATAGTGCAGGTCAAAGGGACAAAACAGCCCCCCACCCCACCCTTGGTGAACTATGCCGCATGCAAGTAAGCAGGAAGAGGAGCTCCGCAGCAGCAACGAGGCAGGCTGGGCCACGCTGGGCAGAGAGATGGCTGACCACGGCTTGCTGCCGTATCTGCTACGCGATGCAGCGGCCAGGCGTAACGCCGAGCAGACGTCGGCGGATCGTGCAACGATGTTCGCGGCATTGGCAAGACAGATCGCGGACGCATATCTCGTGCAGCGTCCGCTGGGACCGCTCATCACAGAGCTGCAAGCGTTAAGGAAGCGCGAAGCGACAGGTCTATAAAAGACCATAGATACAACCAATCTAGATAACAAAACCTATAGCTATACGCGGTGGCCCGCTCTCTGCGGCGCTCGCGCTTACGCGCTCTCTGCGCCGCATCGAAAACGCGGGCGTCGGTCTGGCCCCGCTGCGCGCGGAAGGCGGCTCCGTTGTCGCCGCCCGGCGGGCTTGCGTCCTCGCTGGCGCTGCGGGTCCGCCACGCCGCCGCTAACGCCGCCCCGCTCCGGCTGCGCCTTCGCTTCACTTCCGGCTCGCCAGGCTCGCCGGGGGCGGCTGCTCCGCTCCCTCGCGGGGCCTTCGCCCCCTCGGCTCGCGCTCCCGCTACGCTCACGCGCTTCGGCGCGGCAGAGAACGCCGCGCTCCCCTCGCCCACTCGGCCCGACAGCCGGGCGCTTCGCGCCCGGCCTCGGTGCGCCCGAAGGGCAAGGGCGCACCCGCTCGCCCCTTCGCCTGTCGGCTCAGGGCCGCTCATAAAAGACTATAAAGAACAGTAATCGAGGCGCCTTTTTAGCGACTGGGCGCGCGAAGAGCAGCCGCGCTTCGCGCGGCCAAAGACCCGAAGAGCACGCGCTTACGCGCGGTACCCTCCGCTCCAGCATCCGTAAAGGCTCTCCGCTTCGCTCCGCCCGCTGCGGCGGCGCTTCGCGGCCTTGACTGATGCCTCCGCTGCGGGTGTTTTGCAAATATGAAAAAATGTCATTTTTTCATGTTCCACATGACCAAGGCGACAGCCCGTTGATTCACTGCCTCCGATGAGGGGGCAGCAAAGCCCGACAGGGCGCGGCTGCGCCGCGCCCAAAGCCAGGCGCGTGTGACAGCTTTGTGCCACAGTCCTGTCACCAAAGATGGTCACAGCGCGGTCACACGCAAAGTGCTTGACAGCCGCGTCACCAAAGGCTATATTCATGCCAGCTAAAAAAGTGGTCACATCAGGCGAAAGAATCCGGGCACAGATTTATATGTCGAGGTTCTTCACGTCGAGCGCATTGTCTTCAATGAATTTTCTGCGCGCCTCGACGTTTTCGCCCATCAGCGTGGTGAAGATGGCTTCGCATTCGGCGATGTCCTCCAGCTTCACCTGCAGCAGGGTGCGATGCTCGGGGTCCATGGTGGTCTCCCAGAGCTGCGTGGCAGTCATCTCGCCCAGGCCCTTGTAGCGCTGCACCTGATAGTCCTTCTTGCCTTGTTCGACGATGTGAACGAACAGCTCGCGCGCGGTCTGCTTTTCCACCGGCTCACGCAGCGCACGGGCGGTGCGGCGCGCCTGCTTGGCCTCGGCCTGTGCTTCTTCGGTTGAAACAGAGCCTTCCTCGGCGGCTTCGGTCTCTTCCGCATTGGCCTCGGCGACGACTGCCTTGGTGGCGTATTCGATCAGGAACGGCGGCGCGAGAAACTCCTTGATGAGCGTGTACTTGGCCATCATCTGGCGGAACTCGGGGCTGGAGGCCAGCGTCCAATCGATGCAGCGCGCGGCGCCTTGTGAGTCTGTATAGCAGATGGACCAGGTGTGATGCTCCTCGTCCTCCTGCGGCTCGCTCAGCGATTTGAACTGGAACTCGTCGGCCAGTTCGCGCAGCTCGGCGGCCAGCGCAACCAGCTTGGCCGGAGGTTCCTTTTCTGCCGCTTCGTTCTCAGACTTGGAGGCGAAATCGGCACGGTGCACCAGCTCGGCGCGGGCCAGCAGCTCGGTCAGCTTTTCGTTGCGCACACGCTTGTCGACTTTCTCGACGAAATCCAGATACTCGCTCAGCGTGCCCATGAAGCGCGTCAGGTCGGCGCCCTCGATGCGCTGCGCATCCTCGCCGTGGCGCACAATCATTCCATCGGAGGCGCGATTGACCATGACTTTGACGAACTCGCGCTCGTCCTTGATGTACTGCTCGAAGCGGCCCTTCTTGATCTTGAACAGCGGCGGCTGCGCGATGTAGATGTTGTCGCGCTTGATCAGCTCGGTCATGTGGCGGAAGAAAAACGTGAGCAGCAGGGTGCGAATGTGCGAGCCGTCTACGTCGGCGTCGGTCATGAGAATGATTTTGCCGTAGCGGATCTTGGTGGCGTCGAAGTCGTCCTTGCCGATGCCGCAGCCGAGCGCGGTGATCATGGCGCGGATTTCCTCGTGGCCCAGCATCTTGTCGTAGCGCGCTTTTTCCACGTTGAGGATCTTGCCCTTGAGCGGCAGAATGGCCTGAAAGCGGCGGTCGCGGCCCTGCTTGGCGGTGCCGCCTGCGCTCTCGCCCTCGACTAAATACAATTCGCAACGCTCCGGGTTGCGTTCCGAGCAATCGGCCAGCTTGCCGGGCAGTCCGCCACCGTCGAGCGCGCCTTTGCGGCGGGTCAGATCGCGGGCTTTGCGGGCCGCTTCGCGGGCGCGGGAGGCCTCGATGGCCTTGTTGATGATGCGCTTGGCAACCGGCGGATTCTGCTCCAGAAACGCGCCCAGCCGCTCGTTGACGAAGGCCTGCACGGTGCCGGCGATGTCGGAGTTGAGCTTGCCCTTGGTCTGGCCCTCGAACTGCGGCTGCGGCAGCTTGACGCTGACCACGGCCACCAAACCCTCGCGCACGTCGTCGCCGCTGAGGTTTTCCTTCATGTCCTTGAACAGGCCCAACTGCTGGCCGATGGCGTTGATGGTGCGGGTCAGCGAGGTGCGGAAACCGCTCAGGTGCGAGCCGCCGTCCACGGTGTTGATGTTGTTGGCGAAGCTGAAGACCGTCTCCGAGTAGCTGTCGTTGTATTGCAGCGCGATCTCGATCTCCACGCCGTCGCGCCCGGCCTCCATCACGATGGGCTTCTCGTGCAGTACGGTCTTGCCGCGGTTCAGATGCTTCACAAACTCGGCGATGCCGCCGGCGTACTTGAACTCAGCGCGGCGCGCCTCGCCGGTCTTGGCGTCGGAGGTGCGCTCGTCGGTGAGCGTGATTTCCAACCCCTTGTTGAGGAAGGCCATCTCGCGCAGCCGCTGCGAGAGCGTGTCGTAATTGAACTCGGTGACCGTGAAGATCGTCTTGTCAGGCAGGAAGTGGACCTTGGTCCCGCGCCGCTTGCTGATGCCGGCCTGGCGCAGTTCGCTGACCGGCGCGCCGCAACTGAAGTCCATCTCCCAGGTGAAGCCGTCCCGCCAGATCTCCACATTGAACTCCTGCGAGAGCGCGTTGACGCAACTGACGCCCACGCCGTGCAGGCCGCCGGAGACCTTGTAGGTGGAGGCGTCGAACTTGCCGCCGGCGTGCAGCATGGTCAGCACCACCTGGACTGCGGGCATCTGTTCGCCGTTGCCCAGCGTCTTCATGTCCACCGGAATGCCGCGGCCGTCGTCCACCACGGTGACCGAGTTGTCCACGTGGATGACGACGTCAATCTTCTTCGCGTAGCCGGCCAGCGCCTCGTCCACCGAGTTGTCCACTACTTCGTAGACCAGGTGATGCAAACCCATTTCGCCAGTCGATCCGATGTACATGGCGGGGCGCAGGCGCACGGCCTCCAGGCCTTCGAGGATCTTGATGTTTTCGCTGGTATAGCTGTCGTTGTCGCCTTGAAGCTGGGGTGCGGTCAATGGTTCAGTCGCCATTCGGGGATCCTTCACAGGGATTTCGCTTCAAGCTCCCCAAGAGGTGCGGCGTCCGGGGCATCCGGGGCCGGGTTTCGGCAGTGTAACCGATTGAAAGA